>OUNO011323139.1_pt1 | contig 19342 bp, 17 predicted proteins | sample 1779811 | NCBI WGS metagenome assembly OUNO01 (sample SAMEA3914804, study PRJEB12502) | metagenome | biome: forest; material: soil | place: Canada | collected 2010-06-25 | depth 0.3 m | reverse complement strand
GCGCCGGCAACGCCGGGTGCCGGTGGCCTCGGGCTCAGTGGCATTGGTTCGGGTGGCGGCGGGCTCGGCTTCGGAAGTGGCGCGGGGCGACTCGGCGGCGCACACATGGCCAAGAGGTACGCCCAAGGCTCGCCGATGGTCGTGAATGGCCCGGCCGATGCGGAATTCAATACCGAGAACTACGCCCACGTCGCCGAGAACACGTTCCTGAACGTGGCCGATCAGCCGCTGTCGACGTTCTCGATCGACGTCGATACCGCGTCTTATAGCAACGCGCGGCGCTTCCTGAATGACGGCTCGCTGCCGCCGAGGGATGCCATTCGTGTCGAAGAGTGGCTGAACTACTTCAACTACGACTATCCGGAACCGGCGGCAAAAGAGCCGTTTTCCGTGACTTCCGAAGTCTCTGCGTGCCCCTGGAATGCGTCGCACCGCTTGGTGCGCCTCGGCCTGAAGAGCCAGCAAATTTCGCAAGCAGAGACGCCAGCCCGCAACCTGGTGTTCCTGCTCGACGTTTCGGGCTCGATGATGCCAGCGAACAAGCTGCCGTTGCTCAAGCGTGGTCTCGCGCTGTTGGCCGAAAACCTGCGCGCCAAGGATACGATCTCGATCGTCGTCTACGCCGGTGCCTCGGGCCTGGCGCTGCCTGCCACGAACGGCCAAGATCGCGGCCGCGTGCTGGAGGCGTTGGGCCGGCTCGAAGCGGGCGGTTCGACCAACGGCGGTGACGGCATTCGCCTGGCTTATGCAACGGCGCGTCAGCACTTCGTCAAAGGCGGCATCAATCGCGTGATCTTGGCTACCGACGGCGACTTCAACGTCGGCACCTCGAGCGAGGGCGAGCTGCAACGGCTGATCGAAGACGAGCGCAAGTCGGGCGTATTCCTGACCGTGCTCGGCTTTGGTGACGGCAACGTCAAAGACAGCACGATGGAGATGCTGGCCGACAAGGGCAACGGCAACTACGCGTACATCGACTCGATCGGGGAAGCGCGCAAAGTGCTCGTGCGCGAAGCCGGCTCGACGCTGATCACCATCGCAAAAGACGTGAAATTGCAGGTCGAATTCAACCCCACGCAGGTCGCCAGCTACAAACTCATCGGTTACGAGAATCGCCTCCTGGCCAAGGAAGACTTCAACGACGACAAGAAGGATGCGGGCGAGATCGGCGCCGGGCACGCGGTGACCGCCCTGTATGAAGTCGTGCCCAAGGGCGAGAAGGCGGCGCCGCCGAAGGTCGACCCGCTGAAGTATCAGACCGCGCCGGCCGTCGCAGCCGCTGCAGCCAGCAACGAGCTGCTCACCGTGAACATTCGCTACAAGCAGCCGACTTCGGACGTGAGCACCAAGTTCTCACGCGTCGTGGTCGACGATGGCCTCGCGCTCGCGCAAACCTCGCCGGACTTCCGTTTCAGCGCCGCGGTGGCCGAAGCCGCGCTCGTGCTGCGCGGCGCGCCGGATCTATCGGGCGCTTCGTTGGAAGCCGCGCGCACGCTGGCGCAAGGCGCGCTCGGCAACGACGTTGCTGGCGATCGCCACGAGTTCATCGCGCTCTTGGCCAAAGCTCGCACGCTCGCGCCGACCAGCGCCGTCGTGGCGCGCGCGCAGTGACGCGCGCGGTGACGCGCGCCGAGTGACGCGCGAGAGCGCGCGCTAAAGCTTGGCTTTGAACAGCAAGCTTCGGTAATGCGAGAGCTCGGCGATCGAGTTCTTGATATCGACGAGGGCGTCATGCTCCCCTTGCGTGGGCTTGGGGAAGACGCCCGCATCGCCGTACCAAAGCTTGGCCAGGATCTTGATCGAAGTGACGTCGACCGTTCGGTAGCTCAAATAGCCGCTCAAACCGGGCAGCCAGCGGTCGACGAAGCGCTTGTCCTGACCGATGCTGTTGCCGCACAGCACGGCGCCGTAGGCACACCAACCGGTGACGCGCTCCATCAGCTTACGTTCGGCGGCGCCCAAGTCGAGCTTGGAAGCCCGCACGCGCGCCGTGAGCCCGGTGTTCTCGTGCATGTCACGCACGAACGGCGTCATTCGGGCGAGCGCCTCGTCGGGCTGCCAGATGTCGCACACGAACTCTTCGAGCGGCACCAAGTCGGAATTGGTGATGATCAGGGCGGCTTGCAAAATGACGTCGTTCTGCGCGTCCAGCCCCGTCATCTCGAGATCGAGCCAGGCAAGGTTGCCGTCTTTTTGTGTGCGTACGATGCGCTCGCCCATGCGGTCCTACTTGCTGGCCTTCGCCGGTTTGCTGGCCTTCGAGGGGTTCTTCGCCTTGGCCTTCGCGCCGGCACTGGGCAAGACGATCACGGGATCTTTTTTTCTGCCGCGGTAGACGACGAGCGTCTTGCCGATCACTTGGGCGACACTGGAGCGCGTTCGCTTCTCGACCTCGAGCGCGAGCTCGGAGGCCGAAAGCTCCTCGTTGCCCGTGACCCGCACCTTGATCAGCTCGTGCGTGTGCAGGGCGCCATCGATAGCGGTCAAAACCGCGTCCGTGAGGCCGCCGTGCCCGATCTGCACGATCGGCTTCAGTGGGTGCGCGAGCGCCCGTAGGAAGCTGCGTTGTTTACCCGTGAGCTGGGTCGGAAGCTGCGCTGAGGTCACTGGGCCCCTCTTACACCAAACTTACGCAAAACACTTGGGGAGTGCTCGACAAACACCGACAAACCCTGGCCGCGCACGCGCGAGCCGCCGTTTTCGGCCCTGGGAATAGGCCCTTAGATGCGGATTTCTATGGCATGCTGCCCCCGGAGATCAACCGGAAATGCGGATTCTGTACGGCGTAGTTGGGGAGGGGATGGGTCATGCGACGCGCAGTCGCGTGGTGTTGGAGCACCTGCTCCGAGCAGGCCATGAGCTGCGGGTGGTGGTCTCGGGGCGAGCACATCGCTTCTTGACCGAGCGCTTGGCGGGTTATCAGAACCTGAGCATCCAAGAAATCCACGGTCTCACGCTCAGCTATTTCGGCAACTCGCTCGACCGCAGCAAGAGCTTGTTCGAGAATCTGCGCAAGGCGCCCAAGGGCATCAAAAAGAACGTCGACGTGTACCGCGAGGTCGCGGAGAGCGGCTTCAAGCCCGAGCTCGTGATCAGTGACTTCGAGTCTTGGGCCGCACTGTACGGGCTGAACCATCGCGTGCCGGTGGTCAGCATCGACAACATGCAGGTGATCAACCGTTGTCGGCACGATAAGAGCGTGACCGCCGGCAAGGGTTTCGATTTCGACCTCGCCCGCTTGGCGGTCAAGATCAAGATGCCTGGCGCCTACCACTACCTGGCAACCAGCTTCTTTTTTCCCGAAGTTCGCAAGAAGTACACCACGCTCGTGCCGCCCATCTTGCGGCCCGAAGTGATCGCCGCGAAGCGCGAGCCGGGCGCACACGTGCTGGTCTATCAAACCTCGCCCACCAACCAGAGCTTGGTGCCGACGTTGAAGAAGCTGCCCTACCGCTTTCGCGTGTATGGCATGGGCCGCGAGGGCCAAGAGGGCAACGTGACGCTGTGCGGTTTCTCCGAGCTCGGCTTCTTGGAGGATCTGCGCACGGCGCGCGCTGCCGTCGCCGGCGGCGGCTTCAGTTTGTTGAGCGAAGCCGTGAGTCTCAAAGTGCCGCTGCTCTCGGTGCCGGTCGCGCATCAGTACGAGCAAGAGCTGAATGCTCGTTACTTGGAGAAGCTCGGCTACGGCGCGTGGGCGCGTAAGCTCGAGCTCGAGCCGCTCTTGCAATTCTTGGACAAAGTCGACGTGTACCAAGAAACGCTGCAAGCCTACCCTTCGCGGGACAACTCGATCTTGTTCTCCTGCGTCGACGAGCTCGTGCAGCGTGTCGCCAACGGTGAAGATCGCCCGGTGCAGCTGGCGACGGACGCGCCCGGCAAATACGTCGACGACGACTAAAGCCTCAACGCCTTAGCCAGAACCTCAAGGAACACCCGCTCGCCAAGTTCTGCGTTTTGGCGAGGCTTTCGCGAGCACCGCAGCGGAGCGTAGGTTGCTACGTGAGCAGCGGAGCGCAGCGAAAACGAAGCCAAAACCAGAAATCGGCGGGCGTCGCTGAAGCTTAAGATACCGGTGATGGCCCTCAACCCAGGTCGCGGGCGGCGATTTCGGCGGCATTGAAGCCGCACATGCCATGCACCCCCGCTCCGGGGTGCGTGTAGCTCGAGCACAAGTACAGCCCTTTTACCGGCGTCCGATAACGGAAGTAGGGGAAGACCGGGCGGAACAGCAGCTGCTGATGCCAGGCGTTGCTACCGCCGCCCAAATCACCGCCGATCAGGTTCGGGTTCATGGCCTCGAGGTCGGGCGGCGCGCTGATGTGCCGCCCCAGGACGCTCGCGCCGAAGCCCGGCGCCAAGCCCTCGATGCGCGCCGTGATGCGATCGGCGAAGGCCTCGCGCGCGGCGGCCCAGCCGCCTTCGACCTCGGACGGGACGTGCGTGTAACAATACAGCGTGTGCTGACCGAGCGGCGCTCGCAGCGGATCGGCCAGACTCTGCTGCCCGACCACCAAGTATGGATCGCGCGGCAACACGCCCTTGCGCACCTCGCTGGTGAAGCGCGCGAGATCGGCCAAGTCCTCGTTCACGTGCACGACGGCGCTTTCGCGCGCTTGAGGATTCGACCAGGGCACGGGGGAAGCGAGCGCGAAATCGACCTTGAAAGTGCCGAAGCCCACGGGAAACTTGCGCATCTTGCCGGCGAGCCAAGAGGGCACGTGCGCTTCGTCGAGCAAGCGGAGATACAGCGCGGGGGCAGACGTGTCGGCGAAGATACCGCGCGTGGCGCGCAGCTCTTCACCAGTGTCGAGCAGCACGGCCGAGGCGCGCCCGCCTCGCACGATGACCTTGGACACGCGTGCGCCCAAGCGTAACCGTGCCCCAAAACCCTCGAGCAAGGTCACGAGCGCGTTGGTGATGCTTTGCGCGCCGCCTTGCGGCACACCGTAGCCGCCGGTCGACGCGGTCATGCCCAGCATGTAGCTGACACCGGAGCCAAACCAATCCTCTGGTCCGACGTCGACGTGCAGGCCCAGGCTCGGCAAGACACGTCGCGCAGCGGTCGTCTCGAACAGCGAACGAGCCAGGCTGCCGCCGCTGCGCGCGAAATACCAGGCCACACGCGCGAGATTGCCCAGCCCCACGCGCAGTGTCGGGCCGAGCGAAGGGAATGGGCCGAGCAACGCCGCAAGGAGCGCGGGCTCCATGCGCGCATGGAAGCGCGCGAGCTTGCGCCATGCGTTTCCGTCACGCACGCTGCCGAAGTGCTCGGCCGACAGATCGCTGTCGCGCGCGATGCACGCGTAGCTGCCGTCGAGAGCGGGGTGGCAGCTCTCGAAGCGCGCGTGCTTCCATTCCAGCCCCGTTTGCTCGAGCCCGAGCTCGCGGAAAGCAGGGCTGCTGCGCGAAAAAGGGAAGAACCCGGCGCCGACGTCGTGCACGAAGCCCGGCAAGGTCGACTCCTGCGAGCCGAGCGCGCCACCCGGGCGACGCGCGTTCGCCTCCAGCACCAAGACGCGAAAGCCGCGCATTGCCATGCGGTTGGCTGCGACCAGCCCATTCGGGCCAGAGCCAATCACGATCACGTCCGGGTCGCGCACCCTCAAACCTTACACGAGCAGGCCCAGGCTCGCCCAACACTGCTTTCCATTCGCAGCCAAACGCGCTATGGCAATGAGGTGCTCGCACTCGGCGTCGATCCCGGTACGCTCCACCTCGGCTGGGGTGTCGTCTCGCGCGAGGGAAACCGACTGTGTCACGTCGCCCACGGTGTGATTCACCTGGATGGCAAAGCGAGCATTGCCATGCGTTTGGCCCGTATCGAGGTCGAGCTGGGCGCTGTGATCGACCGTCACCAGCCCGAAGTCGGCTCGGTCGAGAATCTGTTCTTCCACAAGGATGCGCAAGCCGCGTCCAAGCTCGGGCACGCGCGTGGCGTCGTGCTGCTGCTCTTGGCGCGCGCGGGCATCGAGATCGCGGAATACCCGCCGGCTCGCGTGAAGCGCACCATTGCCGGCTCCGGCCAGGCCGACAAATCGCAGGTTGCGCTGATGGTGCGCGCCATGCTCGCGCTCGACGCGCTGCCGCCGGCCGATGCCGCCGACGCGCTGGCCCTCGCCATCACCCATTTGCGCATCGGTGCGCTGATGCAGGCGCTGCGTCCCAAGGACGGCACTGGCGAGAACAAGGTCAGTGCCAACGGCCTCCGCGCGCTGCTCGGCAAGAAACGCCGCACACGCGCGACCGGCCCCAAGCTGCCGAAGCTATCTAGAATCCGCTGACGTCCGGTACTGGCCAGCGCGAAAGCCTCGGGATACCGAGGCGTGCCAGCTCGAGGTAGGCCGGGTCGAGCTCGATGCCGATGCTCCGATAGCCGACCGCGAGCGCCGCTGCGATCGTCGACCCACCGCCCATGAACGGGTCGAGCACGGTGCCAACGCCCAGGGGCAAAGCGGCGCGCACGATCTGGCGCATGAAGGCTTGCGGCTTGAGCGACGGATGAGGCGCCAGGCGCCGCTCTGCCGCTCGAGTGGGCGCCGAGCGAATCACGTCACTGAATGGCATCTCGGCCGAGAGCCGCCGCAGCCCACCGGTATGCCACTTGCGCAAATTGTCCTGCACGCGGCCCTCGCATGGCTTACGGAACAAGCCCCAGGGCTCCCACGCCGAGCGCGGCATGACCGTCACTTCGCTGAACTCGTCGTGCGCATTCTTTGGGCGATCGCCGCCGCGCAGGGTTTGCACGAGGCGCATTACCTCGCCGCGCTTCTCCAGGCCGGCGGCCATCAATGGCCCGTACAGCAGGTGCGAGAGCAGCGGGTGCGTGGCGATGAATAGGTGGCCGCCCGGCACGAGCACGCGCAATGCTGCGCGCGCAAACTCGCCGAAGAACACTTCTAGCGCTTGCTGTTCGCTCGGCTTCAAGATCGTGAAGCGTGGCAATGGGCTGCGCACCGAGCCATTGAAGCTCGGAGGAATGCGCCACACGCCGCCGTATCCCGCGCGCAGCTTGTGCTGCTCTTCGTCGCTGTATTCGCGCAGCCCGTACGGTGGATCCGTAACGATGGCCTCGATCGAGCGCTCCGCGCGCGCTGCCAACCAGGCCATGCAATCGCCACCGTGCAAAACGAACGGCTCGAGCGCTGGCTCGGGTTCAGCGAGCCTCTCCGGGACGGCGCGGGGCAGCATTGCTTACAGTATCTGCGGAAAGCTGTCGATTTCGGAAAGCTTCGTAGGCAGGCCAGCGTATGGATCGTCTGACTCATTGCAAGGCACCCGAGAAGCTGCCATTTCCTCACAGGGTTTTGGCCTCGAGCGTGGTTAGAAATTATGGTTTACCTAAGATGATTCGCCGTTCATTGCTGCTGGGTTTTCTCGGTCTCGCTGCTGCACTGGCACCGCTCGGCTCGGCTCGGGCCGACGCCGCGAGCGACAAAGCGAAGGCGGGCGCCAAGCCAGCTGTCCCGCTCACGGCCGAGCAAATCGCCGAGCGCGTGCAGGGCTTCTACGACCGCTCGCACACCTTCCGCGCGGGCTTCAAGCAGCAATACCGCGTGCGCGCCTACGACAAGACCATCAATAGCCAAGGCTCGGTCGTGTTCGAGAAGCCGGGCAAGATGAGCTGGCGCTACACCAACAACGGCAACCGCGTGGTGTCCGACGGTCGCCTGGTGAAGGTGTACGAAAAAGAGAACAAGCAGATGTACGAGCAGCCACTGGACAAGAGCCAGTATCCCGCGGCGCTCTCGTTCTTGGTTGGTGGCGGCAACTTGAAGACCTCGTTCAAGTTCAGCAAGCGCGATGCCAAAGAGATGGGTTTCGAAGGCGGCTACGTGATCGTGGGCGACCCGTTGGAGGCGTCGCCGTCTTATCAATCGATCATCTTGTACGTCGATGCCGGCACCTACCAAGTGCGCCGCGTGCTGCTCCTCGACTCGCAGGGCAACCGCAACCGCTTCGACTTTCTGAATCCCGAAATCAATACCAAGGCTCCCGGCGGTGAATTCCAATTCACCCCACCGCCTGGCACGCAGGTCATTCGACCCTGAGCCGCGGCGCGCTCAGCTGATGCGGCGGACTTCGAGCACGCCGCTTTCGCTCACGCGCACGTAGGGGCGGCCCGCCTTCGAATAGCCGAACGAGCCGGAGTTGACGTAGCCCTCGGCTTGGTCGACCTGGTGCGTGTGGCCGAAGATCACCGCCTTTGCGCCGGTGATCTCGCGCACGCGCTGGGCCGCATCACGCAAGCGTCGTTCGGGCAGGTTGTCGTAGCGGTTGCCGGTGCGCTGCACCGACTGGATCAGATACAGACCTGCGAGCAAGCCGGCGATGCCCGCGGCGCGGCTCTTCCACGCCAAGTAGGCCGCGCCGCTCAGCAGCAAGCTGGAGCTGGCAAATACTCGGTCGAAGTACAGACGCATGAACGTCTTGCGAAAGTCGCGATGCGTCGGCTCGGCTCCGCCGCGGAGCAGTGCCTCGAGCACGGCAGGCTCCAGCTCGACCAGCTGCGCGAAGCGCTGCAGTGCTTCGCTGCCAGCGCGTTCCTCTGCGTCGAAACGGCCCTGTTCGCGTGTCTCCAAGCACAGTTTCCCGGCGACCCGGAACCAGTCGGCGATGATCAGGGGGGTGCGGGCGCCGTACACGCGAAAGGCCTTGCTGATGCCTGCCAACGGCGTCGTCTCGTGCGCATGCGAAAAATGATACGCGCCGCTCGGCCGGACGAAGCGCCGCGTCAATGCGATGCCCAGGGGCTCGGTTGCGGGAGTCCACTCCGCCAGCGGATGCGCCGGCGCGTTGTCCGGGTCGTAAAAATGGCCGTGCTCGACGTGCACGCCGCCGCGACGTACGAACCAAGCAGCGATCGAGAGTGGCGCATCGCTCGCAAGACTGAGGCGGTTCAGCAGTGCTCCGCGCAGCTCGGCCCCCAGCAGGCCCGCGTCGTGGTTGCCTGCGATCAAGGTGACCGGCGCACCGGAAGCCAGCTGATCGCGCAGTGCGTTAGCGAGCTCGGGAGAGGAGGTCAAGAGCGCCAAGATCACGTCGATCGCAGAACGTTCGGGCGGCTCCCAGGAGAGGTTGAAGACGTCTCCCGCCAAGATCAGCTCGTGCCCGGGGTGCTCGTGGATCAGTCGAGCGAGATCACGAACGGTGCCGGCCGAGGCGTCCGCTGACAGGTGCAAGTCACTGGCGACGATGATGGGCAGCATGAGCGAGCAATACGGACGGTCGAATGAATCGAATCGAGACTAGCATCGTAACCGCGCTTGCCCGAGTCGCGGGCGATGGATTCACTGGCGCAGGTTGCCGCGGTCGCTGAAAATCGTGACAATTTGCCCTCGAATTTGGCGAATTCGAGGGCTCGGCGTTCCTCAATTGGCGCTTGGTGCGGACCTCGGGACGTGTATGCTCTCGCCCATGCAGAAGGCTTTGCAACGCATCACCCTCGAGACCGAAAAGCTCGTGGGCAAAGCCGTCAATCGTGTCTGGCCGTTGTACCAAAAATACAACGAGCGCTTTCCCGGTGGCCGGCTCCAGCCCAAATGGGCGCCTGCCCCGCTGCTCAGGAAGAAAGAACGGACGGCTCCCCAGCTCGGCTGGCCCCGGCGCACGGATTCGCTGTGCCCTCGCTGCGTGAAAGAAGTGCGCGACGCGGTTCTCTCCGGCGCAGAAGATCTACGCTCGTTCGTCGAGGGCAACCCCGGCGAGATCAAGGCGGACATCATCGAGCGCGACGGCCAAGTATTGATGGTCAAGACCTGCCCCAAGCACGGTGATTTTTCGGACGTGATGAGCGTCGATCCCGCGTTCATGGCGCGCATCGAGGGCCTGTTCCCCGGGCGTGATTTCGAGACCCCGAAGAGCAAGCTGCGCAACCATGGCAGCTCGACCATCAAATACGGGCGCGGCTCGGTGCTCACGGTCGATCTGACCAATCGCTGCAACATGATGTGCGACCCGTGTTTCATGGACGCCAATCAGGTCGGCTTCGTGCACGAGCTGGAATGGGCAGACATCAAGCAGATCTTGGACGACAGCCTGGGGGTGAAGCCGCGCCGGCAGCTGAGCGTTCAGTTTTCCGGTGGCGAGCCCACGCTCAGCCCGTTCTTCCTGGACGCGATCAAATACGCGCGCGACGTGGGCTACTTCTGCGTGCAGTGCGCCAGCAACGGCGTGATGTTCGCCCAGGACATCGAGTTCTGCCACGCGGCAAAGCGCGCGGGCATGCGCCTCTGCTACCTGCAGTTCGACGGCGTGACCAACGAGGCCAACAGCCATCGTAAGGTCGGCAACTTGTTCGACGTGAAGCTGCGCGCGATCGAGAACCTGGCCGCTGCCGGGATCGACGTGGTGCTGGTCGTCACCGTGGTCAACGGCATCAACAACGACCAGGTGGGGCCGATCGTCCAATTCGCGATCGACAACGCGGACAAGGTGACCGTCGTTTCGTTCCAGCCCGTGAGCTTCACCGGTCGCGACGAAGACGTCGACGATGAGCGTCGGCAGCGCGAGCGCTACACCCTGAGCCACCTCGTGCACGATTTGCACGACCAGCTATCCGTCACCGAGCCGATGCGTGATTGGTTCCCGCTCTCGGCGATGAACCCATTCAGTGACGTCGTCGATCTATTGCTCGGGCAAAGCGCCGAATTCGGCGCGTTGAAGTGCGGTTGCCATCCGAACTGCGGTATCGGTACGGCCCTCTTGGTCAACAAGCGCACCAAGCAAATGGTGCCCGTGTCGCAGTTCCTCGATCTCGATCAAGTACTGCTCGATTTGCAGGGCATCGCGGATGCCGGGCAAACCCGGGCGCAAACCGTGACCGGCATCGCGCTCTCTTTGCTGCGCAATTTCCGGCCCGACAAAGCGCCGCCCGGCTACAGCTTCACCGAATTCGCGCGCCAATTCCTGAGTCAGATCGGCGCCAATGGCTCGAAGGTCGGCGAGAGCGAGGGTGACGCGCACCAATTCGAGTGGCGCTTCCTGTTCGTGGCCGGGATGTGGTTTCAGGATCTGTTCAACTACGACTTCCGACGCACCGAGATGTGCATCATCCCGTACGGCACACAGATGGGTGAGATCTCGTTCTGCGCTTACAACACCGGCGTCGGCTTCCGTCAGATCATCGAGAAGATGAAGAAAACCGCGACGGTCGCGGAGTGGTACAAGACCCGCGGTCGTCACCCAGTGTACGCAAAGAACCAGCACCTGCCGTTGCCGGATGGCCCGCTGACCGTCGTACTCGGTGAGGGCCAAGGTCCGACGGCGTTCGCGGCGCCGGATGGCCGCAAGCGGCTGCGTCTCGTATCGTGAGGGCGTCCTAGGCCGTGCCCTAGGACGGTGGGCGGATTTCGGTTATCGTTTCCGCTCACATGACCCCCTCCGAAAAGAACATCGTCAGATCTCTGGTCGCGGTTGCCTGGGCGGATGGCACCGTCAAGGAGCCGGAGGTCGGCATGATCGACAGCTTGCTCTGGGCGTTCGGTGCCAGTGAAGAAGACGAAGCCGAGATCAAGGAATTTGCCAAGAAGAAGCGCACGATCAAGGACGACGTGCCGCTCGGCGACCTCGAGCCCACTGATCGCGAGCTGCTCTTGGCGCACGCCGCGCTGCTCACCCACGCCGACGGCAAGCAGACCAAGGCGGAAGAGAAGATCTTGAAGGATCTCGCCGAGCACCTCGGCTTCAGCAACGCTCAAGCGCGGCCGATCATCGAGCACGCCAAAGAGCGCGCCGACAAAGCCGCCAGCGCCTCCTGAACGCTGCTACAGCTCGCGGCGATCGACCGGGCCGTCGAAGGGCGGCCGTTGCATCTCGCCGAAACGGCAGTGGCGCGCGCCGGGCAGAGCACGTCGCAACGCGCCAAGCAGCGCTGGGTCCCCCGCGAACGCGCAGCTCGTGATCATCGGCCGAAGGGCGGCCAGGCTCGCCTGCACGTCATCACAGGGCAATAGGTGCAAATTGCGACCGCTGGGAGGGAGCAGCCAGGTGGCGTCGTTACCGACGCTGACGAAGCCCTGACCTGCCGCGAACAGCTGTCCCGCAAAGCTGGCCGTGTCGCGATACTTGGCGATCTCGGCGGCTTCCGTCGTTTCCAAGCGCCCGCGCGGCACGCGCGCCTCGAGCACTTCGAGCTCGCGCGCCAAGGCCTCCGCGATGGCACACGCTGCGTCCGGACCCGCATTGACCAAAACCACACGCGGGCTCAAGCAACCTCGCTGATCGAAGAGCGCGATGTCCTCGGCCAGCTTCGGCAGCAGCTCCGCGAGCGCGTCACCGGAGGCCGAGCGATCGATCACGCCGATCCCGAAGCCCGAGCCATGACCGTGGAACGCGACACCCGGCGGCAGCGTGACGGCGACCTCGTCCATCGTCTCATCACTGCCGTAGGCCCAGAGCCGGTCACCGGCGTGAGGCGCCAGCTCCTTCACGAGCTCGAACGACTGGGGTGCGCCCGCCAAGAGCAGCTCGGCCATTTCCGGTTCGCGACGCGACGCGCGCACCTGAACCGTCTGCGACGCCGCGAGCCCGATCGCGATCGCGCGATGCGCTGCCACGAAGACGTTGGCTGATAGCAGCACGTGCGCCACTTGAGCGGTTGGTGTCGCGCGGATCAGCTGCTCGAGCTCGCGCTCGCTGGGATCGCTCTCCAGGCAGCGACCGAGCGCAAAATCGACGCCTTCCGGCGATAGTCCGCTCGACTGCACGAGCCGCGCGCGCGCCGCGCGTCCCCGCTCGGTGCTCGGATCCTTCAGTGTGCGTGCGGACTCCAGCAGGGGCTCGAGGCGCGCCCGGCGAGCGCTGAGCTCGGGATCGTTCATGAGGACCTCGCTGCCAAAAACTCTTCGACGGCCAAAGAGCAACCACGCGCGGGTGCACCCGGCGCGCGCCCCAAGAGCTCGATGCCACCACCGACGCGCTGCACGCGATCTTGCGTCTGAAGCGCGACCGCCGAATCGACATTGCCCAGATCGACGATACGAGCGATGCCGACCTCGCCTGCCGCGACCGGCTCGAGCGAGACGGGATCGACCGGTACGATGCGCAGCCACGGCGGCTCGAAGTACACGCCGGGCGGACCGCGCCGCTCGGCTTCGAGGGTCGAGCCCGGAACAGTGGCTTCGTAGAGCTGGCTGGTCAGCTCGGTCATGCCGTACTCGCTGACCACGCTGGCTTCCGTAATGGCGAACGCACGCGCGACGCTACGGCGCAGCTCCGTCGCCGCGAGCTCGCGGGATTTGCCCTTGAAACCGCCGGTCTGCATGACGACCGTGTGCTCGGGCACCGAGAGCACGCGGCCGTCGAGCTCGTCGAGGAGAGCGACCAACGCAAACGACGTGGCGAGCACGATGAGTGCTTCGCCGGCGTCTCGCGCGCGGGCAGCCGCGCGTTCGAGGCCGGCAACGTTCACACCCCGATCGTCGATCAGCCAGCGCTCGGCGTCCCGCGCATCACCCGGTGGCGTCTCGAAGTCGGCCATGAACAGCGCCATCATGTGCCCGAGCGACGACGTGGGTGGATCGGAGATCTGCGGAGCGAGCGCCACGACGCGGCGCGCCCCTCGCGTAGCGAGCAGCGCGGCGCGCCCGTAGCGCAGCGCGAGCGCCTGGTACGTATCCAAGCGGCGCATGGCGTGGATGCCGTGCCCCGAGCCCGTCGTACCGCTGGTTGCGAAGCGAACCACGTCTTCCACTTCGGGGTGAACGGCGACGCGCGCCAGGCGGAAAGCGTCGCTCGGCACGCCGGGGATGTGCTGGAAGCTGGTCAGCCGAGCACCGCGCTGCGCCAGCAAACGCGCGAAGCCCGGCGAGAATTCGCGCTGAAATTCAGCAATTTCAAGCGCCAATTCCCCGAACGAGCGGATCTCGTCGCCCGCGGCGAAGCCTTGCACGGCTAGATGAAGCGCGTCCGAGCGCGCGTTCGGTGTCATGCGCCGAGCGTTCCGAGGCTGAGCTCGAGCGCGCGTGCGAAGCCGCCTAGCAGCGGCTCGCCGAGCGTGAGCGGTGGGGTCAAGACCAACACTTCGCGGCGCCCACCGCCGGTCGAGGTGATGTAGCCATGCTCGAGCAAGCGGCGCGCCAGCTTCGTGGCACGCCCAGGGCGATCGCCGAGATCGATCGCGATCATCAAGCCGGTACCGCGCAAGGTGACATGCGGGAAGCGGGTCAGCCGCGGCTCGAGCAGAGCCATCAGCTGTGCGCCGAGCTGAGCCGCACGCGCGGGTAAGCGTTCGCGCGAGATGACATCCAGGGTCGCGAGGCTCGCCGCGCAGGCCAAGGCATTGCCGGCGAAGGTCGAGGTATGCACCACCTCTGCGTCTCGCTGCCAGGCCTCGAGCACCGCGCCACGCCCGACCACTGCGCTGATCGGTAGGCCTCCACCCAAACCTTTGCCCAAGCAAACGAGATCGGGCGTGAAGTCGGCGCTCGGCGAAAACAGCATTTTTCCCGAGCGACCGAGGCCGGTCCAGATCTCGTCGGCGATGCAGAGCGCGTCGTGCTCGCGCGCGAGCTTGCCCAGCTCGGGCAGGAAACTGCCGGGAGGAACAATCACCCCGCCGCGACCGAGGATGGGCTCGACCAAGATGGCGCCGATGTTCCCGGCGCCCAACGCTGCGCGCACCTGTTCGAGCACACGCTCCAAGTCCGACGCGTGCGCCGGATAGTCGGCAAACACGACATGCGGATTCAGCTGCGCGGCAAATGGGCTGCGATAGCTCTCCCGTAGTCCGCAGGCGGCGAGCGGAGCGTGGCTCAAGCCGTGATACGCGCCGCCGAACGCCAGCACGCCAGGCTTCTCGGTGAACAGCAGGGCGCTCTTCAGCGCCGCAGTGACCGCGTCTGCCCCAGACTGACCGAGCATCACGCGCGCAGCCGGATCGGGATGCAAGGCCGCCAAGCGCTCGAGCAAGGCGATCTTGGCGTCGGCGGGGAATACGTCGCCGAGGGCCATCAGCAAGCGCTGCGCTTGAAATTCGAGCATCCGCAGCAGGTTCGGGTGCGAGTGGCCGAGCAACATGGCCCCGAAGCCGGCGGCGAAATCGACGTAGCGGTTCGCGTCGACGTCGATCACGTTCGAGCCCTTCGCGCTCGCGTACACGATTCCGCTCGCTGGCGCGCGCAGATCCCCGGGTTGGTGCTGCGGCTTGGGGCCCATGGGTGCGGCGCGGTGCGCGTGCCGCACCAGCCAACTGCGCGAAGACGGCCCAGGCGGGCGGCACTTGAGCTCTGGCTCGTCCTGACCGGGGACGACCTCGAGCGGCGGGGGGATCTCACTGAAGCTCATGCGCTGCAGGGCGCACTACCACGACTTTCGCCGCGCTTCAGGGCCCTTGCGCCGGTGTGCCCTTCGTCCGAGCTAGTTGGCTCGTGACCTGCCCCGCAAAACGGCCGCGCGGGAAGCGCGCTAGATATTGGTTCAGGTCTTGCTCGGCCTGAGCCTGGTCACCCACCTGCAGCTCGCAGGCGGCGCGGCCGTACAGCGCGCGTTCCGCGAGCGCGGGCTCGAGCGTTCGACGGACGAGGGTGTCGAAGTCCGACAATGCCCGGCCGCAATCGGTGCTTGCGCGTAGCTCGGCGCGTACCAAGCGCAATTCTTCGCCGCGCCCGATCTGCGCAAACGGCAAATGTTCGAGCAGCGCGAGCGCCTCCGTGCGGCGACCGAGCGCAAGGAGTGCGTCGATGCGCGCCACTTGAGCTTCGAGCGCCAAGGTGCCGTGAGCGAACTGCGCTTGCAATCGATCGAGCAGCGCGAGCGCGCCTGGCGCGTCGTGCTCGCGTCGCAGCTTCACCAATACTTCGGCGAGCGCCTGCGACTCGGCGTCGAGCTCACGCGACTCGGCAGTGGCCCGCTCGGTGTTACGCCGATCGTTCAGCGCCGAGCTGGGAGTGGAAGAGGGGGTTGCCGCGGTCGTTTCGGGCTCCGTGAGCGTGGGCTCGGGCAGCTCCGCCTTCGATGGCGCTGGCCTCGTCCCCAGCGCGGGGCGCTGTACCGGCTGCTTCGGTGCGGCTGGTACGGCTTTCGGAGCCGATGCTTCGGGCTTCGAGCGCGCAGTCCACCACTCGCTCACGCCCCAGCCCGCGAAGGCGAGCGATGAGCCGGCGAGCAACATGCTGCCCGCGAGCAGCAGCTCGCGCATCCGGCGAGCGCCGGCAGAGCGGCGCGTGCTCCCGAGCCGCGCGTGCACCTTCGCCAACACCGCAGGAGGAAGCGCCTCGGGCTCGGCCACGCTGCGGAAGATTCGACCGAGCTCGGCTGCTTCGCCCGTGCCCTGGTCGTCGCTCCAGCGCCGCGGTGCTGTCGGGTTTGGCTTCGGGTTCATTGGATCCCTCGTGCTTCTTCGGGAAATTGCTTGCGAAATCGGATGCGGAAGCGCTCGCGTGCGCGGTGCAGAGCGACGCTCACGTTGTTCTCGGTCAGCGACAAAATGGCGGCGATCTCGACAATCTCGAGACGCTCCAATTCGAACAAGATGAGCAAGGTGCGGTCTCGCTCCGAGAGCCCGTCCAACACCGAGTAAACCAAGTGTGTGGCTTGGCGACGATTCAAGCTGTCGACTGGCGTTTCCACCACTTCGGGCTCGAGCTCGACGCGCGCTTCCAGAAAGAGCAGCCGCCGCAAGCGCGCTTTGCGACGGCGGTTGCTGACCACACGCACCGTGATCGCGTAGAGCCAGGTCGTGAGCTGCGCGTCGCCGCGGAAGCTCGAGAGCCTGCGCTGGGCGACCTCGAACACCTCTTGCAAGAGGTCGCTCACGTCTTCGCTGCCCGACAGGCGGCGCGCCCAACGCGACACGCGCCCCGCATGCTCGCGATAAGCGCGATCGAGGTCCACACCTTCGCTGCCGTTCGCGATTCGAATCAGAGTGGGCACGCTGCCTGTCGTCACTCGTGTGCGGAGCCTATGGCTTCAGGAATGCGTTGCTTTGGACCAGGGCCCGTACGAGCGTTCGCAAATCGTAACCCGACAGCGCGAACTGATAAGCCACGGAATTGAGCACGTCTGGGCTGAATCGGTCGGGCGGAAGCGAGGCATTGACGATCGCGGTTTCCTGCATCTTCTGCGTGACGCAGGTCGCGACGCTGCAGTCCTGACCGAGCTGGGCTGCCAAATCGTGGAGGTCGGCGAACACGAGCGGGCTGCCGGGCGGTGCGATGAATTGGCCCGATGTGTCGATCGGAGCGCCGTTGTCGGTCGTGCGGAACGAGCCATCGTTCGCGAAATTCTGCACCGAAAAGCCCAGCCCATCGAACAGGCTATGGCACGCTCGGCACGCTGCAGCATTCGTGGACTGCTCGAGCTGTTCGCGATGCGAGACCCCCGGCGCCGGCTCTGGAAGGTGACTCATGTTGGGCGGGGGCGGCGGAACCTGCGTGCAGTAGAGTCGCGTGCGCAGGGCGACGCCGCGCAGCGAAATGTCGTCGTCCGTGTAGATCGACCCATCCGTGAGCAAGCCAGCGCCGTTCGGCGCGGTTCCGGGTGAGGTGAACAGGTCGCTCAACTTTCCTGGAGTGAGAGTGAAGTAGTTTGCCCACGTGAGCTTGTCGCTCACGCCTGGCCACCAATTGTCGATGAAGGCCACCATGCCCGCAGTCGCAAGGGGAGCGCTCGCATCGTTGGTCAGGAGGGATATCGCGTAGTCGCCAGCCCATTCGCGCGTGGTAACGGTGGGTATCCCGTCACGCAGGCCTGGCATCGTTTTCTGGACGAACAGGAACTTCTCGATGCGAGCGGCAACCACCGCCGGAGACGCGAACGGGATATCTCCGTCCATGACGACTTGGTTACCGCAGTAGAACGGCCCGACCGGAGCGCCGCCGCCCCCGTCGGCTTCGCCGCCCCCGGCGCTCGACATGCCTCCGGAGGCGGGAGCGCCGCCGACACCGGGTAGTCCCGCACCCGACGACATCCCCGCGCTCGGCATTCCGCCGCTGCCTCCGTCGACGCTGACGCCGATGTCGACCTTCCCCGAACACCCCGAAATGCCCAATACGCCGACGAAACAGGCGAGCTGACCGATCTTCATGTTCTCGATCCTTTCATCGCTGTCAGTGCCTCGAGCCGTCCCAACCTTACGCGAAATGTTCTCGCGCGCCGCTTCAGAGCGGGAGCTGGACGCCCGCCGTGAGCAGTAGCTCGAACGCTGGGATGTCGCGTGTGCTCTCGGTATCACTGGGCGTGGTTTTGGCGCTGGCGGTCGCTTTCCCAAACCAATACACCGGTGTCACGCTCACGAACGCGTGTAGGCCCTCGTTGCGAGGCACCCAGCGCAGTGCCGCATAACCGCCGAAGGTTAGGCGGCCGTCGGACGAATTCCTCGAAAAACTCTGACCCTCGGCGCGCAGCCAGCCGAGGCTCGGGCCCGCTTCGAAGTCGAAGCTCATGCGACCGCGCTCGATGCGCCAATACGGGCCTGCGAAGAGCGGCCAGCGCGTCCAACGCACGTGATGGTTCGCGTCTTGGATGGTCAGGCTACGCGCCCCGATCCAATTCGCGTTGAGTCGGACACCGAGCCCTGCAGAGCGCGGCGCCCACGCGGCACTCAAGCCTGCGGCCGCCGCAAACTGAGAGTCGCCCGAGCCGCTCACGTCGCCTCCGATGCTCGCTCCCAATTCCAAGCGTTGCATCGGCGGGCGTCTGGCGGGCTCGACGGTGCGTGCTGGCACCGCTCGCGGCGGCGGTGCGACCGGGAGCGGCGGCGGCAAGCTCGGCTGCTCGGGTAGCGGTGCGCTCGCGGGGCTCGCGGCTTCGCTCGGCGCGTTCTCGGGTGCGCTCGCCCCGCCAGTGGGTCGGGGGGGCAGCGCCATCAAGAACTCGGGATGCTCTTCGCTCAGCCAGGAAGCGAGCACCACCGCGGCCGCGCGCGCGAGCACGGCGCAGTCTTCGCTGGCACTGACGCGGCGCGTGCCGAGCGTCCGGCCCTTGCCGTCCGCTAGCTCGAGCTCCAGCCACTCCCCTTCGCGGCGCAGCGTCGCGTACACGTTCGCCGCCGATTCGGGCGACAGATCGACGATTGCCTGCACGTTCGCCGTCACATCGGCGGCTGCCGGGCAGCTCATGTCGCTCTGCACACGCAGCGCAGCGCCGAGCAGGATCGGCAGAAGCTGCGCTAAGAGCAAACGCGGTTTCGCCCGCTGCGCTTCGCTTGATAGAGCTTCTCGTCCGCGCGCTGAATGAGGTCGGTTGCGGCCTTGTCGTCTTGCAGCAAGGCGCACCCGATGCTGATGGTGACCGGGATCTGCTCGCCTTGAAAGCTGAAGCCATGGCTCCCCACGCGTGCGCGTAGGTTTTCGGCCAGCGCAACCGCGCCGGCGAGCGAGGTCTCCGGCAGCACGATCACGAACTC
>OUNO010001011.1_pt1 | contig 19379 bp, 22 predicted proteins | sample 1779811 | NCBI WGS metagenome assembly OUNO01 (sample SAMEA3914804, study PRJEB12502) | metagenome | biome: forest; material: soil | place: Canada | collected 2010-06-25 | depth 0.3 m | reverse complement strand
GGCGCTGATGAAACAGCGCCCCCGCCGTCGTGTCAAATCTACTTCATCCGAAGGATGGATCCGAACGAGCCCTCCAGTTCGGGGGCGTGGTCGCAGACCCAGAGTTGGGCCCCGGAATTGGCCAGCTGGGGCGCCATGTTGAGGAACAGCGCACGCATGGCTTCCTTGTCCTCAGGACCGAGATGCAGGCTGGGTTCGTCCAGGACCAGAAACCCGATGTCGGGGATGATCAGCTGCTGAATGGCCAGCAGCAGGGCTAGGGCCAGGCGCACCCGCTGTCCGCCGGAGAGCTTGCTCTGCGGCATGGTGTAAGGCTCGGGTTCGTCGGTGCGCGTGAAGGTGAATGCCACCGGCAACGTCGGATCTACCTCCACGGTGAAGTTGACCTCCAGCCGCGCTAGGAACATCTGCACCAGGCGGCACAGTTGATTGAAGCGATACGTGATGAACCGCAGCGGGAGCCCGTTTTTACCGAAGGCATCCCTGACCCGCCGGAGATCGGTGATGCACGCCTGTTTGACGGCCTGGGCGGCAACACGTTCCTCGAGATCCTGCTGTGCTTTCTTCACCTCGTCGGCCTGCTTACGGGCTTGGGTAATGCGGCCGACCAGCTCATTCCTGGCCTGCTGCCGGGTTTCCATGGAGGTCATAACCGTCTGGTCCTCGTCCGGGCTGGTGATCGTGGACTTCAGCGCGGTGCTAAACCCGGCCTCGATCGCAATCGATTCTTCGACGTGCTTGTGGTAGAGGGCGGCGTTCTCAGCGCGCAAGGCTTCGTTGTCGTCGAAGTTCTTTCGCGGCACGTTGGCTTGCTCGATGCGAGCCGCCATTGCGGTGATCAGCGCGTCGCAGGCCTCGATCTCGGCATACTTGGCGTGGTAGGCCTCGTTGTCGAACTCGGCATGAGCCTTGGCCAAGGCCGCGGCATCCAGGGAGGCGAGGTTCTTGCGGGCCTGCATCAGATCGGCGCTGATCCGGGTGATCTGGTCGCCGACTCCCCGATACTCGGTCTGCGCGGCCTTGATGTCATCGCGCTCGTTTTCCAGCGCGGTGATCATAACGCCGGTCAAATCGGCGCCCTCGGGCTTCTTGGCGCACGCCGCGGCAGCCTTGGAATACGCCTGCATGGTGGACGCGACCCGACCCAAGATCTCGCCCCGCTGCTGGTTGTAGCGATGCAGCTCCTGCCGGAGCTTGGTGATCGTTTCACGCAGCGTCTTGGAGGACGTCTCCAGTTTGGTCTGGTGATCGCGGATGGAGGTCATCATGGCCTCGTCGACTTCCAGGTGATCCAGATCCCGGTCGCACGCCGGGCAGCTGGTGAGGTCGGTGCCCTTCATGGCCTCGTGTACGGTACAGCGCAGCGTGGCACGTGACAGCATGCTGATCACGGTCTCCTGCTCTTCCTCGAGGGCGGCCAGCCGGTCGGCGTCCGGTGCCGGTCGGGCGTCAAAGGCGTCCCTGGCCTTGCCGGCGGCCTGCATATCAGCGGCGGCCGCGTCGCGGGTCTGGACGGCAGCCGCCCAGCTACGGATGGCGGCAATGCGAGCTTCCAGCTCCCCGGTGGCCTGCCTGGCCTTGGGGGCAAGGAGGTTCTGCCGGTTTTGCAGGTTTTGCAGGTCGCCGGTCAGCTGGGCCACTTTGGCTTTCAGATCGCTCTCCGAGATCAGCAGCGCCTCCTGGTTCTGCATGACGTAGTACGCCTTGTTGATCGCGGCGCCGACATCGAACTGCTCGCGGTGCAGCCGGGTCAGCTGATCCACCGACGTGATTGGCGTCGCCAGTCCTGGGATCGGGGTCGCCAGCACGGCTTCCAGCGCCGTCTTGGCGGCCAGGGCTTGGGCGCGGAATTGCTCGGACCTGGCCAGCGCGGCGTTGGCGGCAGCCACCACCTGCTCGTAGCTCCGGAGCGTCGAGATGTCCGTCGTCCAGTCGTAGCGTGACCCCAGGTCTGCCTCGAGGAGTCCCAGCTCTTCTTCCACGACGGCGCGCCGCCGGGCGACTTCGTCGATGGACGCCGACATGTCCTGGATGCTGGAGGCCAGGAATTTGATCTTCTGATCAGCGACCTCGGCAACCCGGCCGAGATGGCCCAGCAGCAGGAGATCGGTGAACAGCTCCTGGCGTTCGCCGTCGGTGCCGTAGAACAGCCGGTCCAGGGTGCCCTGCCGGATGAACACGTTTTGGGAGATGGCGTCGCGGTTGGCGCCGAAGAGCTTGGTCAGCTCTTCATTGATCAGCGCCACCTTCGTGATCTTCTCCTTCTCCCCGTGCTCGGGCAGCCGCAGCCACTGGCGACTGGTTTTACCGAACTGCCGGTAGATCTCGTAGACCTGCCCGTTTTTGAGGAACTTGTGGCGTACCGAGCCGTTGCTGGCGCCGCCAGGTTTGCCCCAGTGGCGGACGAAGGTTTCGCCGGCCTCGGGCTTGCCGTCGGTGGCGGAAGGGAAGCGGCCGGTGATGGAGTAGTCCAGCGCGGTCAGCAGCACGGTCTTGCCAGCTCCGCTGGGACCTACGATGCCGACGACTGGTGCTTCGGGCTTGAACAGGATGTGCTCATGCTTGCCGAAGTCTTGGATTTCGAGTTCGAGTGTTTTCATCGGGGTGTGCGATCGAAGGATATGCCTGCGACCAGCACAGGTTCGTCTTCGCGGTAAACGCGGATGGCGTTGAGTAGGATGTCCGGGCGCAGGTCGTCGATAGTGTCTCGGGGACCGCCAGCCTGGTTGTGGATGAAGCGGCGAGCGACGCCGTAAAGAACGGCGTTTTTCAAGAGCACGTCCACGGGCATGGCGCACCACTCGCGCTGGGCATCGGTGGGGACTTCGACGGCACGTGGCAGTTCGTCGAAGTCGAGTTCTACAATGAATTTGTGCTTCATGGGGTAGCGTCGGTGAGGACGTAGTTGATGGGCGGAACCGCGGCGGATTCACGTATATAAGGAACGCCGCCCTTGGGCAGCTCAGCGTAGGAGTCGGTCAGCGCATGCACCCTGGCTTTGCCGCCGAAGCTCCCGGTCACGACCACCAACTCTGGGGCCTCAAGGCAGTCGACTTCCAGGCCGTCGAAGGCACCACCGTGGAATACCAGCAGCGTGGGTTTGTCGAAGCGATAGGTGTGGTCAGGCACCGGCGGCCTCCTTTGCCATGTAGCTGTCGACGTAGGCATTGAGCAAGTCGTTGACCGGCGCGTCCGGCCGGCAGCAAGCTTCGGACATCGTGTGGATCTCGCTCCCCGGTCGGAACCACTCCGGCAAGAAGGACTCCACGGTGCGCTCCTCCTCGATCAGCGTCTGGCCTGGGGACGTTCCTTCGTCCTCCGCCATAGCGGTCAGCCGCATGATCGCCTTGTCTGGATCCAGGGCCTCGTAGAACCGGGAGATGACGCCAGGCAGGTTGCGGTTGTAGCGGGCGATGATGATCGGGTTCTCGTCGCGGACCTTGGCGGCTTCGGCGACGGCGGCATCGACTTCCTCGGAACGATTCAACCGGTAAAAGAAAGCCGTCCTGGTTTTGAGCGGGATCTCCCGCAGGTCCGTCACTTTGTGCGCATCGTCGAAGTCGACGATGGTCACGCTCTTCTGGGCTTTCTCGTCTCCCTTGCAGATCTCCGTCGGGCCTGGGTAGCCGATCCAGCAGCCGGTGGCGTCGTTCCGGAGATACTTCCGGGCGTGCAGGTCGCCGAGGGCGATGAAGGAGAACTTCTCGAAGGGGATCTCGGCCAGGGAGACCGCGCCCTCGCCGTTGATCTCCATGAACCCGGCGAATTCCTTGACCATGGTGTGCCAGAGCAAGATGTCCGAAGCCGGCAGGCTGTCCTTCAGCTCGAGGAACCGGTCCTTGGTTTTCCCGATGAAGTCCAGGCCGTAGACCGTGAGGTCGGTGCCGGGGATGGTGGCACGTTCGTTCTCCAGCACGCGGAAGCCGCCGCGGCCGCCATCGGGGATGCCTCCCATGAGGGACAGCCAGGGTGGGTCGGTCTTGTCGTGGTCGCCGTTGCAGACGAAGCACGGCATGTTGGCGGCAACCAGCTTCCGGTCCATTTGGAACAGGAATTCGATGGTCTCCGAGGACGGGCGGTTATTGTCCAGGAGGTCTCCGGCCAGGAGGATGGCGGCGACTTTTTCCCGAATCCCGATGTCGAGCACTTGCTCGAAGGCGCTACGGAAGTCCGCGGCGCGGCTGGAGGTGTTGTACTGGCGATCGCGGAGGTGAAGGTCCGCGGAGTGTAATACTGACGGCATAGGCTAGTTTATGGATTTGATGACCCCGTCGGCGTGCAGGATCTCGACGTAGTTTTTCATCATGACCCTGACCTCCGAGGCCAGGCGATCGGATGCCCCTTGCAGGGGGTTGGTGTTTCGCTCGCGGTGCGCGGCGATGATTTGGAAATACTGCTCATACCAGGCGAACCGGGCCCAGAGATCCTTGTTGGCCCGGCGTTCGTAGGGCGGCTTGGAGTTGAAGTTCTCCCCCGACATTGACCCCACCAGGTCCTCGCGATCGGAGATGACCAGCACGGTCATCGGCTCGGCTTGCAGCATCCGGTGCTGCGGCACGTTCTCGATCCCCATCACGTTGAGGATTGTATGCAGCCCGAGCAAGACGCCTTCAAACTCGGCTCGGTCGGTTTCTATTCCCCAGAACGCGGTGGCCCGCTGGAAGAACTTGCTGAACCGCTTGCTGACGCCGGTGACGGCACACCCGGCGAAGTTGTCGGTGTATCCGGCACCGTCGGTGTAGATTTGGAAGTCGAACTTCTCAGGAGTCGCCCACGTGCGGCGAAAGTCCGGCTTCTGGTACGGTTGGTTGGGCATCTGACTGGGTGAGGGGTGGAGAGTTGGGTAGAGGGTTGCTGTTGGTCACAAAACCCTGGAGGTAGGCATTCACCCGATTCAACACCGGGCGATAGATCTGACCATAGACCAGGGACTCGAAGTTTTTCCGGGACTCCGGGATCATGGACTGCTCGGTGAAATAAGGCACCACGTGGTTGTGATGCAAGGTGAAGAAGGACTCGGTCTTCGAGCTGCAGCGAATGTCGATGCTCAACAGCAGGTCGACGTCCTTCATGCTTTTTTGCAGCTCGGCAATCTCGGCGGTCAGGCGCTCCGGCTGTACCTTGGGCGGGATACCGTGGAACATCAGCGCCACGGCGTGCGCCTTGTTCATGATGACCCGGAGCTCTTCGAGGTCGTCATCCAGGCTCTTGACACGCGCGGTGTGCGCGGCCTGGGCTTCAGATAGTTTCGCAGTTTCCTGCTTGACCAGGGCTTCCTGGGCTTCCAGGCGCACCCCCAGATCCAGCAGGGCTATCTCCCGCTCGGTCAGTTCCATTTCCTTCGCCTTCAGCGCGGTTATATCGATCTCGGAGGGCTGCGAGGTCTGGGCTGACTGGGGTTGCGGGTTCGGGGTCTCGCTGTTCGAGGGTGTCGTCGATTGTTCGGGCATGGTTCGTTTCGGCCAGTGGTGTGGTCCATTTAACGCCCTGGCTTCGAGCGCCAAAGAACCGACTTGGGCGGTTGTCCTCGCCAAGCAAGGCTGACGGAGAAGTGTTGACCAGAGGCATTTGGGCGGCATCATGCCGCGCCCCGATGCCAATGCAAGCCAGATGAGCTACCTCGACGTTTTCCGTGAACTGCAAAGTAACGGAGCCTTCAAAGCGTCCGTAAGCGGCCTCATGATCGACATCAACAGGATCGAGGGGCAGCTGGTCCGGCGCCCCCACCTGGCGGAGCAGCTACAGGACCGGGTCATGGAGCTGATGCGGGTGTGCAACTACAACACCGGCCTGCTGGTGCCCTACTTCTTCCCGAAGTATCCCAAGGCGGAGCCGATGTCCCTCTTCGACCGGCCCTACGCTTTCGCGCTGTTCCACTTCCAGATTGGCGGCTTCATGATCCTGCGGGGGAGCCGGCAGATCGGCAAGTCGACCACCATCGGCGCCCGGCAAAAGATCCTGGCGCACATGATCCCAGGCTTCCGGAGCCTGTACATCGCGCCCCACATCGAGCACGTCGAGACATACGCCAATCGTCTCCGGGAAATGGAGCGTGCGTTCCGCTACCCGACGCTCGACCAGAAGTTCCGCCAGAACCTCCACTACAAGGAGTTCGAGAACACCTCGATCATCGAGCTGATCCGCATCCTGTCGAACGCCAACGACGCGCGCGGTAAAACCGTCGACGAGCTGATCTACGACGAGTACCAGCACTTCGACGGCAACCTCGAGCCCGAGGTGCAGCAGACGCAGAAGGCGTCGAAGATGAATTGCACGATCTACGCCGGCACTTCGCTGACCGTGGACACCGCGCTCGAAGGCCGGTGGCAGCAGAGCAGCCAGGGCACCTGGTGGCTGCGCTGCGGGTGTGGTAAGGAAATCGACTGCGGCGATCCCCAGCACGTCCTGCCCATCATCCAGCCCGAGGGGCCGATTTGTCCGAAGTGCAGCCGGCTGCTGGATACCACCAAAGGCGGCTTCCGGCACGCCGACCAGATGGCTCTCGACGCCGGGTGGATTGGGCTGCACGTCCCGCAGATCATCATCCCGGAGTTCTCGAACAACCGCCGCAAGTGGTCGGAAATCTACGAGGCCTACGTTCAGTACGACCTCGCCAAGTTTCTGCAGGAGGTGCTTGGTATCCCCACCGAGGAGGGTCAGAACGAGCTGACCAAGGACGACGTCCGCCGGATGTGCTGCCTGCCCGAGACGCCGGCCTTTCTCAAGCAGCGCGCCAAGGATGGCTACTACAAGTGGGTGGTGTCCGGCTGTGACTGGGGCGGTAGCGATTACATTCCGGCTTACCAGCAGAAGGCGTCGTCGACGGTGCACGTCATGCTGGGCGTCAAAGACGATGGGGACATGGACATCATTCACATGCGGCGCTACGGCGGCATGGGTTACGAGGAGATCGCCAACCAGATCGCCTACGACCACGGCCAGTGGGGCGGCGGCCCGATCGCATCAGACTTCGGTGTCGGTATGGCTTACAACTCCCAGCTCCGGAAGAACACCAAGTACATCATCGCCGATCGTCACATGATCTTTAGCTACGTTGGGCCCAACTCCGCGCTGCTGGCGCCGCCGGAGCGCGAGGGCTGGTACAACCAATACTCGTTGAACCGCACGGAATCGATCACCACCCTCTACCAGGCGATCAAGCGCCAGCGCAAGATCTCGGCAAAGAACGAGGCCGGCGAGACCGAGGTCACGTTTTCGGCGAACCCCCGCATCCGGTGCTACAATTTCGAGGTCGCCCAGCCGCTGATTACTGATCTGCTGAACCTCCGCCGCGTGCCCACGGAGTCCAACCTGGGTGTCACCTCGTTCAAGTATCGCAAGGCCGGCGTCACCACGGACGACACCTTGCACGCCATCAATTTTGCCTACGCCCTGGCGCGCGTCCTCCTCGGCGAACCGATCGTGGAGGATCGCGGCCTGGCGCGGCGCCTGCAGGAACTCCTGCGGCTGGGCATGGGCGGAGGGCTGGGATCCTCGATGCCCGGGGGCACTACGATCCGGCCTTTTTCTGGATAGCGAATCCGAATTCGGCCCAGGACATTGGCGGGCGAATCACGGCGCCGTTGGCCAGCTGCCGGAAATGTTGCTCGGCTTCGGTCTCCAGGCCAGCTGTGGCGAGGATGTCCATCTCAGCGTCTCGGATTTCGGGACGCTGCCTTCTCTTCTTTTTTACAGACATAGATTCTATGATGTTGCGGTCAGCTCTGCGATCGGGAGCCGGAGACCTATCACCGCGAGTTGCGATGCCAGATCCAGCTTCTGATCGTGCATGAAGCGCTCAAAGTGTGGGAGCACCTCTCCTCCCAGCTCTTCGGCTTCTGAGCGAATGATCGCGTCCAGCTCCTGCAGTACCTGAGGGCCGAGCGCGACGTCGTCATCCCGGCAATGGCCGACTTCGTATATGGCCCACATGGCCTCCGGGATGGTAAGGTCTTCAAGTATGCCGTCCGGCATACTCCCCAAGTCGCCGTCGGCCAACGCGGCCGCGACTGAACTGAAGACAAGGGGATCTTCGTAAAAAGCGTCTGTGCTGATGGCCATCATCAGCGCCTGGATGCGATTCTCCACGGCCTCCGGTAGCTCGGCGCGGAAGTCTTCCTCCAGCCGGGCGAACAGCTCGATGGGATCCACGGCCTCGATGCCCTTGTCGGCGTCACCGAACACGTCGTCGCCGTATGCCGCCATGCAGATCGCCAGCAGCGGCGTGGCCAGCGTTCCGGATTCCCGCAACAGGGATGCCGCCGCTTCGACAGGGAAGGGCAGTGGGCGCATTAGGCGGCCGCCAGTAGCCCGAGGAACGACCGGCGGTCCTCTGCAGCCAGCTTGGCGAACGCCTCCGTGGCCAAGGCCGGATCGGTCCCGGTGATCTTCTGGGCGCCGATGATCGCTTCCGCGGCGTCCTTGGTGAAGTGCTTGCGCACCGTGTCTTCGCTCACAACGGGGATGGCCATGATTGGCACCATCACGTCGTCGATCACGACGTTCTCCGCCGCCAGCTTGTCGATGTCCGGCGCCTCTTCCCCGTCCTGGTAGAACGAGGCGTAGGGGTCGGGGATGCCGCGCGCGTAGCTCAAGCCGTTAGCCTGGTCCATGTCGGCCCACAGGGCAACGAACTGATCCATCTCTTCCGCGGAGGCCGACTTGGCGCTGTCCAGGAGATCCCGATACAGGGTCATGGCTTCCGCGGTGACGCCGGCGGCCTTGCGCAGGCCCAACGCGACTTCGGCGAAGTCAAAGTTGGGGAGACGGTCGGTGCCGAGGGCACGAATGCCGGGGAGCAGGTCTTCGGCGATGCCCGCGGCTCGGGCCGCCTTCACCAGCGTCATGGCGCTCTGGCGGGCCAGGAGGATCGGCAAGTCGCGGTGGCGGGCAGCCTTGGCGATCGCGCGCCCGGACTCCAGGATCTCCTCTGCGTCGTTGATCGGAAAATAGCCTTCCCCTTCGTGGACGAGGGCGTAGCGGCGCTCCGGCGCCGAGGCTGTCTTGATCTGCGCCTGGAAGGCTGCCTCCAGCTTGGTGACATCTTCGGTGATGCCGAAGACAGCAGCCGCCTTGGTGATGCGCTCGAGGAGCGCGGGGTCTGTCATGCCGATGCCCATGGCGTAGGCTGCGGACAGCCAGGTCGCGGTCTTGCTATGGATCGGAAACTCGCGACGACCAGGGTCGGCAAAGGCGACCTTCTGCAGAGGAGCCAGGTCCTCGGAGGTCAGTTGGGCGGCGTCGCCAACGTAGTCGGGCATGAGCCCGAGTTCGGCGGCGAGGTAAATCGGCTTAGGATTGAGGTCCTTGACAAAGTCCATAGGCGGCGAATTGACTGAAAAACTCCACTCTCGTCAAGTGAGCATACGACAGCTAAAAGAGAGGGTGTCCTTGGAATAGACCTTGCCGGTCGCTTCCAGAAACATATAACCCGATACCCCTTCTCATTACATGTCCCTTGAGCACCTGGCGCATATTGAAAGCGCTATCCGCCCTGCCGAGCTCGTGGCCGACCTCGGCCGCCCGCTGGAGCCGCAGGGTGATTTCGTGGTGACATCCTGCCCGTTCTGCCGCAACCCGATGTGGGTGCTGCCCTCCGGTTTTCTCTGTAGCGATACCCTGTGCCAGTTCCGGGCCGGGTCGGTTGTCGACTTTCTGGCGATGGTCGAGCAAGGCGGCATCGGCAAGGCCGTCAAGGAGATCCTGGAGCTCTACGCTGACCGGCTTCCCCGGCTGATGCTCCTGGATCGCCACGAGTTGGTGCCGGGGTTGGTTGCGGCCGCGCGCGGCAAGCGCCAGCTGTTCGAATTTTTCATCAAGCTCCGGCACGCCCCTGCCAACCGCACCATGGGTCGGATCCTCGCTGAAACGTGGTTGAAGTCGGAGACCGTGGAAACTGCCAGCAGCTCGTCGATCTTCCCGGTGTCCCACGAGGAACTGCTTCGCTACCTCGGGCTGTGCCAGACGCTGGGCTTGGAGCCTCCCAATCTACCGCCGGACGAATACGTCTTGTTCCCTCACTTCGGCACGCACCACGGCGTCGGCCCTGTGGTCGCGTATCGCCCGAGCCAGCGGGACCGTCGCCGCCAAGTCGCGGCCACCGTCATCCCAGGGCTCCCTTTCAAATACGCGTTCTTCGGCCTCCTCGACACACGGCCCGACGTCCCCATCCAGCTGGTCTACAACGCAGTGGACGCCGCCAAGCTGAACTCAGCCTACGCCACGTCCTCTCCGGACCGTGCGGCTTGCGGCCTGGTGCATCAGATCAAGGGGTCCTGGTCCGGCTTTGTGCCCGAGGCGCCGGTGTACTTTTACCACGACAAAGAACCGCTGGCGCCTGCCGCGAGTTTTTCCAAGGCCTGTCCCACGTTGCGCGTGCAGAACCATGAGCTGTATGCGCCACGCTCGGAGCCCCTGACCTGGAGCACGTTCATCATCACGGAGTGCGCCGACCGGCTGCTGGAAGCCGGCAAGCTCACGGGGTCGGTCATGCTGCTGCTCGACACCGCGAAGCTGGGACCCGTGGAGCAGGCCGGGGTGATTCGGGCGCTGGTGCGGAAGGACGCTTTCAAGTTGGCCGACCAGGTGGAGGAGTTCATGCGACGCGCGCCGGTTTACGAGCAGGACCGCAATGCCCTGTATTTGAACTCCCGCGGCTTCTCGCTGACGCGGCGGGACGAGAGTCGGGTGACGGTCACGAACTTTGGTATCGAGCTGGAACAGAACCTGGTGTTCCCGGATTCCGGTGACCTCTACCACGTTGGGCATATCGCGTTTTGCGACTCCAAGATCCCGGTGCTGCTGAACACCAAAGCGCTGGAGAACGTCAGGGATCTGGAAACCTCGGTGCGCACCGCGGAGTCCCACAGCGGACTGCGCCACGATATCCTGCCGATGGTTAATGATCGAACCGGAGCCAAATATGTCCTATCCCATCTTCGCAATGTCGCGGCTACCTGCCCGAAAGCCCAAGGCATCTCAAGGCTGGGCTGGGGTCTGCGGCGTGACACGTTTTTCGGATCCAACTGGCGCGTGGTCGACGGGGTTCACCAAGCCGGGGTTTCACTGTTTCACCCGGACATTGAGGTCTTACGCTATTTCGACGCCGTTCCCTACCACGATCTCCCCTCCGGTATTCCAGCATCTGGCCTCGTACAGCTGATCGCGCAGGCCGCGGCGATGGTGGTACGATCGTACCTTCAGCTCCCTGTCCACCCAATCCCAATCCAGAACACGCCGGCGGCACGCGAAGTCCTGCACGCTGTGTTCAGCGGGCTGGGGCAGCGGGAGGTCGTGCGGCTGAACTTCAACGCCAGGCACCAGGAGCTGAGCAACATCGATGGGCATCCTTTCTACGCCTACGGTTACACCGCCGGGCAGTTTGAGCGATCTGTGCTCCCAGCGTTCATCCTCACCGAGACCGGCGCCGCCGTCCAAGGTACCGGTACTCCCGAGGAGCTGGCGGTTGCCTCTGGCATGCTTCGTCGGGCCATTAGCGCCACCGCGGCCTGGATGCTGAAGACGGAAGGTCGGGAGTTTGAGCGGGCGCGCAGCGTGTCCAATGCCGTCGAGCTCCTGCAGGAGGGTCAGCAGATCCTCACCAAGGTCTGCGGCTTCACCTGGCCGGCGCCCTCGCACTATACAGCGATCGAGCACCTACTGCGGAATATCCCCGCGGAGAATGTCATCGATATCTTCGAGCACCACCTGCAGACCCAGAAGATGCGGTTCGACATCGCGCGGATTTCGGGCCTCAACCCCGTAGCGCTGGAGATCGAGCTGCGGCGCCTGGACCCCGAGCTACTGGTCGAGGGTACGACGTTCTCGATGTCAGCGCTGGCCGGTTCCGAGTTGCTGCGAAACTTCTACCAGGACAAGGCGTTTGCGAAGCCGGTCTTAGCTCCAGGCGACCCAGCCCAGGCGATAGCCGGCGGAGTTTGGAGCAAGGTCTAGGGTGCCGGAGAACACGTGCTCGTTGAAACCTTCGACGTGCGGAGTGATGGCGAGGATCGGTGAGGCACTGGCGTCGCCGATGACTTGGGTCAGCACCACCTGCGGGGGCCGCGCAAACCGCTTCGGATACTCGCCCTGGAACACGGTCTCGCCTTCCTGCAGGTAGAACGAGCCCACCTGGTTGACGCCGGGGAAGATGCTGGTGCACGAGGCCTCGATGCGGAAAACAACGGACTCCAGGACGATGGGAATCTCGCGGTGCGTGTGAGTGTCGACCAGGACGTGCAGCACGCAGGTGCCCACCGGCAGGCGGTCGACTTCGGGGTCCGTGATCACCATGTATTCGACGCACACCCCGAGGTCGTTCCGAAACACCTTCTCACCGGTGTCATCGCGAATCAGTTCTTTCCCGGTGATGTTGCAGAGCACCCAGCGGATATTCGGGCGGGCCTCGCCGGAGGGTGTGGTGTGTACACGCACGCGCAGACCTCCTAGCGGATCCGCACACACCCCTCCGGAGTTCAGGAACGTCGGTGGCGGAAACAGACCAGGGATGGGACGTGCGGCGTTATTCATCAGATGACCACGGTTGCCTCCACTCGGAGGGATAGAGCGCTATTGAAATTGTCCTTCAGTTCCTCGACGTCTTCCAGAACGGCCTGCCAGAGATCGTCGGCTTCTTTCTGGCTGCGGCACTGGAACAGCAGTTGAGCCGAGCGGTAATACGGGACCTGGCGGTTGCCGGTCAGCGCGGGCTGTTTCCCGATTTCGTTGAGCTGATGCACTGAGGCCACGGCTTCGAAAATGTCGCCCTCGACGCCACCGTTGAGGGTGCCTGCCTGGGGCACGTGATACACGAAGATCTCCGAGGGAATGCCGTCGATAGTCGAGACGCAGGTGACCTTCAAAGGCCAGGTGTGCTGGTTCTCGCTGACAGGGTTATCCGGAACGGATGCGCGGGTCAGGGTGATGCTCATTTGAAAATCACGATAGTGCCAACTGGCTTCTCGGCATTGATGAAGTCGCGGGCACGCTGGGCCGCCGCGTGACCGATGAGGTCTTCAGCGACGGTAACGACGAGTGCGCGGGATTCAAGCAGGTAGCGAAACATCAGTTCGAGGGGATTCGTAAAGCGGCGGGCCGTCAAGTCTGGAAGCTGGAGAACCGAGTTTAAGTATTTACCCGTAATGATTTCCGCCCGCTGCACGTGTTCCCAGAACAGCGCCTGGGCATCGGGATCGCCGTCCAAGACGATTTTTGCGTGGATGTCCACGCTCTCGGTGTCTGCCCAAACGGTGCACGGACGATCGGGGACAACGATGCCTTTGAAGGGGCAGAGCTTATCCAGGGACAGGCCGGCGCTCCAGTCCAGTTGGCGCCACCACGACCCCCGGCCGCCGTAGACTTGCACCACGCCGCCGATCACCAGCCCCTTGGGGTAGGAGAATCCGATCTCCAGCTCGGTGTGCGGGTAATCCGCGGTCACGACGCCGTCGGTAAAAACGTAGGTCTTCCCTCGAGGGGCCGGCAGCACGCGCTGCAGAATCGACTCCCAGGGCATGATGGCGGCGCCGGCGATCTCAGCAGCGGCCAGCTCGAAAGCTTTCCGGGTCTGTTGGTAGCGCAGGTAGTTCGTGACGTAGCGCCCGGTGGTAAATAAACCGTCAGCCTTCAGGGTGAAGGACAGCAGGTTGGGACGCTGCCGCCGGCCGGCGATGATCAGGATCCGATTGTCGGGGAACAGGACGGCCGGGCTTTCGGCGAATATCAGGCAGTCGTCGCCTTGCACGAAGTCGAGGCCCGCCACCAGCGGTCGCCCGGGTCCGACGATGCTCTCCACTTGGATGTTCGGCATCGGCACCGCGTAGCGGGGGTAAAGGTTCTCGGGCGTCAGCACCAGCTGCGTCGGTAGATCGGTAGGAACCAGCAGGAACTGCCCGTTCTCGGCGGCCAGGATCTGGCTATCTTCGGTCAGCAGCTGGGTGTAGCCGGTCAGCCCCAGATCGTATTCCGTGGGGCGGTATAGCACGAGGTAGTTGGCGGATTCGGTACCGGCGCGGATGATCAAGCGCTGCTGCAGGTCGCCGCCGATCTGCACGACGTCTCCAGGCCGGACGACAACAGTGACTTTTTCCACGACCTCGGTGCTGTTTCCCAGCGCCCACTTCGTCATCTCCTGCAGGCGCCGGTATATGGTGGTCGTGTTGGTGATCTCCTGCAGGAGCTGCGAGACACGGCGCGAGGTGTCCGTGAGGCTCTCAGTCCACAGGGTGCCCAGCTGCACGCCGGCGCGGTGACGATTTTCTACGCCTGAGGTCATTGTAGTGCGTTCTCGCTGAAGAAAAGGTTGGGCGCGTCAAGGCAGAGCATAACGTTGCGCGCCCCCACGGCTTCGAATCCGGCATCGTCAGTGCCCAGCCGGTTATCCCGGTAGGAGGGTTCTAGGCCGCGGGACTCCACGATGGTGATGGCGTGGGCTTGCACGGAATTCCCGAGTGCCGTGACGTAGTCGGAGTCTGGGGTCACGCTGTCCTCGGGCAAAAACCGGTTAGCTAGGCTCCAGGCCACGCGGGCCGTGCACTCGACGCTGATGCCACCGGCGGCCCGGGCGTAATACATCGAGTCTATGATCGGGCTATCGGAGTAGCGTTCGGGCACCGCGGCGGCGTTGACGTAGGCCAGGATCTCTTGGCGGGCGCCCTCGAGGTTCACGGTGGTGCCCCGTTGGCGGGTGTAGTTTACGACCATTCGGTCGATGATGATCGGCAGGAAGCTTTTGGTCAGCACGTCGACACGCGTCGGCGCCGCATCTCGGGACTCCATGACGTCGATCACGGGCCGGAGCAGGGGGTCGTACTGGTAGGTGATGTTGAACACTGCGGACATCGAGCCGTCGTCGGCGATGTCCAGGGGGATCAAATTGTCATCATCCAGGGAAGGCATGCCGACGGTCAGCCACAGCTCCTCGAGGCCGGAGTAAGCGGCGGTGGCCATGGGCGCCCGCTGGGCGTCGGTGCTACGGGAAAAAATCTCAACGTCGTTGAGCTGCAGCGTCGGCGCGCCGGCCGGGATGATTGACGTGATCCGGAAAGGAATGTTGGTGAACTGCAGCTTACCCACGAATCGGTTCAAGGGGGCGGCGTTCTGGATGTCGATGAACGGCACACGCAGCGCGATGGTCTCGATCACCGTGCTTTTCGAGCGCACGTAGATATCCATGCGGCCGTCGCCCAGCCCGAACGGGTTGATGGTGTCCCGCATCATTTCGGCGTCACCAGTGACCACCGGCGAAATGCCGACCAGCTCGGGGAACTCCTTTTTCAAGAAGCGGGCAGCGCCACCAGGGGTGTTGGGCGTCGCCGAGTAGAACGTCTCCCGAGTGCGGCGGGCCAGCTCGGAGAGGGTGGCTGGCGGAAGCCCGAAGTCGAAGTCGGCCATCGCCGTGATCGCCGACAGCTCGGGAATCGGGAAGTCAGTGGCCCCGCCGGCGCCGGCAGCGACCTGCACGGTCATAGTGCCGGTGACCGGAACATCAGCGACGAAGACACCAGCGGTCAGCTCCACCAGGTTACGTGTATTGGTGCCGGGCACCAGCGGGGCGCCAACACGGGCAATGAGCAGAGCGCCGTCATGGGGCAGCCGGAGATTGAAGGCGTCAGCGCCGAACTGGTATCGGGCCCGGCGGTCGATGATGTAGTCTTGGTCCGTGGTGAACGTCAGCCGGATCACCCCCGAGGATTGCAAGGTGGCCTGCTCATAGATGGCGAAGTTCTTGAGGTACTCCTGCACGAACGCGCAGTTGTAGATGATGCCTTGCTCGACGTTGCCTAGCTGCAGGTCGCTCAGCACTCGGTCTACGGCAGTCTCGGCGGCGGCGATGAGATGGGACAGCGGCGTCAGCGCGAGGTCGCCCATCACGCTGTTGGGGCGCGTCTCGATGTCCGGCCAGGCCTGGTGCAGCAGCGCTTCGATGCGCTGGCGCATGGTCAGGATATCGGCTTCCGGGATGTCGGCGAAAGCCGGGAAGTAACTCAGGAGATCAATAGCCATTGGTGGTCTTCAATTCTTTCAGGGCGATATCAGCGTTGCGCATCACCCATTCGTCGATCGGCAGCTTCAGCCAGGCCTTGGGAGTGGCCACGTGGAGCGTCGGCTTGCCGTTGACCAGGGTCACGTTGTGATGGAGATCGGTTGGGAACACCTCGTGGGCTTTGGCCAGAAGGTTGGTCAGGGCGGTGGCGATTTCGGTATGCATATCAGGCTAGGTTGGTGATCACACCGCTGACGGTTCCGTCAGCGGCTGTAAATTGAGCGTCTAGCTTTAGCAGGAGGCCGGAAAAAGTCGCGGGTTTAAGTGTCACCCCCACCAGAGGGTTCGCGGTGTCCGCATAGTCGTTGTTGCGACTGAAGGTCAGAGCAGACAGGGCGGCGAAGTTGGAGGCGTGTCCGGCCGCGGCGATGTCGATCAACGAACCGCTGAGAGCGTTGCGCAGCAAGTTCGTGCCCTGAGCAGGATAAATTCGACTGCTGCCGCGCATGATCCCGATGTCCACCAGGGCGTTCTGCACCTCGCAGCCGAAGTCGGCGACCGGCGTCGTCAGATCGATTTCCACCCCGGCGTCCGTGAAGTTCAGTTTGAGGCCTTTCATGTGGTGGCGTCGAGGTAGGTGCGGCCGCCTTCGTAGAGGCTGCGCAGAGCGGCGTTGATTCCAAGGGCGTAATGCCAGCGGCCGGCTGCCAGGGAATAGGTGGTGTCCCGCTGCAGCGCGATCGCGTAGACCAGGGCCACCCGCTGCGCGAAGTCGCGGGGCGTCTTTGCGGCCTTGGCGTCGAGCCCGGTCAGGGCATCGCTCAGTTCCTGGGCCGACAGGTCCTTGAGAGACTCGACGAAGTCCGGCCACGGCTTTTCACCCGTGGCTGCCGCTGACACCGCGGCCATGCCGGCAGTGCGCGTTTCTCGCGTGAGATCTTCCAGGCCAGTCATTGCAGGGATTTCAGCTGGGCTTCAATGCGCTGGATCTTCATGGCCATGCGCTGCGATCGCCGGGTAAGCTGGGTGGGAGTGATGCCGAGCTTTTGAGCCACGGCCCAGGGTGGCAACACCTCGGCACCACCATAGCCGGTCTTGTGCTCGAGGATCTTGCGGTCGATGTGATCGGAGTCCTGGTGCACGTAGTCTGCAGCTTCCGGCGCGTAGTCGGTCTCGTCCGGCGGCATGGAGTCTCCCATGGCACTCTCGGCCGGCGTTTTGCGCATCGTGTTGCGGATGGTGGCGATCCGCTTGAGGGGGATCTTCGAGAAATCAGCCAGTTCGGAGACGTCCGGATCCCGCCCGTGCTTGTCTTGGAACTCGCGCTCGGCTTTGACCAGGGTGAAGGCATCGAGCTGGATACGCTCTGGCAGCCGAACAACGGTCTGCGTCTGGCGGCGCAGGCGGCGCAAAGGGAGCAGCTGATGGGACACCCAGGTGTGGAGCTGCGTGTTGCTGGCAGGGTCGAAGCGCTCGACGGCCTTCGCAGCCAACACCTTGGCGCGTGTGCGCATGACCGGATCGTTACTCGAGTTCAGGGAATTGAGCGAGTAATCGATGGTCGGCTTCAGTGCATGTACGACGGCGTGCAGGCGCGTGGGATCAGGAGCCTGGAGATAATCAGCGTAGGCGTCGGCGTAGTCGGGCATTGCAGGCGCATTGAGCCAGCCCTTGCGGCTATCTTCAAGGGTGTTTTCGACCCGTTCGGTTTCGGCGCGCCATCAGATCCTGGAATTTGGCGACGACCGCCGCCTGGTTGCACTTCTTGCATCCGACCATCGCTGCGTCGTATTGACGCACCAGATCAGGGTGTTGCTCCAGCCCTGGGATCGGAAACCGTCGCTTCATTTCGGCAGAATCTCATCGATCTGATCCCGGTATTTATTCATCAGCGCGCCCCTGTCGCAGGCCGGGCAGTCGCTACCTAGCTTCCCCACTTCCTCTTTGAATTGCCGCCGCAGCTCCTCGCAGCCGGGAAACCAGCACGGGCTGGAGTCGACGAAGAACCGCGAGATCAACTGCTCGCGCGGCGGCACCCCGGTGATGGTAATACCGCCGTCTTCCCGGCGTTCGTAAGTGATGCCGAGTTGCTGCATGCGCAGCTCGCGCGGGCTGAGAGGCTGGTCCTGCACGTCGACGACGGCTTCCTCGATGATGACGTCTTGGGCGTCGATGACAAAGCGGTAGCCGACACGCTTGCCTTCGACTACGCGGAACAGATTGAGGATGCGTGGGCTCATTTGATAGACGAGAACATCCGGATGACACCCGGCCAGGTGAACGTGCAGATCGGCACCAGCCACCAGTCTCCGGAGCCGAGCGCCAGGAGCAGCGAGATCCAAAAGGCCATGTGGTAGTGCAGACAGTGCGGGCAAATCAGCAGCTCTCCGATTGGCATCCACCACGGCCCTCGAAACGCGAGCGCCACCCACATCTCCCACTCATCGCGCATCCAGTGCTTCACGCCCTCCTCCGGCCAGAAGTCAGGACGGTTGTGCCGCCACCCGAGCCGCCACAGGATCTGGAACATGTGGATTGGCAGGCGGGAAGCAAACCAGGCGTCGTACAGCCCGAAGGTCGCGAAGAAGCCCAGGAAGTAGAGGAGTTCAGACATGTGGCTTTTTATGATTGGGGCGCCTGGGTTTGCAACACTTCGTTCACCTTGTCGCTGTACTTGCGGAGCAGCGCACCGCGCTCACAGTTCGAGCAATTCTCCCCTCCCATGGCTTCAAGCTCGGCCTGGAAACCGGCACGCAGGTCCTCGCAGCCGGGGAAGGTGCACTTGGTTGCGGTGTTCGTGACCTGCTCCAGGGCGCGCGACGCGGTCATCAAATCCGGCTTCTCCGGTGAGAACTTGCGGCGCAACGCTGCGTAGGCCTCCTCGGTGAGGAAAACATTGTTACCGACCACGCTCGTGGCCGCCGCTTTGATCTCGTCCACGTATCCCGGCGGCTTGTTCAGCTTGACGGCATCGCGCTCGAGGATGGTTATTTGGAGAACTCTCATGGGGATTCAGACATTTCCAGGGTGGCGTAAAGATTCCAGATCAGATGACCAGGGAACCCGGGGTAAACGGTGGCGGCGAGGTGGGAGTCTTCGCCAGAGCCTTTAAGGATGCCGGCGAATTGGCAGGGGGCAGGGTCGGGGCAGAACAAGGCGTTTTGGCTGTAGCCATCCATATCGAGGATGTCGGCAAATCCTTGCAGGACCCACTGGACACGCCAGCCCACGGAGTCATCGCTGAAGCCTGGGCAGACTGCTGCAGGATCTGGTAAGGGTATGGTCTCGTCGTGGGGGCCTGGCTCCCAGAAGCCGCTCTTGATGAACAGCGGACAGCAAGACGGCTCTGCCTCGTATCGGCCGTAGAGCGAGATGTTGTCGAGGACAAGCTTTAGAT
>OUNO010746154.1_pt1 | contig 19414 bp, 22 predicted proteins | sample 1779811 | NCBI WGS metagenome assembly OUNO01 (sample SAMEA3914804, study PRJEB12502) | metagenome | biome: forest; material: soil | place: Canada | collected 2010-06-25 | depth 0.3 m | reverse complement strand
CGGCGCAGGCGCGTCGGGCGCAGGCGGCGCAGCGGGTGGCGCTTCGGGGGCGTCGGTCTCACCCGTTTGCGCGAGCAGATCGCGGCGCGCTTTCAGGAAGCCTTGCACCGCCTCGCGCGACTTGTCGCTGAGCTGCCACTGCTCGGCACAAACCGAGATGGTCGAGTCCGGGCTTGCCACCAACACCTCGAGACCACCGAGCGGCAAACGCCCGGTCAGGTAGTTCTCTCCATGGCTACGTACGGCGAGCTTGATGGGTCCGCCATTCGTAAAGATCGCCACGTCGTCGCACTTGGCGAGAGCGTCGTCGCCACGCTGCTCGGTGAGCCGCACCAGCACCGACGGGCGCGCGGGATCCTTCGACACCTGCAGGTAGAGGCGACGGTGCTTCGGCAAATGAATGTCTGCCGAAACGGGCTTCGCCTCGGGCTCGTCATTCGGGACCGGCGCCGCGGCGGCGGCAGCAGCTGTGGGCGGCGCTGCGGTGCCTTCGTAAGCGGGCGGCGGGGTGGGCTCACCGGCGGTATCTATCCAGCCGCTCAGGCCGATCGAGAACAGCACGCGCACGACGCTGATCGAATAGTCCTGAGAATCTGGGTTCGAAACGCCTTCGGTCGCATCCTTCACGGTGCCCGAGCCGGACGTGTAAAGCAGCGTCAGCTCGGGGTCGAGCGAGACGGAGCGATTCAAGAACGTGTGCAAGCCGAACGCCCCGCCAATGGCGAAGCGCGTCGATGAGTCGTCGAGCTTCGCTTGGGTCGCGCCGCCAAACTGGCTGGCGACGGTGACCGTGCTCGTCACCGCGGTGTGCTGAATGCCCAGGATGCCCGCGATGAACGGCCGCGTGGTATCGGTGTTGAACATGTACTCGAGCCGCGGCAAGAGGCTCACCTGGGTCAGCGCGCCCTCGGCACCACTGGGCAGGCTCGTATCGGAGTGCGTGAGCTCCGCGCGCGCGCCGAACAACACTTGGTCCCAGGCATAGCCGATGCCGAAGCCGAGCCCCGCGCCGAGCGGGCCGTAGCTCGTGACGCTGGTCTTCTGCTCTTCAGGATCGATCATGCTGCCGTCGGGCCTGTCCGGTTTGACGGTCTGCTTCTGGTAGTCCACCAGCGAGCCCTGCAGCGTGAGCACCAAGGCTTCGTGCTTGCCACTCGATGGCGCGTTCACCTGTGCGTCCTGAACTTCTTGCGCCTGCGCAGCCCCAGACAGCGCAACGCTTGCGAGCCCTAGCCCGCAGCACAACCCACCACACACCTTCGATAGCATCCCGATCCACCTTCCGAACGAATTGAACAAAGCGCGCCCCGATTGGTCGCCCCATGCCGCTTATACCCGCCTTTGTGCGACAAAAGTGCGACAGTTTCATCACCCCCCGGAGTGGCGCCGCTTGGCTCATGGGGCTGTCGGCCGGCAGGTTTCCGGCGCACGGCAAGCGAAGCCTTGACCCGCGCGCGAAAAGACCTATCTTCCCGGTTACCCACAACTCCCCAACGTTTTCTCGGGGGGCGATCGGCTTCGACGTGGGGTCTGAAGGACAATCTGCGTGTAAGCGGCTCCCGTCCCGCTTCATCAAACGGGCCGTATAATTGCGAACGACAACGCAATCGCTCTCGCAGCCTGAAAAACTGACGAGTGCCGTCCAACCGTAAGATAGCTTTGGTAACGGAAGGGCGTCAGCACTAAAGCTGGGTGGCCGAGCGTGTCTCGGGTTCGGCCACTGAGAAACACCGGGGCTAGGTCGTGGCCGAATCCACGAACTCCTGTCGGCGGGGGCAACCACCGACTACACACGTGAACGAAGATTGTCTCGATGCCTTGCGGACCCGGGTTCAATTCCCGGCGCCTCCACTGTAGTTTCAACTAGTTGCAGCTCGCCGGGACGATTCGCAGGACGATTCGCCCCGGCGAGTAGGCATTCTGGGAGCTCGGGGAACACCTTACCGATGACCTCTCCGACAGCTTCGGCTGTGCGGATGTACTTCTGGGTCATCTCGAACGACGTGTGGCCGGCGCGCTGCTGAATCTTGAGCGGGTCGTCCCCGCGAATGGCCATCCAGGTGAGGCCGGTGCTGCGCAGGTCGTGGAAGCGGAGGCGCTTACGAGTGTCGTCGGTGTCGAACAGCTCGGGCCGCTCGATGCCGGCCGCGCGCATGTGCTTGCGAAGATCGGCGGCCCACCACTTCTGCAGACGCAATGTAACGACGGGGCCTTCGCCGCCCGCCTCCGTGTGCATCGCTCGTAGCAGCGGTAGTAACGTTGGCTCTATCGCGAAACGCCGGATGCCTTTATTGCCGGTCTTCGTCTGCTTGATGGTCCTGGTGTTGCGGTCGTACGAACGCCGCACGGAGATGATGCCGCGGTCCACGTCGATATCGGACCAGAACAAGGCCTGGAGCTCCCCGCCGCGCACAAACAGATACACGCAGAGTGCGTACGCTCGACGCGCGTCCAACGGAATCGGCTCGAACGAGAGCAAGCTGACGACCTCATCGGGGTAGGCCCATTGCAGTTCCTTGGGGTCGTCAAGGTCCGGCGGCGCGACGCCTACGCACGGATTGTCGGGGCGCACTTGCAACTTCTTTTGCTTGTCCTTTTTCCATTGGCCCGAAGCCGCTTTCGCGGCCGTCGTAAAGACGGTCCACGCATTGAACATCGTCTTGGCCGACGAGTTGCCCGAGCTGGCCTTCGCATCCAGCGCGTCACGAAGTCGCTCACAATCGCTAACGGTCACTTCGTCCCAAGATTTGTCGAGCACCGGTTGAATGTGTGTTCGGTACGCGCCCTCAGATGCTCCCAGCCCGAGAGACCGTCGGTGCTCGAAGAAGCGCTCAAACCAGGCAAGGCCCGCCGTTTGTGGTGCAGCGGCACGCTCGGCTAGCGCCTTCGGACCGCGTTGCGGCACGCCAACGATGCCCTCGGAACGGAAGCGCTCGGCATGGTGAGCGACAGCCTCTTTTGCCCGCGCTCTTCCCTGCGCATTGTTCGGCCACGCGCGGAGCTCGACCCACGGCCGGCTCCCATCCGAGCAAGTGATCCGACCGAACCAGCATCCTGATCCGCCGCCGCTCCCCGCTCGGTACACGACTGTCCCTGTGGCGCGCCTAGGCATCGTTAGCGCCGGCCCTTCAGGACGCGTAGCTTGCCTTGAGCGAGGGCCTCGCCGATTGCATCATCTACCGGCGCACGCGGCTCACTCTGTGGCTTCGTCAACTCGGCCTCGAGATAGGCGTCTACATCAACTCGTCGCGCAATGCGCCTTCTACCAACCCGCGCAGAAGGGAAGGCCTTTTCTTCGGCTAGTCGATGGAACCGCCGGCCGCGCACTACTGGCGCGGACCGCGCGTCGACCCACTCAGTTGCGGACTCATGTGCTGTGCCGCGGCGGACCGCGACCTCGAGGAGAACCTGCAGTTCCTCGGCGGTCAGCACGGCCAACTTCACCTCCTTCATCCGATCCTCCTCACGCTTCTTTTCCATTGCGATCGAGCACGGCGCGGCGCGCGTTCTTGCGGTTTTCATGTTCGCGGGCCCTTGGCGTCCGCATCGGCTAGGAAGGCTTCGAGGTCTTGCCGACGGACAAGTCGCCGTCTTCCAGGGCGAATGGAACGCAGCCGACCCTGTTTGATCCACGCTCTTACCGTTTCGAGCCTCGCCCGTGTGAGCTCGGCCACCTCTTCCAGAATCAGGAGATCACCAAGCTTCGTCTCGACCACGAGTCCTCCAGCATCAGCAGGTCAACGCGCCTCACTACCGACAAGCAATCTACGCTGACCGGTAACGACCCGGCAAGAGACAAACGGGTGCGCCGGATTCGGACCGTCATCAGCGACCTCTTCCGGGCGAAGATGCGACTCCAGGCTCAGGGAGGTTCCGGAGTACGCAACGGTCGTTGTCTATCCCGTCGATCGGACTCGGACGGTGCGCTTCTTCAGCTGGAAAATGACTTTTTCTATCGGAACGCCGGACTCGGGGAAGAGTGTTGCGATCTCCTGCCAGGACATTTCCAGGTCGCGCAGGGCTTTGCTCATTTTTGCAACAAACGCGCGCCACTGGGCGAGCGTGGCGGGAATGCGGCGTTTTTCCGTCCCCTCGAGTTTCCTGAGAGGCCGATCCAGTGCTTCGGTGATCGCCTCCCCATCCTTCACGAACACTCGGCGTCCGGAGGAGTTGGGTCGTTTGACGCGCTCGTCATCCAGCTCTTGGAGCGCCTTGATGAGCTTTGGCGTCCGTGCGCGCAAAGCCCTTAGCTGCACGAGTACCTTGTATTCCGCATCGCGAGCTCCGCGCGAGGACGTATGCACGGCAACGACCAGACAGCTAGTGACGATCGCTGCCAACGAGCCTTTCGGAAAGGTGTGCAGCTCGTTGTCAGCGCCTACCACGAACGCTCTTAGGTTCGTCTCCTGCGTGTGACCATTGGTCCGTAGCCAACGGAACAGCGCGTTGCATGCGGCTAGGACGTCCTTCGCGTCCGGCGGTTTCGGGGCGGTCACTCCACCATTAACCACCACTTTTGACCGGCTAGCGCAAGACGTTGTCCCCGTCTCCAAAGCTGCCCGGGCAGACCAGGCGAGAATATTGTCCCCGTCTCCGCCCGGGCGGACGAGTTACACTCAGCGGATGCTGACCAGGGCCCAGGTTGCCGATCGTCTCGGAAGAAGCGTGGCCACCGTTCGCCGCCTCGAGGGCGTGGTGCTGCATCCCTCTCGAGGACGACGCGGCGTACGACTATTCGAAAAGGACGAAGTCGACCGAGTGGCGAGAGAGGGCTACCCGGCACAACTCAGTGACTCGTTGGACACGCCAGTATCAGCGCCGGCCCGGTTCACCGGTCGCGGATCACGAAACGCGGAGCGATGTCCCTCGCCTGCCGCGTTCCACGCCCTCCAAATGGAACTCGCGGAGACGCGAGAACTCAGTAAGTTCCTGGCCCGGGCCTTTGTCGAGCTGGCAAACGACCGAATGGTCGCCGCGCTCGAACCGGACTTCGCGGAAATGATCGCGGAGCTACTCGATGAATGAGGGCGACCGCAGCGTTCTCAAAGGCGATCCTTTCCCAATCGAATGCCGTGTCGCGCAGCCTCCGCGCGCGCCCGCATGCGCTCGATCCTCGATGGCACGGCGTTCGCTCCAGGCGTCTCGTCTGTCGCGAGCGCGCGCAGTAGACGCGCCAGTTCGCCGAAATGGCGATGAGCACCGGTGGCAAAACCCGCGACGTCATCGCAAATCGCAGCGGAGGTCTCGATGAGTTCGCCGAACTTGTTCATGGTTCCTCGCCCTGAGCAGATCAGCAAAACCTCACTTCCGCAATCCATGTTTACGCGCACACTTCGTTCTCGTGCTGGACCGCTTTCGAGAGCTCGCGACCAAGGTGCTCGAACGCGACCGCACACGGAAACGCCCGGGTTGGCGCTCCGCCTCGGACGAAGACAAACGACAGGGCGGCTAGGGCGGTCACCCCGACACCGCGAGCACGAGCATGGCGCCCGGCGCCCGGACGCACCACCGGACGCCGCAGCTGCCCGGGCAGAGCGAAGCGCGACCAAATGTAGGCCCACCGGTGCGCCAACACCGACGCGGCGGGAGTTAGAGCGCCGCGTCGAACAGTTCAAACACCTCGTCGATGAGCCCGCGCTCGACCAGGAGGTCGGCGGCGGACGGCGCAATGTCTAGCCGTATCCGGAGCTCCGCGTTCTCGTGTCTGTCGAAGATCCACGAGCTCCGTGTCTCCCCCGTCGCTTCGCCACGGCGCACTACAAGCTGCCGGAGTCCGCGCAAGTGCGAATTGGCAACACTTGCCCGGCGAGCCAATCAGCGTACGCCACCGCGCGGGTCGGAGGTTCAAATCGCGGGGGCAATACTCCACTTGGGACAACTGGTTTCACCGTGCCCATTGAGGTGCGCGTTGGTTAGGGCGCCGGCCTTTCAGGTTGGCTTGCCCATAGCAACCTAGCTGATGCCCCATTCGCGAAGTTGGTTTGTGCGCTGATGCGGAGCTCGATGCTGATCTGCCAGTGGTGGATCGACTATCGTGGTTCCCAGCATGGCAGACGCGCTAACGATGAGTGACGAGGGAACGTGGCCGGTACCGCTTCGTGCGCTGTTCGAGAAATACTTCGAAGCGCTACGGTCCTTCGAGGAGGCAGAGCGATATGCCTCGAGCGTCAAGTACAAGAACTGGCCAGGTCCGCCCGATCCGTTCGTCAACCCGTTCCAGGAGACTCACGACCACGTGCTGGAACGTGCAAATGAACTGGCGGCCGGGTTGCCGATAGTTGGGAGGCATTGCACTCGGTTGCACGCGGAGTAGATCGCTGAAGTTCTACGTACGGGTTTGGGGCTCCTTAGCTTCGAACTACTCACGCGCCGTGTGCGGGCTCGCGTTGCCGCGGGTGACTTTTCGCCGGCGCAGGGAGAGCGCCTGATCGCCACGAACTACGTCAACGATTACGAGTGCGGCACACGACTAGGAATGACGTGGTTCGTCTTCAGTGTCGATCTCGAGGAAGGCCAACACGGCGTCGAGGAATTCTTCAGACTTTGGGGCGGGGAATCGTTGTACCGCGCCCACCACGAGGACGAGGAAGTGCAGGCGCTACTTCGCAGCGTTGGCACGCCGTGCATCGTCGAGGCAACGTTGCCCAGCGAGCCCTTCACGGAGTGGCCGAGCTTCGGCGAGCGCCTGTACGAGGCGTACTTGGGGCGACGCGACGCCACGGCAGACGGCGGATGGGAGGGGGCCGCAAAAGAACCGGTTCGCGCTGAGCAGATCCGTCGAGTCATCCAATTGGGCGATCCGCTGTTTGAGAGCCTGACCGGGTGCTCGCGTTGGGAGAGCCCGCTGATCTAGCTTGGGGGCGCCGGCAACGGTGTGGAGGGTGCCCTAGCGCAGTCGTCCATCGCGGCCGCTACGAGGGCGGCCAATTCTGTTGCGGCGCTCGAAGATTCGACCGTGAGCCTTCATAGTGAACGCGCCTCAGAACGTGATGGGAAGCCGCTCGGAGCCGGCCTCTCCGAAGAGCACATAGCGATAGACGGCCTCAACCCGCTCGACTGCCCTGGCTAGCGGATCGGGGTTCGAGGACTCATGGACGAAGGCGTTCGCTTGGTCGCGGAACGCGTTCAAGAAGAGGGTACAGGTTTGATGCTCGTCTCGACCGGCGTAAAACTCGGCCGGCGTCATTGCGGTCACGCCCGCAGCCTTTGCCTTCACGCGGATGCCCGCTCTGGGATCAATGGTGCCGTCCTGTCTGAATCCCTCGAAGGTGATCAGGGGGATGCCAAATTCCTTCGCTTTGTTGACGTAGAGCTGGTCGGCAGCGTGGCCCGTCGGCTCGCCCTCCCACAGTTTCTCGACCTCGGCTGCCATCGCCCCTGCGGTGAGCGTCAGCCCGGGTCCCTCCGATGAAGGGTCACCGATCATCCAGTCGGGAAGGAGGCGCTCCCTTACGCAGTGGACCCAAATGACCGTGAAATGCGTGAGCGGGTCGCCGCCCTCTTTGGCGTTCACCTTGGTAACGGTCATCCGGATCGCTTCCCACAGCGTGTAGGTCGCGGCCTTCAGCTCGTGGAGGTGCCACGAAAGGATCGTGGCTTGCCGAGCCTTCACACGATCCGCGCGGCTCCTCGCACTGTGGGCAGACCAGCCAGGCTCCTCAGAATGCAGGGCCAAGTCCACGCATGTCATCAGGCTCAGCATAATGTTGGTGTCGACGACGGCGATCGGCTTACGGCGGTCCACCCGCCGAAGTCTATCGACATGGGTGTGGTTACGCAAAAGCCAATGCTGTTCGAGACCGATCCAGCGCTCGCCTGCTCATGAAGGATGCCTTGACCGCTTGGGACCATGTGCGAAGAGAGGCTGCTGCAACAACTGTATTACGAGATCGGGGCCGACCCGGACTTCAACTAACTTCCTTCGACTCCATGATCGAAAGATTGGGGGCGAGTTCGAGAGTCGCGACGCCGGTGATAGTTAGGGCACGAGCTGAAAAGGCCCCTCCAGCACCCTGCCAGCGCGGGCGCGCACTTGTCCAGTTGCTGTTGCGGACGAGCGTCGCGATCACCGGGCAGCGTTACCGCTTGCTGACCGTGATGGTCGCGGCTCGACGTTGGGCGTACCAGCCAACACGACGGAGCCTCCGCATCGCCGCGTCCACGCTTTCTTCGCACGGCGCGTTTTCACCGAGCGTGTTCAACTCACTCGTCCACTCGTCGTGCGTTTCTAGCCATTCGAGGATTTGGTCGCAGATCGCCTGGATGGTCATGATGCGAAAGCATCACCGATCATTTGTCGGGTCGCGTAGCGGAGATCAGATTCGGCACAAAACAACCACAAAAAAAACATGCCGCGTGATGCGGCTTCCAATGGAGCTCCAGGTAAAACCGGACGCTCTTCGGAAAAGCGGGGGGGTCGCGGCGCGGGGATGTTCCACTTGGACAACTGGGTTCACGGTGCCGATCCAGGTGCGGATGGCATAAGACGCCGGGTGCCTCGCTAAGGCGGGGCCTTTCACCACCGCCTCGCCGGCCGGGCAATCGCTCACGGGCGCAGGCCGCAGCCAGGAGACTGAAATGGCCGTAACGCGCGGCGAATCCACAGGGAGTGTCCGCCGCACTTGGGTTGAGCTACGTTTGAGCCACAGTGTCATACGACTGGAAAGCGCTCGCGCCGACGCGCCCGCTCGCAATTGCCGACATCGGCGGCGGGCTTTACGTTCCGCGAATTGGTGAAGGAGCGAATGAGATCGACGCTCTTCTTCGTGCAGGACTTGACCAGCCCATCGCCATCTTCGGTCCGGCGGGCGCGGGCAAGAGTACCGAGCTCGCGGTGCTTGCGAAGCTGCGCGAAGCTGCTTGGGTTGGCCCGCTTGTGCGCCTCGACAAGGTGCTCCCATACAGTGACGCCACGTCGCCGAGCGATGTCCTTGAGGCCATTGCGAAATCCGCTATCGGTCTGGCGATCGACAAGCTCGGTCTCAAGCTGTCTCCCGAGCTTCTCGCTGGTGCGAGCATGCTGACGCGGGGAGCCGTGATTCAGAACCCGCCAAGGGGTTTCGACCTTCTACTCGCCACGGTCCGCGAAATTCGCGGCGCGAGCAAGCTGGGGGACCTCGGGTTGCTGGTTGATGGCCTAGAGAAGGCTTCTACGGGGCTCGCGCGTCGAACTTTAGCGAACCTCGAACGGCTTCGGGGCGAAGCGCGAGTCGTCGTCGTTGTGCCCACTCAGCTTGCAACCGGTCCATCCGCTGCCGCACTCCATGACTATCACCTGATGTCTATCGGTCCGATCACCGTCAGTCAGACGATTGAAGCATGGATGAAGGGCTCTGCCGAAGGAGATGGATTTCTCTTCGAAGTAGCTGCACGACGGCTTGGCGTACCGGCGGCGAATATTGGACGGGATGGAGATATGACGGCCGTAGCGATCCGTCACTGCGCCGTCTTGAGCGGAGGACTTGTTCGGACATTCCTGCAGCTTCTTCAGAAGTCCGCGCTGTACGCAGTAATGCGCGGACGGACGACGCCAGACGCCGAAGACGTTGGGCGCGCTGCGCAGGACCAGACAAACTTCTTGTTGCGACTGCTGAACGAAGGGGACGTCGAGGCATTACGCTTGGCTCACGAAACAAGCGGCGTCGAAGTCGATCTCGATCGACGTGTGCGTTTTCTCGCGAACGGTATCTTGCTTGAATACTCGACGAACGCTGGTCGAGTAGTCCGCATCGCTCCGCTGCTCGCCGATACGATCCTGACGGTACATTCACATGGCTGAGCCCATTGCAGACGATGACATTGGCGCGGTAGCGCTTCTTGAATGGGGAGAACCTCTTGGCATTGCTTTCTACCCGGAGCACACCGCAAAGGCCGACCTGATCGCGAGGATGCGCGCGCTTGCTCCGCCGCGCAGCGTGCATGAGGTTCGTCGAGGCGAGGATGCGCTGCCGTTCGTTGATGATGACGCTCTAGTTCTCGTCGAGCCAGACGACGAGCAGGCGGCGGTTTCATTCTTCAACAGCAACCGAGATCATTTCGAGGACGTGAGAGCACGTGTTTTGATCTTGCTCTTGCGAGGGGGCGAGGGAGAGCGGGCTTTGAAGGGGGCCGTTGCCTTAGCGAGCTTTGCGCGAGACGCGAGCTTCGAGGTCGCGGCGCGTCCGCTTCGTGAGAACGGACGCCTTGCGTTTGCTGAACGGCATGGTGCCGATCCCGACCAATGGCTCGGTCAGTGGCGCGACGGACGCCTACCAGACACTCTCGAGAACAACTATACTCTTGGCGAAGCGCTCGCGCTTAAGAACGACCCATGACGCGGTGGAGGGAGTTGTGCGATTCCATCGAGAAGACGCGGTCTCAACGTAAAAAGGAGTGGCTAAACGCCTTAGTGGTCCAGGTCAAGCGTGCGGCTGACAAGGAAATCTGCGCGAAGTTCGAACCTTATCGAGTCAAAAAGACGGCTCGTACCATCGAGCTCGCGCCGTGGGCCGGCGTGACAACGAAGGCAAAAAAGTCCGACATCCCGGCGATAGCCCTGCACAATCTCGACGCAATCGACGACGCGAAACTGTCGTTCCGAGTGGTCCTCGCGGCGGACGAGAAGAGGATTGAACAGTACACCGTAAGCGTCGTCGGCAAGGAGAAGGTCTCAGGCAGGCCATGGTACGTTCGTGTCGATCTCGACGCTGAGCAGAAAGGCGCAGGTCCCTGCAGCCACGCAATGATACATGGTCATGTTGGCGTAGACGCCACGGAGAAGGGCGGCCAGGCGTCGCGTGTCCCGTTGCCTTGGCTAGATCCTGATGATGCCCTCGCATGGATCTTTGCGACCCTCAAGCAACAGCTTGAGCCGGTGTGATGCTCGTGCGTCACTGCCGAGTTCGTGCGCGGCCTGTGGCCGTCCAAGTCGACCGTTTCTCGGCAATCAAAGTCGGCTTCCGAGCCTATCGCGGTCAGTAGTGCATCCTCGACGCATCGACGCACGTCACGGGCGTCGCCGAGGGGTCGAACGCTGCGCAGTCCGTCTGCCGGTTTGGGGTTTAGGAACCGCGGGGCGGCCGATCGACAAATCGAGCACACGCAGGCGGACACTGCGTCCTCCGCTCGACGCCACCGATGCACGCTCTAGCAAGAATTTCTTAACCTGCTCTCGGTCCAGGCGGCGAGTGGCGGCGCGACGCTTATCTTTCTTCGCCCATTGGCTACAGTCATACCAGCCGACCAGGTAGATACCGCACTTAAACTCGCCACTGCCTAGGTATCGCTCGCGCAGCTGCTTATCCAGATGGGTTTGAAGTTCCGGATTCCACGAGCCCTTGACCTCGATGATGACGCTCCACCGGCGATGCGTTTCGGTGCAGACCGCCTGTACGAGGAGGTCTACGTTTTCGCCTGTGCCATGTTCGACTGACGTGTGAGCAATCTCGACCTCGCGATTCACCACGACGCCGGTCAGAGTCGATAGCAGATGCCGTTTCAAATGGTTCGAGAGCGTTCCTTCATCTTTGGGCGAGTATTCGACATCCTCAAGCCTCGCAGCCTGAGTCCAACTCCAGAGATCTTCCACCGTGCGTGACTTGCCACGAACCAATTCGGCAAACCCGTCGATGGCTTCGAGCACCACTTCGAGAAGGTGCTCGCTGCTTTGAACTATTCGCCGCGTCGCTGAACGGCGCATCTCGAACAGCGCCTCGGGTCGGATAGGTTGCCAGGAACGCTCGCGATAGCGCTGCCGGCCCTCCGCAGCGGCGCGCTGTACTGCGCCGTCGTGCGGGGCTACGTCTTCTAAGGAGCTGAGGGCGGTTACCGCAGCCATGGAGCCGCGAGCCGCGAGCTGAGAGAGCAGACTCTGGCGAAACCAACGCAGCGGCACGATCAACTCTGAATCGTCCTCAGTTGCTGCTAGCTCGGGCAGCCAACCGTACAATTCGGCCAAGTCTGTGTCGGGAATGTGCTTCCCCCAATTCGAATGGCGGCTGTCCGCGAAAATCGCAACGACCGCGCGCCCGAGCTGCGGGTAACGGCGGCAGGCGCGACGAACCAACTGCCAAGCCTCGGGAGTTTCAACACCGAGCAAGGCGAGCACTGCTACGAATTGATGGGCGGAGTAGAAGCGCGAAATGGCGTGGCGCTGGCGGTGACTGTCACGCTTTGAGAGTGAGCAACTGATCGAAACTAGTGCTGGCAGCAGCGGACGAAGCGAGCAATTCCGGGGCTCAAGCAGACAGCGGGCAAACGAGATGGCGCGAGGCAGGTCAAATCGAGCCAGCGCTTCGAAGATTGTCTGGAACCCTTCCACATGATTTGACGTGGCAAGCAAAGAGCGCTCGAGCAGATCGCCGATCGGAGTTTCGGCCGGGACGAATTTGAGAAATCCGAGGTCGGGTTCGGCTGCAGCTTCGCGCTCCAACAGAAGAGCCACCACTCGTCGACCTTCGTCTGGGCTAGCGCGGAAGACCTCGTGGACAAGCACGCGGTGAGAGTCCAGATCGGCCTGCTCGTTCAAGGCATACACGCGGAAGTCGAGGATGGCAGCCGCCCACCGCGTAATGAGCGTCAACTTATGTTCAGTCCACCATGCCGTGTCGTTCTGCAAGACCAGCCTCAACGAAAGGTACCCCGCAACCGATGGCCGCCAACTGGTGCCCTTCTCACTCAGCCACGTCACCGGGTCCGTTGGCGCTTGCTCCAGGTACCATTTCGCCAGTCGAAGATACGTCGCTCGGTCTTCTGGCGTATCCGTTTCTTCGGCAAAAGCTGCCAATAGTTCTCTATCAGCACTTCTCTCGCGATGTTGGCGCATGCGCACGACTGCCTGCCACCAGCCTTCGGGGTCTCCCTGCTTCGCCTTCTCGAGCCACGGGCCAACCTCACGTGTTCGCCGCCCGTGGGTCTCCTGTTCTCGTCGCGCGATTTGCGTAGCCCACGTTTGTTCTTGGCTCTGACATGCAGCGGCCTGAACCGCTTCAGGTGAACCGGTCTCGATGAAGAGGGGAAACGGCAGCATCGCTGTTCTCGTCACCTCGCCAATTTCGCCAAGAATCAGCTCGATAATGCGCGTATCAAAGGGCCAGACCAGGAGTTGGCAAACGAGCGTTTCCCAGAAGATCTTTTGGGGCTCGGATGCTTCGCGCCGTTGTTCCAGGACCCATTCGATGTCGGCTGGTGTCGCGAACGGCAGCTGCCCGTACGGATGCGCAATGAAGGAGGCGTCGCCAGGTTCTTCACATTGCCGAGCTAGCTCGCAAAGTAGCAGGTGCCGGCGCCTCGTGTCGGTCAATAGTTGCTCGGCGTCGCTGCGGTCTCCTGGTCCCCCCAAGACGGAGCGATATACCCTGAGTGTTCGCCACGCAGCGCGCGCAAAGGCTTCCCGGCAGGCTTCGTCGTCTAACTGAGGCCAAGCCTTCAGAAAGATTGCGGCTGCTAAGTCCTCAAAATCCTGCCAATCGTGATCCCCGTGGCCGCGTACCGCGAGTCCAGCCCAAGTCAACGCCGTAACTAGCTCAGCGGGGCCGATCTTGTTCGCTACTCGGCGGATAAAACCGGAATACGAACCTCTGATATGCGCGCGGCGCGCCCGAGTGAGTAGTCGAAAGAGTTCCGCTGAATCGATGTGCCTGGGCCACAACTGTTCGAGCACCGCCGCTCGAAGGTCGTCGCCCACCTCGGGGTTCCGGTCGGGTTCTGCAAGCAGACGAATGCGCTGCGCAAGGGTCGCTGGCTCGCGCGTGCACCGAAACGCGGCTTCGATCGCCTCAACACGAACGGCCTCCGACGCAGAATCGTCCAGCGCAATGGCTGCAAACTCGTCCAGGAACTCGGTGAGTTCGTTCGCTCGTGCGATATCAATCGCTTTTCGTCGAACGAACGGCTCGAATTTCGAACCGACGACATAGGGGCGCAGTTGTTCGGCCAGCCCGGGATGGGTCAGCCGCTTGGATTCGGCCTCGTTCCACCAGTAGCGGGTCAAGGACCGCGCGTGGGCTCTGCGCATCAATGCGTCAACGGCCGCCCGACGGTGGGCGTCAGTCGCGACCGGTGAGTCGGCCTCGATGAAGTTCTCCGGCGCCGATTGCGCGAGCAGCATGGCCATGTCGGCGTCCATACAGGCTAGCCAGGTCGCGACACCCGACATTTGCGGAACTAGGTGTTCGGGTGCCTCGTGGTGAAAGAGGAACTGCCGGAGCTGTTGATGAGAGAACCCTGAACTATGCAACCAACGGGCGGTCAGAAACTCAGCGAAGCTATGATGGTAGAACGCAGAGGTATCGGTGCCGCGATGCACGAACAGGCCGGTAGTCAGAACCTCGCTCACCGCCGATTCGTCAGCGCCGTCGATGGCTGGCAGGACGCGCTCAATTGCAAGCTCCCCATCCCCCTCGCGCAGTATCGAACGCTCAATGAGACGCGAGCGGTTGCCGAGCACCGTCGCTGCGGCAAGGTGACCAGCAATCTCAAGACTGCGAGTTGGCGAGAGTCGATCACGCCCTCGGTCGCGTCGCGTCGGGCTACTTTCGGTGCAAAGCTGCAGCAGTGCCTTCTCATAGATTTCCGTGCTTCGGTGTGGGAAGTGCCCATCCTTCAGGAAGACCTGCATCAGCAGCTCGAGCGTCAAAGGGACACCCGCGAGTGGTCCGAGGTCGCGTTCGTAAATCGCGTTCAAGAAAGCGTTAGGATCGATTCCGACGGCTTCCACCATCGCGGCCGCGTCTATGCGCCGCAACGGCTCAATCTGAAAATAGGAAACCGCCGAATTGCCGAAAATTTCAGGTAGACCAGCCTCTAGGGTCTCTGGCCACTCGCTCGCGCGACATGCGAGCTCCAATCGAAGCCCCCGATTCGGCAGACGTTCGAGCTCGCCCACAAGGCGAGCGGCGAAGTTGGGCATGTCAGCTTCGTCGACGCTGTCTATGACGATATGTGCCGGGGCGCTGGCGCCTGGCAAGCACGAGCTGCGTACGGCCTGCAACACCTCTGCGGCGGACCAGGTCCGGAGGTCGAAAAATGAGTCTCTTGGCAGCTCCGCGCGCCGTTGCGCCATTGTGATCGACTTCCCCATCCCGGGTTCGCCGAGTAGCACGCAGCATTCAGTCTGATGAATTTCCGCCCTCCTGCGGACATCTCCAGCGAGTGTCTTGCCGAGGATGCCATCCGGATCGGGCAAAAAGCCGCCGTCCAGGCTTACCGGTTGCGCCTCCCGCGGCCGGAAGAAGCGCTCAGCGATGAACGTCGAGCCACCCAAACCACGTTGCCCCAACACCATTCATGACCCCGGCTACGCGAACGTGCCTTCTTCGTATTCCTCAAGCACCGAATCGGATAGGTGCTCGAGGTGCTTTAGCTCACCGAGCTCGCGGATGGCATCGTAGGAGAGAAAGGTGCAGCGAGCGGAGAGGGGCTTGCCTTCGAGAAGGGAGAACACGGGGCGCCGGATTTCGTCGAAGACTTTGGCCTTGCGCTGTTCGGGGGCGACGATATGCAGTCGAATGTCCATGTTGGGTTGCAGGGCAAGCAGGTCGGCCATGCGCAAGATGCCAGAGTAGATCGCGGTGGTGTGCTCGACTTCGAAGGCGCGGGCCATCGATCTTCCCTTGAGCCACAGCACGTCGATGTACTCGATGGTCTTGAGCGTCGTGCTGTCGTAGTTGAGCGGGAGCTCGGTGAGCAACTGCGATGCGATGCTCGGGACTTCCTTCAGCACGGCGGCTCGGTCGGGCGCCGGCAGCCAGATCCGGAGGCCCATGCGTGCGCCGATTTGCGCCAGCAGAGCTTGGATCTTGACCGACTCGCGCGCTCCGGAACTGGCACCGGGCGCTTCGGGCTCCGGCTCGTTATCTGGCACCGACACAGCGATTGGACCATCGGCGCGCCGCGCAGTATTCGCTTCGAACAATTTCGTTTCAGCCGGTTCGAGCAGATACTCGCGCGGGGAAGTGGCCTGCGCGCGAAGAAGGCTTTGAAGCAGTGCGCCGTCTTCGTCACTGAGCGGTGCCAAGGCGGTGCGCACCGGACCCGTCCAGAGCGCGGTGTCTTTGGTATGCCCCTTGGTGAACGATAGCTTGCTCCAGACGGCTTCATCGTGGATCGGGAGGCCGTGCTCCGGCGGCAACCAAATCAGCGGCTTGACCTTTACGCGCACGACGAAAGGGTCATCCTGTTCGACAAATAGAGGGGTGGCGTCTTCGAACAGTGTGCCAACCACTTCCAGCAGGCCGACCCAACGGGAGAGCCGAGTTAGGTAGCAGACGATCAGGTCCCCTGGGCTGAGGCGCTCGGCGGCCTGGCGGTGGCGCGCACGAAAGCCGGCGACCGTACGATCCGACGCGGTGAACATCGGGTGCGTTTCGGGCGAGAAGACGTTGAGGACGTACTTCATTCGGCAGCCTTGGTGCGACGCGCGCGCTGTCGGGGCGACTCGGCGCGCGCGTTGTTCCGGAGACCGGAGAGCGTGGCGTCGGCTGGGGCGTCGTTCGGATCCTGCGGGACGAGCTCGCCCCGAAATGCTTTGGCGAGCATCGACTTTGCGAGGAGCTGGAGTTGCCCAGTTCCCCTGATATGGGTCTCTTCGATTTTTGCCGCCAAAGTCATCAACCTTTCAACGCGGTCCACGATCTCTCGTTGCTCCTCAGGTGGTGGTAGGCAGATGTGAAACGCGAGTAGCTCAGGGTAGAAAATGGTCGCTACGTTCGTGCTCTGGCTCGAGTAACGGAGTAGCGCCTGCTTCTCCGCAATAAACAGCCACTTCAACCAGTGCGCCTCCACGGCCTCGGTGCACACCCAGTTCACAAAGTCTTGCGAGGTTGCCATCTCGTCGCCCATCACGGTGACGTAGCCAATACTTGCAGTCCGGCTCAGGCACACTGTCCCTCGCGGAAGCAGCCTCGCTGCCGAGTTCGCTAAGCCGTCCGCATTTGTAGTCTGTCGAGTCTCCGTTATCGTGCGACCATGGTGGTCTCTGGCATCTTTGATCCCTATCCAGGGGATCTCGCCTCCCCACCATTCGGGTCGAAGTCGGCTCGGCGTGTGCCCGCTTTCCAGACGCGCTACATCGGTCAACGACACCCACTGCCATCCTCTCGGTGCTGGGGTTCCGGGATTTCCCACCGAGAGCCCGCAGTCGCCAGGGAGCACCGCGATGGATCTGGATTTCGCTCGGCTTGGCAATGGTGGCGCCGGTATTTGCTTTAGTAGCTTCGACACTGACCCGACGTGGGGATGGCGCGTGCGCCAGCCCTTAGTTAGGTCGCCGCGGAAGGCGGCGGCGAGGATGGACTGGTGAAGTTTTTTGAGGAGGAGGGGGACGGCGTCGAGGGCTTCTCGAGCGCGAAGACTGCGGGATTGGAGCGCTCCGAGTTTGGCGACGATACGGCGCTGCTCCATCAGCGGTGGGAGCAGGAGCTCCGTTGCTTCGAACTTGGGCTTCGTGACATGTGCTAGCCCTGCTCCTCCGTGTGCCTCGCCAATCAAATGGTCGAGTCGATCATTGATAGCGTACCGGAGAAAGTCTTTGTCAAATCGCTGTTCGTATTCGAGCACCCGAAAGATATGCTGGTTCAGAATTGCTGAACCACGGTCCCAGATATGGGCGCCGAAGGATGTGCCAGGTGTGCCTGACCACGCAAATAACAGCTCGCCGGATTCGATTAGAAACTTGCCGTCAACGGTGCCCTTGAAACAATTAAACGGGGCCTGATGGTTATTTAGGTTCTGAATCCGAACGATAGGCTTGCCTTCTGCCGTCCAGTCAGTCGGCTTGAACGCGCGACCATTCACGAGCCGACACGCTTCGCCGACGCGGATTTTGCGCCACCCAGCGGGAAGGCCTTCGCTCACTGCGCCCCCAACTCTTCCTGCAACGCAAGCATCTCTGCCAGCGCAGTCTGCAACTGCACCAGTATCTCCGCCGCAATTGCATCCGGCTCTGGCAAATCAGTGTGGTCAGGAGCACTGTCGTCCTTGAGCCAGGAGATGTCCAGGTTGTCTGCGCCTTTTAAGATCTCCTCGCGCGTGAACTTGCGAAACCGTCCCGTCTCGCCTTGATCCTTGCGCTTGCTCTTACCGAGCGAGTCCGCGCCGTAGGCTTTTTCGAACTCGGCAAAGTGCGCGCGCGTGAACGGCGTGCGTTTGCCGAATGATGGGGCGTTCGTGCGCATATCGTAAAACCAGACGGCCCTGGTGTTGCCTTTGTCTTTCTCCCCGCGAGTGAAGAAGAGGACATTCGTCTTTACGCCTTGAGCGTAGAAAATACCGGTAGGCAGGCGGAGGATGGTGTGCAGATCACATTTGTCCATCAGATCGGCGCGTACTTTTTGCCCGACGCCATCTTCGAACAGAACGTTGTCCGGCAGCACGACGGCGGCGCGGCCGCCAGGCTTGAGGCTGCGGTAGACGTGCTGGAGGAAGACTAGTTGCTTGTTGCTGGTTGGGAAGGTGATGTCTTCGCGCTCACCGCTAGCGCCGCCGCCTTTTTTTGTGCCAAATGGAGGGTTGGTAAGGATGACATCAGCTTTCGGTAGCATGGACCCGGTAAGGCCGAGAGTGTCGCCGAGGATGATGTCGCCCTCGATGCCGTGAAGCATTGCGTTCATGAGCGCGAGGCGCTGTACATCGGGCACGAGCTCGACACCGTAGAAGGCTTCGCGGATTTGGAATTTCTGCTTAGCAGCGGGTAGGTCGTGGTAGTCGTCCGTCTGGGATTTCACGTAGCGATCGGCATTGATCAGGAAGCCACCGGTGCCGACGGCGGGGTCTTGCACGCGCTCGCCGGGTTGTGGCTTGATCAGCTCGACCATCGACTCGATCAGAGCGCGCGGCGTGAAGTACTGACCGGCACCGCTCTTGGTTTCTTCGGCGTTTTTCTCGAGCAAGCCCTCGTAGAGGTCGCCGAGGCCTTCGTGCTTGGCGCTGTACCAGTCGAGGTTATCGATCGACTTGACCGTACTCTCGAGGTGGCGCGGCTGCCGGAAGGAGGTGTTCGCGTTCGCGAAAATGGCTTGGACGCGGGACGAGCCTTTGCCGCCGAGATCGAGCAACAGCTTCTTGTAGTAGTCGAGCAGCTCGATGCCCTCGCGCTTGGTCAAGTCGCCCCAGCGGTAGCCCTTGGGGAGCTGGTCCTCGATGCCCGTCTCCTTCGCCATCTTGAGGAAGAGCAGGTAGGTGAGCTCAGTGACGTACTCGTGGTACGTGATGCCGTCGTCACGCAAGATGTGACAGAGGTTCCAGAGTTTTTGTACGATATCTTGAGTCGTGGGCATGAGTATCTTGGTTAGCCGAGGGACGAGCTACTCTTCTCGAACACTTTGCCGTCTTGGGTTTCAAGGCGAATACCTGTGACGCAATAGAATTCGTCGCTGGTCGGGAATTGCATGATGAGGAGGTCGCTGACTGAGAAGCCGTGCTGCTCGAGAATGTCGCG
>OUNO010087956.1_pt1 | contig 19471 bp, 13 predicted proteins | sample 1779811 | NCBI WGS metagenome assembly OUNO01 (sample SAMEA3914804, study PRJEB12502) | metagenome | biome: forest; material: soil | place: Canada | collected 2010-06-25 | depth 0.3 m | reverse complement strand
GCGCTCGGGCGCTGGCTCTCGCTGCCCGTGAATCTGTCCGCGTTCTCGTTCGGAACAGGTCCCGCGGGCCAGCTCGCTGCGATCACCTTGCCGGCGGTAGCCTGCGCGCTCGCGCTGTTCTTCGAGCTCGACAACACCGACTCCTCAGCGAATAAGCCCGGCATCGCCGGTAGCCCACCGAAGCAACGGCTGGGCGCGACCCAAGACGCCGAGCCGGACGATCTGAATGACCTCGAAGAGCTCGACGACGTGGCACGGCGAAAACGCGAGAAGCGCTGACGTGCCCTCGTCTCGCTGGCTCTTGTGGCTGATCAGCCTGAGCGCATTGGTTTGGTGTGCCACGTCGTGGCCTGCGCCCGCGCAACCGCTCGCGCTCGGCGTCGCCTTCCTCGGCTTGGTCCTGTACGCCACGCTGGGCGTGATGTGGCCGCACATCGGCATGTATGGCGACGCGCTCGCGCGCGGAAACCCGGGCGCGCGTCAGGTGGCGCTCACCTTCGACGATGGCCCGCACCCAGTAACCACCCGCGCCGTGTTGGCGTTGCTGCGCGAGCACGACGTTCGAGCAACGTTCTTCTTGCTCGGCCACAAGGTGGAGGCGCACCCCGACGTGGTGCGCGAGATCCACGCCGCCGGGCACACGCTGGGCATCCACGGCTTCGAGCACGAGCGGCTGTTCTCACTGCGCTCTGCCAGCTACGCCCGCCAACAGATCGAACGCACCCAACGCGCCATCGCCGCAGCTTGCGGCGTGAGCCCGTGGCTTTTTCGCCCGCCGATCGGCTTTGCCAGCCACTTCACGTTCACCGGCGCGGCGCGCGCGCGCGTCGAAGTGGTGGCCTGGACCGTGCGCAGTTTGGACGGGCTGGCGAGCGCCGATCCGGCGCGTGTCGCGCGACGCGTGATCGACCACCTGGTCGACGGCTCGATCGTGCTGATGCACGACTCGGCAGAGCACGACGACTTCACGCCCGCCTCGCTCGCTGCGCTGCCCGTGATCCTGAAGGCACTGCGCGACCGGGGTTTGGTCGCGGTCGGGGTCGATCAGCTGCGGCGCTGAGCGCTCAGCCGGGCGCGAGCTCGCCGGATGCGCCGAGCACGAAGCGCCGCTGGTAGCCGCGCGTTTGATTCTGAATCGTGACCGTGACCGTGCCGTCGCGGCCATAGTGATACCGCTCCACGATCTGCTCGGACAGCCCGTCACAACGCTCGGCCGAGCGGCCACGCAGGTCGACATCCCCGAGAAAACGCGGGTCATACGGGAAAAAGATGTCCCCCCAGGGAGTGAGGTCGCCCTCCGGTCGGCCATCGCCACCGAGCTCGCTGCATTCCAAGAAGCGCAAATGACCGACGGCGTGAACCGGGCGGTAGCTGCGCTCGATCATGAAATCACCGGACTCGCTGACCGTACCCTTGTCCAAGATCGGGTCGAACACTTTGTCGCGACCGGCCTCCCCCTCGCGCCAAACCCCGAAGTGTCGCGTGATCGCTTCGCGCACGAACACGCCCGCATCCGGATCCGCCGCGATGGCCAAGCCCACGGCAGTGGCCGCGTGTGGCTGCGGCGCGAGCTGCACTTTGCGCTTGTACCGCTCGCGCAACATCTTGCCGACCATCGGGAACGCGGTCGCGCCGCCCACGAGGTACACCGCGCCCAGCTGACGCGCGTCATTGGGATCGATCCCGCGCTCCTCGAGCTTGCCGAATACGCGCTCCAGGAGCGCGAGCGAACGGTCGATCAACGGCCGCGTGGCATCGTACAGATCGCCCAAATCCAGCGTGATCGAATCGGCGCCAGGCAGCACGCGCCCCAAATCGATCAACATGCGTCGAGACGAAGTGGTGAGCCCCTCTTTGGCCTCGCGGCACAGCTCGAGCAAGCGCGCTCGCTCGACATACGTCAGTGAATTCGGCGAGAGCTTCGCGGCCCGCGCGGCAAATTCGAAGATCAGCTGATCGAAGTCGTCGCCGCCGAGCTCGCCGATGCCTTCGCTCGTGATCAGCTCGAAACGCCGATGCTCGAGCGACACCGCCGAGGTATCGAAGGTGCCACCACCAAGGTCGTAAACCACGACGTAGCGCTTCGGGCTACGCTTGCCGATCGTGCCCAGGTTGCGATGCGCGAACTCGATCGCCGCAGCCGTCGGCTCGTTGACCATGCCGAGCACCTCGAAGCCCGCGCGTCGAAAGGCTTCGATCGTGAGGTAGCGCTGGCGCGTGCTGGCATTCGCCGGCACCGCGACCATCGCTTCCAGCGGCTCGTCCGGCGAAATATCGAGGTTGCTCTGCTCGACGAGCAAGCTGCGGATGCGGCTCAGGTAGGCCGCGACCAACTCGACCGCGCTGGTCTGCGCCATGCCGAGCTCCGCGAACATGTCGTCCGGCGAGACACGGCTGACGGCGCGCTTGATCGAGCGCAACGCGCCGTCCGGATTCTGGTTGAAGCGCGCCGCCGCTTCCCAACCGAGCTCGAGCTTCCCCGAGCTGTTCGCGGCCAGTCCGGGCACGAAGTCCGAATAGCCGAGCGCGGTCTCGAACTGTGCGACCGGATAGCGGCCTTGGTCCACCGCAGCGATTACCGTGCGTGTCGTCCCAAAGTCGATTCCGAGGCGCATGTGCGAACCCATTTTGCGCCGCATCGCGCGCGATGGACAAGCAACGCGCGCATCGCGGCGCACCTTTTTCGGCGCGGCACTCCGAAACAACCGAGAAATGCCCAACAATTACGGCAAATTCGCGGCACTTCGGGGGCGCCGCAAGCGGCTCAGGCGCTCGCGGCGGCCGCGGGCAGATCGACCACGAAACGCGCCCCAGCACTGAAAGCCGCGTCGAGCACGATGCTGCCGCCGACCGCTTCGACCAAGCCGCGGCACACCGCGAGCCCGAGGCCGGTGCCCTTGCCGACCTCCTTCGTGGTCACGAAGGGCTCGAACAAGCGATCGCGCACCGCCGCGGACACGCCGGGGCCGTCGTCTTCGACGATCAGACGCACGCCGCCGCCGCTCGCGCGCGCGGACACTTTCACGCGCCCACCGCCGTCGAGCGCGTCCACGGCATTGAGCAGCAAGTTGAGCACGAGCTGCACCAGCTGTTCCGCACCCAGCGCCACCGCCGGCAAGCCCTCGGGGATCGATAGCTCGAGGTCCACCTCGCGCATCTCTTTTTGCGGCGCGATCAGGGCTGCGGTGTCGGCGACGGCGAGCGCTACGTCACCCGGCGCGGCGCCCACCAACTCGTGATGCTCGCCGGCGCGCGCAAACTGCAGCAAATCACGCAAGATGCGGTTGATACGCTCCGTCTCCTTGCGCATGCGCTGCAAGAAATCTTGCTGCTCGCTCGGCTCGAGCCCGCCCTCCAAGAGTAAGTCCTCGAGACCCAGCAACGCGGCGATGGGGTTGCCGACCTCGTGTGCCAAGCCGGCGGCCAAGCGTCCGACCGATGCCAGGCGCTCCGAGCGAATCAAGCGATCTTGCGCTTCCTTGAGGCTGACGGTGGCGCGCTCGACCTCGTCGACCTTCGCGCGCAAGGCTTCTTCCTCGCGGATCAGGTGCTCGGTCATGGTGTGCAAGTTGCGGCCGAGCTCGGCCAGCTCGCGCGCGCCGCCCGAGGGGACCGAAAAGCGGCGCGCGCCGTGAGCCACGCGCTCTGCAGCGCGCGCCAGCCCGTCCAACGGGCGCACAATCAGGCGCGTGAGCGCAAAATAGGCGGCCACCAAGAGCAGCAGGCCGACCAGCAGCGAGTACAGACCGAGCAAGCGCACGAGCGGGGCGGCGCGTGCAGCGCTGTCGTCGGTGCGCAAAATCGCGGCCACCGCGCCATCGTTACTGGGAACGACGACCTCGAGCGCCGCGTGCTGCTCGACCTCGACGATCAGCTCGCGAGTCGGCACGAGGTGCGGCGGGAGCAAGTCGACGATGAACGGCTCACCGGCCCGCGCCACCGGGAGCCCGTCCGCGCCGTACACGCCGATCGCGGCCACACCTTGGGAACCCACCTCCGCGCCGAGCAGGCTGAGCAGCTCTTCGGGCGAGCGATGCATGCGCGCTTCGGAGACATGACCGGCCACGGCTCGTCCGAGCGCCTGCGCGTGCGCTTCACGCACTTGGCGCAGCGTGAAGCTTGCATAAGTTGCGACCGCCAAGAACAGCGGCACGAACGCGAGCACGAATAGGCCGCCGAGCAGCAACAAGATCTGGAGACGCAGCCCGGCGCGCACGGGGTGGAGGCTAGCCCGGCAGGCCAGCCTTCAGTATCCGACCTTTTCTCACAGTCCTGATTTCTGGCGAAAGTCTAGAAAAGTCCCGCAAAAGTGGGCCCTGTCGCGCGCAGTTTGATACGCCCGAGAGACATGGACCCGCTCGTGCGCTCCGCCCTCTGGGTGCAGCAAGTCATCACTAGGAGCTCCGGGCTGGCGTTGAGCTTCGCGCTGAGCGGCTACCTCATCTACTGGGCGGTCGAGCCGCCGCCGCTGGTTTGGAACGTGGCGGCCGTGCTGCTGCTGGCCGGCGCGCTCGGCTATCGCTTATTGAAGCGGCTGCGCTCACTCTCGTCGAGCGAGACCACGCGCCTCGACCTCGAGTTGTTCACGCTGCTGGTCGTGCTCGCCTACGGCGCCATCTTGCACACGCCAGGCGGCCTGGACGGGCCGTTCTACCCGGCCGTGTACGCGCTGGTCATGATCTGCGCGAGCTTCGCGCGTCCGCTGGCGGCCGCTGGCACCATCGCTTTCGCGGTACTGATGGAAGCGGCGCTCAACTTCATCGCCTGGGGCGGCCGAGAGACCGACCGGTTGATCCCGCACGCGGTGCTGCTCGGTGTGTTCGCGTTCCTGAACATGCTGGTATTCCGGGCCGAAATCGCGCGCATCCGGGCGCTGTCTCGGCAGCGCATCGAGACCGAGCTGCGCAAGATGAAGGACGCCGCCCGCTCCTACCGCCTGATCGGCGCACCGACGACCGCGGGGGAACGCGGCAGCGTGCCCGCACCAGACGCAGAGGATCGGCTGCTACGCTCGGGCGTCGACGAGATCCATCAGGCCGTCGAGTTCGCGCTGATTCTATTGTGCCGCACGCTCGGGCTGCGCACGGCGCTGCTCTTGGGTTTGGATGCAACCGGCAGCCAGCTGCACATCCAAGAGCTGTCCAGCACCGAAGACGCCATCTCGAGCGGGCCGTTCAGCGCGCGAGACGGCATCTTCGGGGCGGCGTTGGCCAAGGGCTCGTTACTCGCCATCGCAGGGCCCAAAGCGGGCGCGCACGTGCCGTATTACTCACGCAAACCCGTGATTGGCGCCGTATGCGCCCTACCGTTACTCGATCATGGCAACGCGCGAGGGCTACTCGTCGTCGACCGCGAGTCGCGCGAGCCGTTCTCCCCCGAAGAAGAAGAGACCCTGCGCTCGGCAGCGCACTTCGTACGCCGAGCCATCGAGAACGAACGCGTCTTCGTGCAGCTCGATCGCGCCAAGGTCGAACAGGGCAAGCTGTACCGCGCTGCCAACGCGCTGGCCTCTGCCACCACCGAGGCGCAGGTAATCGAAGCCGGTGTCGGTGGCGCGCGCGAGTTCGCGGCCTTCGATTTCGCGGTCGTAACGCTGTTCGACAAGAATTCGGGCGAGCACGAGATCTGCGCCGTGAGCGGCGAGGGCTCCGAGGCGCTGGTCGGCCAGCGCTTCAAGCACAACTCGGGCTTGGTCTCGATGGTGGTCGCCAACCGCCACGTGCTGCCCTACCGCGGCGACTACGATCCTTCGCGTCAAACGGTGTTCACGCGCCGCCTGAACCCGCCCGCCATGCCCTCACTGCTCGTGCTGCCGCTCTTGGTCCACGATCGCGCGCTCGGCACGCTGGTGCTCGGCTCGAATCGGCGCGGCGCGTTCGGTGACTCGGTGCGCCCCACTCTGGAAGTGCTGGCGAGCCACGTCGCGGTGTCACTGGCCAACGCCCGGATGCTCAAGCGCTTGGAAGAGCTGGCCACGATGGACGGCCTGACCGGTCTGTTCAACAAGCGAGCCTTGCAGGAGATCGCGACCCAGAAGCTGAAGAGCGCGCAGCGCTTCAAGAAGCCGCTCTCGCTCCTGGTCTGCGACATCGATCACTTCAAGCGCGTCAACGACACCCACGGGCACGACGTGGGCGACGTCGTGATCAAGGGCTTTGCCGACGTGCTGAAGCGCGTGAAGCGCGATACCGACGCCGTGGGTCGCTTCGGCGGCGAAGAGTTCGTGATCGTGTGCGAAGAGACGGACGAGCGCGGCGCGCTGCTGCTCGCGGAGCGCATTCGCAGCGAGCTCGAAGCCACGCAGTTTCATACCGAGCTCGGCCCGATCAAGGTCACCTGCTCGGTGGGCGCCGCGCTGTTCCCGCTCGCGGGTCAGACCTGGGAAGCGCTCTTCAAATCGACCGACGAGGCGCTGTACGCCTCCAAGCGCGGTGGCCGCAATCGCGTCACGTTGTGGACGTCGAAGCACCAGGGCTGCGCCGCCTGAGCGAGCCCCGTCACGCGGCAGCTCAGACCAGGCGGAACGCCATGCCGGCGGAACGCGCGGCCGCGCCATCCGCATCGTCGCGATCTCCCACGACCAAGCAGCGACTCGGCGCGACGCCTAGCAGCTCGGCTGCGTGCAGGTAGCCTTCGGGGTCGGGCTTGAGCCGTTTGGGCCCGTGCGCTTCACCATTGGCGACGATCACCTCGAACAGCGAGCGCTCGCCGAGCGCGTCGATCTTGCGCTCGGCAGGGTAGTCACTGACGAGCGCCGTGCGCCCGCCGCTCGCTTTGAATGCGCGCAGCTCTTCGAGCAGTGCGCGGCGCGGAAAGCGCCCAATCCATTTGCCGGGTCGCTCGAACATCCAATCCTGAACGACCCGCTCGACCTGGGCGACCGGCAGCGCGAGCGCTTCGGCGCTGCGCGCGAGCTGAGCTGCGAATGGGCTCGCGTAGGTCACGGCCAGCGCTTTGCCTGCGTCTTGCTCCGCGCGCAGCGCCTCGTGATCGTGCCGAAACTGGCGCAACGTCGCCAAAGCCGACCAGCCGAAGAGGGCGAGCTCCACCGCCATCGCCAGCTTGACCCAGCGCGCGGTGTACAGCGTGCCATCGAGGTCCACCAACCAGGCGTCGTAGCGTGCTTCCGTCACGTCGCGTTCCTAGCGCGAGTCGCCGGGCGGCAACAACTGCGCACCTCAGATCGCCGGCGGCACCTGCATCTGCCGACCGAGCACGGTCTCCGGGTGATCGCTGCCGAAGACGAGCGCCGACGTCGCATCGTCACCAGGCGAGGTGCCCGAAGCCACACGCCAGAACCGCGAGTGAGCGCCAGATCTTCACGGAGCTTCGGTTTTAGCACGCGCCCCTCAGCTGCGCTCTGCAAGCAGCTCACTCGCCGCGCCGGAGCCCACGACTTGGCCGTCAGACAACAGGGTGATGTCACACCCGAGCTCACGCGCGAACGCCCGATCGTGAGTCACGAGCACGACCGGAATGGGCAATGCTCTGACGTGCGCCGTCAGCTCGGCGCTGAGCTCGCTGGCCAGCTCGCGATCGAGCGCAGAAAATGGCTCATCCAAGAGCAGCGCGCGCGGCTCGCTCGCCAGAGCTCGCGCCAACGCGACGCGCTGCGCTTCGCCGCCCGAGAAGCTGCGCGGAAAACGCCGCGCCAAGTGGCCCACACGCATGCGCTCGAGCCAGGCCTTTGCTTGCTCGACCTGCCGCGGCTCATCGCCCGCACGAGGCACGCCGTACGCGACGTTGCGCAACGCATCGAGGTGCGGGAACAAAGCCAGCGACTGAAATACGAGGGCGATGCGGCGCTCGTTCGCGGGCCGATCGATGTGCGCTCGCGAGTCGAACAGCGCCTCGTCCCCGAGCGCGACGCGACCGGCGTCGGGTTTCAAGAGGCCCGCAATTGCCGCCAAAATCGTGCTCTTTCCGGATCCAGACGGACCGAACAGAACGTTCAGCCCGGGTCGAAACGCGAGCGTCACGTCGAGCGAAAAACGCGGTTCGGTCCCTGCGCGCTGCAGAGCGATCCGAGCGCTGAGCCCAGCGTCAGAAGCCATCGCGTTGCTGCCGGGTCAGGTAGCTCGCGCTGACCAATACGACCACCGCCAGCGCGGTCATCACCAGCGACAAACGCAAGGCGTCGCTGTCACGCCCCGCCAGCACCGCTCCATAGATGGCGAGCGACGCCGTGCGCGTCTCGCCCGGGATGTTGCCGGCGACCATCAGCGTCACTCCGAAGTCACCCAGCGCGCGTGCGAAGCCGAGCATGATCCCTGCCAGGATGCCGCGCCGTGCCAGTGGCAAACTGATGCTGAAAAAGGCTCGCCGCGGGCTCGCGCCCAGTGTTCGCGCCGCCCCGATGAGACGCACGTCGACCGATTCGAGCGCGGCGCGCGCGGCTTTGCAGATCATGGGCAGCGCACCGATCGTCGCCGCCACCACGCAACCGGTGCGCGTGAACACCAAGCTCGCGCCAGTGACCGCTTCGAAGCCGCGCCCGAGCGCGCTCTCGCGGCCCAGCAGCACCAGCAAGTAGTAGCCGAGCACGGTCGGCGGCAGCACCATGGGCGCGGTCAATGCAGCGTCCAGCCACTCGCGGCCCCAGAGGCGTGGTGTCGACAGCAAAGCGGCCAGCGCGACTCCGATCAACGTTGCCAGGCAAGTCGCGAGCGCTGCCACTTCGAACGACAAGAGCAGCGCGTCGAAGTCGATCAAGGCGCCACGGCCAGCGCCTCACCGGGCATCAGGAACCCGTATTTTCTCAGGATCGCGCGGCCCGCGGGTGCCTTCAAAAACTCGGCCAGCTTGCGCGCGGCGCCCGCATTCGTACCGTGCTTGCACACGACGAGCGCCTGGTCGAGCGGGCTGTACGCGTTCTCGTCGACCAAGGACCACGAGCCCGTGGGCGAGCCGACCGCGAGCGAGAGGCCGACGATCGCGGCGTCGGCATTGCCGCTCTGCACCAGCTGCTGCGTCTGCTGCACGTTCTCGCCGTACACCATGCGCCCCGAGACGGTGGCCCATACGCCGGCCCTGGTGAGCGCCTCCTTCGCTGCCTTGCCGTACGGTGCATGCTCGGGATCGGCGATCGCGATGTGCTTGAACCGTTCATCACCGAGCGAGGCCAAGGTCAGCTGGCCCCCGTCGCTCCCCTTGACCCAGATCACGAGGCGTCCGCGGGCGTAGATTTGCGCTGTAGTGCCGTCGCACGCGCCCGCTTTCACGACTTGCTCGACGTAGCCGGTGTTTGCCGCCAAAAACAAGTCGAAGGGCGCACCTTGCGCGAGCTGCCGCGCGAGCAAGCCGCTGGCTCCGGAAGTGAGCTTCAGGTCGCTCGGAGTCTGAGCCGTGAAGGCCGGGGTGAGCTCGGCGAAGGCATGCGCGAGGTCGGCCGCGGCGGCGACGCGTAGCGGCTCGGGCGGCTTGCTCTTGCACGCGACCAGCGCAAAGACGCACAGCGACGCGAAGCGCTTCACGATCTCACTCCTTGGCCTTGCCGAAGATCTTCGAGCCCGGAGGCACCGAGCGCACGAGCCATACGTTGCCGCCGATCGTGGAGCCCTCACCGATCACGGTGTCACCACCGAGGATCGTCGCGCCGGCGTAGATGGTCACGTTGTCTTCGATCGTGGGATGCCGCTTCTGGCTTTCGTGCTCACCGCATTCCGAGCGCCGCGTGCTGAGCGCGCCCAGCGTCACGCCCTGGTACATCTTCACGCCCTTGCCGAGCACCGAGGTTTCGCCGATCACCACGCCCGTCCCGTGGTCCAAGAAGAAGCGCTCTCCGATTTGGGCTCCGGGGTGGATATCGACGCCGGTCAGCCCGTGGGCGTACTCGGCGATGATACGCGGCACGATCGGCACGCGCTCCTGATACAGCACGTGCGCGATGCGGTGCGCGGTGAGCGCCTCCACTACTGGATAGCTGAACACGATCTCTTCCACGCTCTTTGCCGCCGGGTCGCCCTCGAAAGCGGCCAAGATGTCCGCGTTCAGAACACGCCTGAGCTCGGGAATGCGCCGCAAGAGCCGGAGCACGACCTCTTCACTCCACCCGGGCGGCCAGGGCGCCTTCACCATGCCCGCGCGCTCTTCGTAAGCGAGCGCGCGCGCGATCTGATCGACGAGGATCTCGCACGCCGGGTACAGCTGTTCGCTCAGCGCGTAGCGCAGGTTGGCGCGCGTGAGCGAGCGATGGCTGTAGAAACCCATGTAGATCACGGGCTTCAGGTGGTTGTAGGCCTGCACCACCTGGCGCTTGTTGGGAAGCGCTGCGCTCTCGAGGTTGTTGATCTCTTCTGGGCCGTCGTAGCTATCCACGACGGCGTCGATCACGTCCTCCAAGTCACGGGTACGGAGCGGGGAAGACATGTCCAGAGCCTAGCCTGGGGTCAGTTGGTCGTCACGACCACACCCAGGGTAGTCGTGTATTGCGTGCCCTTCAGATCCCGCACGCCGTCCGGAAAAATCTTGCGGTTGGACCAGTCGAGACGATTGTCGAGCCGCAGAAGCAGGTTCGCGGTCGGCAGGTAGTCGACGGTCAGCGTGGAGCTCGTGATGGTCGCCTCGGTGATCGCCTTGCCGTTGACGGAGCCGGTGGTGACACCGTCCTTGTCGCGATACGCTTCCTGACGAGCGGCCAGCGCGAACTTCGACGTTACCAGGTAGCGAGCGCCCAGCATCGCGCCAAACCAGGAGTGCGAAGAGAACGTGGTCGAAGCCGCGGCGTTACGCAGATTTTCGACGCCGAGGCTGCCATTGAGCACCAAGTGCAGCGCGTCGACCGGGTCGGACGTCAGCAACACGTCGACGAAGTGGCGCCAGCCCTTGGTATTGCTGGTCGGGCGATCAATCGTTCCGGAGGTGTCACCCATGGTGCCCGGCGAGCAACCGCTGGGACTACCGGGATCGAACACGGTGCCCGTGGCGCACGTGACGGGCAAGGTGTCGGACTGCTCCGGGCCGCCGAGGTAACCGAGCGACGCCGAGATCCACTCGTGCGAGTCGCCACGCGGCGCGTGCACGGTCGCCTGCAAGCCGAAGGTCTTGCCGCTGTTGTTGTCGATGGTGTTGTTCCAACCATTCACGACCAGCGCGCGCAAGTTGAGGTTGTCGGTGACCTCGGCATTCACGCGGAGGCCCGTGTGGAAAGCCGGTTGGCCGAGCCAGTACAACACGCCACGCGTGTAGTTCATGTTGTCTTGGCTCTCGGCGACTTCGGCGCCGTAGATCGTATCGAACTTGCCGAAGTCGATCGTGACCGGGCTCGAACCGCCGCCGGGGCGCCACGACGCGAACGCTTGCTTCACGTTGCCGAGACCGTAGTCGGCGTCGCATTTCGGGCCCAAACAGCTGGAATTGTAACGTTGCGCGCTGGGACCGAAGCGCAGCGCGAGCGTGCCACCGACCGGCTCCGCGGCGTGCGAGATGTCGAGCCCAGCCCAGGCCAGCGCGAAGCCGTTCGAAGTGTCGAACGCGCGCACCACGCCGCCGCCATTGTTCTGCGGTTTGGGTGCGTTGAAGTTCCAAGCCGCGTACGCATCCGCGAACAAGCGTACGTCGAACGAGTCGTACCACTCGTCCGCGGTCGGTTCGGGTTCGTTGTCGACTCCCGACGGCGTCGCAGGCGGTAACTCGGGAAGTGCAACGGGCGGAGGCGATGGCTCTGCCGGTGCAACGGTGACCGCAACCGGCGGAGGCGTCACGGGAGCCGGCGCGACCGGAATCGGTGCGACCGGAGCGGGTGCGACTGGCGCGACGGCAGGCGCCGGCGCGACGACGGGCGCGGGAGCCGCAGCGGGATTCGGCGCAGGAGCTGGTTGCGTCGCAGGATGCGGCGCTGCCGGAGGCACCGGAGCCACGCCCTGCGCAAACGCCGCTGCGCTCGAAACGAGCGCCGCTAGTGACAGCCCGACCGTACGAAAGCCAAGAGCCCAATGTCGACGCAGCACCATCTCCGCACTCCTAGTTAAAGCAGCGAAACCCGAAGCCCTTCTACCATCACTGTTCACCGTTTCGCCGTCCCTCTGGGCTCGCGACCGCTCTGCAAACTGTGCGAAGCGCCGCAAACGTTGCGTCAACAGCGGCTGCGATGCAGGCCCGGCCGATACCCCGGAACGGCACGCACGTTCAGGAAAGGTTGGCTCCAAATGACAACAATTTCCTACAGTTACCGACATCACAATTTGACCACTGGGCCGAAATTGTACAAATGAGGAACTGGGGTTGCTCATAAGGAGCACGGCATGGAAAACGCAGGGGCGCGCCCATGCCGAGGTCGACGTGTGCGCCGAAGTCCGTGATGCGCCCACCCTTGTCCCCACTCAAATTGCTTTGGGCCGGTATGGCCCTGTCTCTGGGCCTGCTCAGCTGCAGCTCCGGCCCCAAGCACGGCGCGGCCATCGGCTCGCCTGACGGCGGCGACACCATGGCCCCACCCATGGTGGGTGCTTGCGATACGCCGAACCAGGGCTGCGCTTGCGACACGGAGGCCGAGCTCGTCGACTGCGGGCAAGTCGAGCGCGTGTCCGGCGACTACGTCTCGTGCTCCATGGGGCACCGCACGTGCACAGGTGGCAAGTGGGGCGCCTGCGTCGGCGACAGCATCTCCACTCTGCACGTCCCGGCATCCAACGAGCACATCCTCGGCCTCGGCACGTCGACCGACTGCACGCTCGCGAACCCCTGCGATCCGTATTGCCGCACGGTGTTGGACACCGCTTCGGATCTGCCGTTACCCGACGGCGGAACGTTCAGCTCGGCCGACGGCGGCCTGCACGTCTTGCCGCACGAAGAGGTCGCGGTGGGCGGCTCGTGCACGTCGATGACGGTATCGCCGACGCCACAAACCGTAACGGTGACCGGCTTCACCAATCCACCCGCTGGGTTGCTGGGCGAGTACTTCAATCAGCTCTCCGATACGGCACCGAGGATCCCCGTCACGTGGGTCCCAACCCAAACCCGAAACGACGCCAACGTCGATTTCGTGTGGAGCAACGGCAACACCGGGCTCGCTGGCTTCTCGTCCACCAACTACTCGGTGCGCTGGACCGGGATCCTCACGGTACCGAACACCGAGGCCTACACCTTCTGCGCCGTGGCAGACGACGGCGATCGGATGTGGATCGACGGCGCCTTGGTGATCGATGGCTCGAGCGCCGGCGGTAGCGAGCGCTGCGGCACGCCGCTCACTTTGAGCGCGGGCTCGAAGCACGACTTTCGCTTCGAGTTCTTCAACTACCTGTCCACCGCCGAGGTGCACCTCCGTTGGCAGACGGCCACGATCACCAAGGCCATCGTCCCGGCGTCGGCCTTCTCGCGCACATCGACGCCGGTGTTGGACATGACGCCGAAATTCAAGATCACGCTCAACCCGACGGACTGCTTTCCCGGCATGCCCACGCCGGCCTGGGCGCTCGATCGTTTGGACATCGCGACTATCGATACGAATGGCGTCGTCGGTCTGATCACGCCGGTTGCCGGTCCGATCACGGTCACGGCGTACCTAGGGCAGCTTTCGGCTGTTGGCGTGCTCAACGTCAAGCTCGCAGTCGCCGACCCGACGACGGCTCCGGCTGCTGTCGTCACGGCGTTCAACGGCACGCCGACAGTCGCCGATCCGGGGAAATTCCTGTATCCGTACGACAATACGATCCTGCCCATCGCGTTGCGCGCGCCCGTCATGCAATGGGATACGGCGGCCAACGCCGCAAGTTGGGTGAAGGTCGGCCTGCGTTTTCCCGCGACGGCCACAGCGACCACGGCGACGTTCGACTGGTCCGCCATCATTGCGGAGCCGAATCCAGCGCGTGCCACCATCCCACCGCAAATCTGGAAGGCGTTCGAGCAAACGGCGAAAGGCGCCTCGGCACAGGTCTCCGTGCAGCGCTACGTGAGTGGTTCGGCGCGCCTACCACTGACCCGCACGCTCACCTTCTCGAACGCGCCAGTGCGCGGGAAGATTTACTACACGCAGTACCATCGCGGCTTCGACGCCAACCAGATGGTTGCGGATCCGGGCTCCGAGAACGCTGCGTTCCCGGCCTTCAACACGACCGAGACGTGCCCGGTGTGTCACACCCTTTCGGCGAACGGCAACGTGTTCGCGACCGCGAGCCAGCAGGGCTACGAAGGCGGGAACGGCGCCGGCAACGTGAAGACGTACAGCACGACACTCGGCGGCCTCTCGTCGGTGAATGCGTTGACCGGCAAGCTCACGCCCCAAGCCGACTTCCCGACTGCAAACCGCACGAGCTACATCGATAGCACCGAGGACTGGCGCGGCTTTGCCTGGGCGCCGCTCACGCCGAGCGGCTCGTACGCGCTCGTGGCAGACAACATCTGGGGCAACACCAATCAAGCTCTGGCGGGCATCGACGGCAACGGTCACAAGACGAACACTGGCTCGGCGTTCCTCTCCGGCGGGTCGGGCACCGGGCTACTTGCGCAATACTTCTCGAACACCGACTTCACGGGAACGGTCTGGAAGCGCATCGACCCCCAGCTCAACTTCGACATTGCGGGGTCGCCGGGCGGGCTAATCGGAACCGAGTTCTCCGTCAGGCGCACGGGCCAGATTCAGGCTTACTTCAGCGAGACCTATCACTTCGAAGTCGTGAGCACGGTCAACGACAAGTTCCAGCTGACCGTCGGCACGTCGACCACCGCGCTGACGGGTGCGCCCCTGACGCTCGACGTGGCAATGACGGCTGGTACCCGAGTGTATTTCGGGCTCGACGAGGCCAACTCGAGCACGAACACCAACGCCAACGTTCAGGTCTATTGGAGCAGCCCTTCGACCCCGCGCGCGTTGATCCCGCAGTCGCAGCTGTTCCCGCCGGTCGGCTATCCGTTGCACGGCGCCAACGTGACCTACACGGATGACCTCACGAACGCGACGCAATCGGTAATCGAGCCCGACATCGCGTCGAAATGGACCCACGCGCCGGCGCCAAACATCACTTCGGCCAAGTGGAGCTCCACTTGGGATGCACAGATCGAATCGCCGTACGCAGGTGCGGTTCAACTCTGCATCAACGCGGGCGACGGCGTGAACCTGACCCTCGATGGCACGCCGAACGTGATCAACAGCGCTGTTGCTTACAACAATTGCGTCAACGCTGGCACGTGGGCGGTTGGCCAGATGCACACGGTCAAGATCGTGCATCACGTCGTCCCCAGCGCAACGACCCAGCTAGTCCTGAGCTACAAGTACAACAACTTTCAGGAAACCGTCCCGAGCACCAACATTTATCCAGTCACTGCACCGCCGGCCAATGGCAACGGCCTGACCGCGACGTACTACGACATGGATGCCTTCAACGTCTCTTTGACCCCAACGCAGACCAATCCGCGCGCGTTTCAACGCGTCGATCCCAACATCGATTTCGACTGGGCCTTTGGCCGTCCGAATTACTCGGTCATCTCGGACGACGATTACATCAGCGCTCGCTGGACGGGCACCATCGACCTGCCGTGCGACGGCGTGTACGTGTTCAGGACCAACGGTAACGTCGACGACGGCGGCCGGCTCTGGATCGACGACTACCGCGTGATGGGGCGCTGGAACTACGGGCCGCTCTCGGGCGCGAAGTACCTGACCGCCGGCGTGCACGATTTCAAGTTCGATTGGTTCGACAAGACGCAAAACGCGGTGGCGCGGCTGCTGTGGACGCCGCCGAGCTGTGCTCCGACGTACACGTCGCCTGGCGAGCAAACCATCCCGACCACGGTGTTCAAGCCGAATTCGAACTACAACCGAACCACGGGGTTCGTGGTCGACGGCGGCGACAACTGGAATGGCACGCACTACTGGGTCTGGCAGACGACCTCGATGGGCGCGATCACGACGCCGGCAGACAGGACCCCGGACTCGACCGGCAAGTGGGGCCTCGAAGGGACGGCAATGATGGTGCCGTCGTTCTCGCCGGACGGCAAAAAGCTGGTCTTCATCGACGGAGACTCTGCCGACGGCGCGGGCTGGCGCAAAGGGCTCAGTACCTTCGATTTCGACGAATCGCTCAAGACGTTCAGCAACCGTCACCTGATCACCAGCACCTGGCCGCTCGGCGACGCCATGAAATGGCCGACGTTCGAGAGCGACTCGCACAGCGTGATCTACCAGACGACGGTGCCTGGCGATGCTTGCTGTCGCCTGAGCACGTGGACTCGCTACGGGTACATGGGCCCCACGAACTACTACGAAGATCCAGGACGTCTGTGGTCGATCGACACCGCCGCGAGCCCGGGCACTCCGGTCGAGCTCGCCAACTTGAACCGAGGTGAGGTCGCGACGGACGCCAACAAGTCCTATCAACCGACGATGCTTCCCGTGGCCGCGGGCGGCTATCGCTGGGTCGTGTTCACCAGCACTCGCCCCTACGGCAACACTCTGAATCTGCCAGGCGTGCAGAAGGACTTCAGCGACCCGACGAAGTACTCGAACCAGACGATGGCCACGAGCTACACCGCGATGACCAACTACTCGGACATCCAAAGCCAGCTCTGGGTCTCGGCGATCGACGATTCGCCGTCCGCAGGAGCCGATCGCAGTCACCCGGGGTTCTGGCTGCCGAGTCAGAACTACTCGGCCAACGCTGCCACGGGTTACATCAACGAGCGCGGTTTCTGGGTGCAAGACGCCTGTCACCCGCCCGGCACGACTGCCAGCTCCACGTGTGAGGTCGACGAAGATTGCTGCGGCGGCACCGGCTCGTCGAAGACCGCGGCCTGCCGTCTCGACGCGCCGCTCAGCAATCCGCCGACCAAGCATTGCCAGACCGTGCCCGTTGCGCCGGATTGCGCGCACGCCAACACCTCGTGCGGGTCGACGACCGACTGCTGCTCGGGCCTGGTGTGCGTGGGCGCGGTGTGCACAGCGCCACCGTCCGTCGTGACGTTCGGCAACGCCAACTACGAACGCATCTACAAGTCCGATTGCCCCGACGGCACCAAGGTGATTTGGCGCTTCTTCGACTGGAAGACCGTGACGCCCGCGACGGGTTCGAAGATCGAGTTTTGGGCCGAGACGGAAGCCGATCCGACGCTGTTCGCGACACTGCCCAAAGCACCGGTCGCCGTCACCGCGACCAACGTGGTCGACGTCGGCACGGCCAGCGGCGCGCCCGTCACGATGTTCACCGGCAACTTGGTGGACCCGAAGCTGCAGGCCAAGATGCTCAAATCCCAGCTTTACTTGAAGGTGACGGCGCGCTTCATCGTGAACACCGAAAAGACCGCGAGCCCGACTTTGACCGACTGGCGCGCGAGCTACAGCTGCGTCCCCGCCGAATGACTCACACTCGGTTCAGGCTTCTGTCCTCGGCGAATCGCGCCCAGGGCGCACTCCTGGTGTGCGTCGCTCTGACGTGCAGCGCGCCGGGCTGCTCGGATTCGAAAGCTCACCCGAGCATGATCAGCAGCAATGGCGGGGAGATTCAGGCTGGGGGCGGCGGGCACGCAGGCGTCGCTGCCGGCGGCAGCGGCGGCAAGAGCGGCAGCGCGAATGGCGGCGACGCAGGCGCTGCCGGCAGCGAAGAGGATCAGGCAGGCGCCACCGGTGACGGCGGCGCGGCTCCGCAAGTGCCGGCCGTGTGCTCGCCTACCGCTACGTGGGGCAGCCCGACCGTCGTCGACGCGGTGTCGAGCGCGATGGCTGAAACACTGCTCTCGATGACACCCGATGAGCTCGACTTGGCCTTCGTCCGTGCGAGCGCGCTGTACGTCGCGCACCGAGCGGTGGCCGGCGCTGCCTTCAACATCGGATTACCGGTGCCTATTCCGAGTGGCTGGTCCTTCGCCCAGGGCGCCGCGCTGAGCGCAGACGGCAAGCGCTTGGTGCTGGTCAGTGACCCGGATCAACGCAAGCTCGGTGAGCTAACCCGCACTTCGCGCATCGGCGCTTTCTCGAGCACCATCGATGAGACGGCGTTCAGCCGGATCAATCAGGACGCCACCTACACTGGCAGACTGTACGCTTCGCCAGTCGTCTCAGCGGGAGACGATCAGCTGTTCTTCAATTCGTCCTTCCCCGAAGCGGCTTCGACCGTGGTGGTGTCGACGCGCAGCGGCGCTGCCGCATGGACCCCGCCCATGCAGCTGAGCGATAGCGTTCTGGACGGAGGTGCCGGCGCGCGACGCTTACCGACTGGCGTCTCCGCCGACGCGCGCACGCTGTTCTACTTCAACGAAGAATCGCACGTCGAAGAAGCGCGTTTTCGCGACACGTCGCAGACGGGTTCACCGCTATCCGACATGCTGCCCCTCGGTATGCGACGCGGCGCAACCCCGAATTCTGGCTGCGATCGCCTGTATTCCGAGTCGAATAGCGACGTAGTGGTAGAAAAAGACTGAGGACACGACACCACGCCACACCTGTGGTCCGTTCTCACAAAACTGTGTTTGGAGCCAAAAACACACGTTAGCCGCAATCACTGGCGCCCGTATCTTGTAATCGGAGCGTCGCACCATGATTCGGTATTTCCTGTTCGCAGCGTTGGCCATGTACACGGTTCTGGGCACGGGCTGTTCCTCAGCCGGCGACACGAACCCGCCGATGCTCGCGGCTGGCGACTCCCCCTCCATGGCAGCGCCGACCACGCCCGATGCCTGCGCGAACCACGAGCAAGGCTGCCCGTGCGACGACCCCGGCGCCCAAATCGATTGCGGGCGCGTGAAGCGCGTCGCCGGTGACTACGTGTGGTGCTCCGAAGGCACGCAAACCTGCGACCAGTACGGGTCCTGGGGCGCGTGCAGCGGTGATTCCATCGCGGGTGATTCGACCGCGCAGTGATTTGCTGCTCCTCGTGTTGAGCGTCGAGTGACGGCCGTGCGTGCTCGCCGCTCCGCGGCTGCGCGCGCCGAGACCCTCAACGCCTGGCCTGCGCCAGGCGGAGGGTCCAACTCCGCTCGCTGGCCTTGTCGGACTCGGCGAACATCCTTCAATCAGTGCCGACGCTACAAATCTTCGCCTGTGGCGCGGTCTCCTTGCGAACGCGGCAGCGCGACACCGCCCGCACCCGGCGCAACGACGCGCGCATGAACTTCGCTCCGAAGTAGACGCGAGCCGCATGCAGATTGTGCGCTCTACAGCGCAAACGCAGATTGCCTAACGTCGCCCCGCCGCCCACTGCGTAGGGACGTACATGGTCGAGCTGCAAGAAGTGCCGCTCTGTACAGCACCGGCCGTCCGCCGAACAGAACGTGCACTGCCCGCCATCGCGCTCCCACACCGCCCGCGAAACGTCCGCTGCGACATGGCGAGTGCGAGTGGCTAGGCCGGTTCCGACAGCGTTCATGCGTGCGCGTCGTGGCTTCCTGCCCACGCCGAAACGCCTCTTCAAGAGCTGTTCTTTCAGTGCTTGCAGGCCGCGCTTCATCACGTTCATCAAGTCGCCCTTCGGCTCGGCATGACTCACGAGCGCGCGGACCTCTTCGAGCAGCTCGCGAGCCGCTTCGGAACACCCGGAGGGGTGGA
>OUNO011322957.1_pt1 | contig 19496 bp, 22 predicted proteins | sample 1779811 | NCBI WGS metagenome assembly OUNO01 (sample SAMEA3914804, study PRJEB12502) | metagenome | biome: forest; material: soil | place: Canada | collected 2010-06-25 | depth 0.3 m | reverse complement strand
GGCGGCAGCGCAGCCGGTGCGATCTTCGTCGCAGGGGCGCCGAGCGGTGGCAGCACGAGCAGCAGCGGAGGAGCAGGCGATGCCGGGGCGAGCGGCGACACGAGCGCCAGCGGAGGCAACGCGGGTGGCGCGGGAACGGCAGGCGGCGCTGCGGGCGGCATTTCCGCGGGCGGCTCGGCTGGCTCGGCGATGGCCGGCTCGGGAGCGGGAGGCGGCACCTCGCACTACGCGAACTTTGCGACGATGAGCGAGATCGTGATGATCAAGTGCGGCGGCTCCGGCTGCCACAGCGGTGGGACGCAGCCCACGCTCCTCGGCTCGAGCGATGCCGAGCTGTACACGACGCTCACTACCTACGTCTCGAAGCTGTGCGGCAATCGCCTGCTCGTCAAAGCCGGCTCGCCACAGGACAGCGCATTCTTCATGGCTCAAAACGGCGAGTGCGGAGCGCTCATGCCGCGCATGCCCAAGGGCTGCGTCGACAACTGCACGCCGGCTGACTACTTGGAAGGCGTTCGGCAATGGATCAGCAACGGCGCGAAGCAACAGTGATCTTCGTCGTCATCGGGTCGCTCGCCTTTAGCCTGCTGTCTTGTGCGTCGAACACCAGCTGAGCACCGGTGAGCTCATCTCGTGCATCGCGCCCGGGCAAACCGCGCTGGCCGGTGCGACCGAGCTTCCCGCCGAGATCGTGATCGAGCAGCTCGGCGCGTTGCAGCACGCATTCCAGCCTTCACGGTGGGCGGCATCGAGCCCGTCAGCGCGCTCACGGTCAGCGAAGTGCGAGCGATCGGCGTCGGCAATGCCAGCGCGTACCGCGGGACTCTCGGCAACGCCCTCGAGCAGACGCTGAGCGACGCCAGAGTCCACGTTTTCCCGCTCAATCGAGTCGGGAGGCCGCTCGCGATGGCGACCGCCAGCGCGACCCTAAAACATCGCGGCAGGCTCGAGCTGGTCCTTCGAGACCGGCACAGTGAGCGAGCTCGGGACCGACGCGGTGGCTTATCCGACAGGGCAATTCACGCGCTAGCGAACGGCGAGCCATGCGCTCAACGCATCCGCAAAGTCTTTGGGCTGCATCATCGTGATCATGTGGCCGGAGCTCGCGAAGTGCCGAATCGCGATCGAGCGAGGGCCGCTCGCGTAGCCCAGCGTGAGCGCTGCCGCACTTTCAGTGACGGTCGTGTCCCCCGAGATCGCGCGCAGCGCGCCGGCCAAAGCGGCTTCTGGCACCACGAGGTCGCGGGCGCCGTCGGTGATCAGCGTGGGCACGTGCTGGACGTTGTCGAGGAAAGCGGTGCCGATCAGGGTCTGACGCCGCCAATCAGGGTTCGTCGAACCCTTGCCGGTGGTGAGCGGCGAGTAGGCCAAGTTGTAGCTCTGGCCCTCGGGCAGCGCACCCAGCAGCGCGATCAGCGCGCTTTGTTCGGGCGTCTCCGAATCGGCTGCGAGGCACTTGAAGCCGCGCGAGCGCTCGTTACTGCTCAAGCCGGCGATGGTCTCGAAACGGACGCCGTATAGCGCTTCGGCAGAGCTCGGGTCGACTTGCGCCGCGTCGGCCGCGAACAGGCGCGCGTCTTGCTCCGCCCTGCTCAACGTGTAGTTGTACGGGCTGCGCGCGAAGTCGGCCGCACAGGCACACGCGTCGTCTTCTTGGCAGGGCGTCGGAACCGAGGCCTGCACGGCCGCGAGCAACGTCGCGCTCTTGCACAGGCTTTGAATGGCGCTCGCGTGCGCAGACCCCACGAGCCACGGCTGGAGCAGGACTTGCCCAGTCAGCAAACGCCCGCTGTCGACCGACGACAGCGCCTGCTGCAACGCTTCATCGTGATAGGGCGCCAAGCCCCACGCGCCGCGGATGTACGCCAAAATCCAGGAAATACGCACGCCCGCGTAGCTCTCCCCCATCCAATACACAGGCCCAGTCAGTGTGGGGTGGCTCTTCAGGAACTGCAACGCAGCCAGCAACACGTCGCCCGCATCGACGTACTCGCTGAAGACGTCTTGCGAGCAATCCCCCTCGTTGCCCGGACGACCTGCGATCACATCGTAGGAGAAGCCGGCCTGTCGCGGATCGAAGTACAACAAATTCGCGAAGCGCGTCAGCGAGTCTGGGTTCGGCAGCACGCTGCCGTCGGCTTGGACCGAGCTCGGACCGGTACCGAACGCGCGCACCACGTCGGACGCGAAGCCATTGAACAGCACGATCAACGGCTTGTGCTCCGGGTCGCTGTCGGCCGGACGGAAGTCGAAAAAGATCTTGCTCGTTGCGTCGAGCGAAACCACGCGATCGTGAATCGTCACCGCGCGCGGCGCGACGTCCTCGAAGCCCGCTTCGGCATGTAAGCCTTGCGGAGCTGATGCCGGCGCGGCGCTGGTCGGATCCGACGAACAGCCGAACGCGCCGAGCAATGTAGCGAGCGCCCACCAACCATGCATCTCGTGACCCACTCAGAGAGAGTGTATCAACTCCGCACGCACCCGCAAAAACAGGACACTTTCAGGGGTGGATCTTGTCGCCGCGCTCCAGCATCGCCACGAGCTCGCGGATTTTGCGCTCCCGGGTCTCGGCCTTCTTCGGTGCCTGCACGCGATACAGCACGGCATAGCGGTTGGCCCCGTTCAACGTCTGGAAGAACGCCGCAGCCCGTGGTGACGCTGCGAGCGCGCGGGCGAGATCGGGCGGCAGCTTGGCATTGCTCGGTGAATCGTAGGCCGCGTGCCAACGACCATCGGCCTTCGCGCGCTCGACTTGCTCGAGCCCTGCCGGATGCATCTGCTCGGCGGCAATCAACGCCAATGCCTTGTCACGGTTGATCTTGGACCACGTGCTGCGCGCGCCGCGCGGTGAGAACTTTCGGATCCAAGACTCCGCGTCGTACTTCTTGACCTGCCCGTCGATCCAACCCCAACTGATGGCGACGCCGAGGGCTTCCTGGTAGCTCACGCCCTGCGTCGTCGCGGTCGTCTTCATCAGGCGCAGCCAGATCCCGGGAGATTTACGGTGATGAATCTTCAGCCAGCCGTCGAAAGCCCGAGCGCTGACGAAGCTTTCGAGAGCGAGCTCCGCTTTGGGCGCGGTCTTCGCGGGCGTTTTTGCGATCTTCTTGGGGGGTGATTTCTTGGCGGCCATGGCGGGACGGTTTCACTCTAACATCGCGCCGGCATGACCTCTCGGCTGCTGCTCTTGAACGGCTCGCTGCGCGGAACGACCGGCAACACCGCTGCCTTGCTGGAACGCGCTCGGAGCTTCCTGGCTGCCGAATGGCAAGCCCACACGCTTTGCCTCGCGGACTATGCGGGCAGCGTGCAGGGCCTCGTCGAGCAGCTGAGCTCGGCCGACGCGTTCCTGATTGGCAGCGGCGTGTACTGGGGCTCCTGGGGGTCACCGCTACAACGGTTTCTGGAGGTGATGAGCGCGTACGAGCTATCAGCGTGCTTTCTCGGCAAGCCTGCCGGCGCCGTGATCAGCGCAGACTCGGTAGGCGGGTTGGACGTGGCGCAGCGCGTGCTCGGCGCGTTCTCCTTACTCGGCTGCTTGTTGCCCCCGCTGTGCAGCGTGGTCGTGTCGCGCGCCGCCTGCGCCGCCAGCGATGCCGATCCGGAAGCCAACGCGGACGTCTGGCAGATCGACGATCTCGAGGTCGTGGTGCGCAATCTAGCGCTCGCACAGCACTCTCGCACGACGCCTTGGGCGACTTGGCCCGTACGCAAGCTCGCGCGCGTGGAAGGCGCCTACCCAACGCACGGCGCGCTGAGCCTGGGGTTGGAGAAGTTCGCTTAGGCGCTCAGGGATACAGCGCACTCGCAAAGTGCAGCGCCCAGCCCAGGTAGACCACGACGGTGCCGAGCACGGCCAACGAGGCCAGCGGCGCCGAAGGCGCAGGTCGGCGCAAGCGGCGACGACCTTGCGCACGCAAGCGCGCGTCGAACTCGGTTTCGAGCGGTATCGGCTCGAGCCTCCGCAGGCGCGCGAGGAGCTCGTCGACTTCGGTCATGGCTTCACCTCGGATTTTCGCACGACTTTCGCCCGTTCGTCGAGCAATTGCGCGAGCCGTTCGCGAGCGCGGCTGACGCGTTTCCGTACCGTGCCGACGTCGACGTTCAGCACGTCGGCCATCTCCGCGTAACTCAAGCCTTCTACGCCGAGCAACAAGAGTAGCTCGCGGTCGTCTGCGCCCAGTCGAGCGAGCGCGCGTTCCAGTGCTTCCAGCTCGAGGCCCGCTTGAGGATCCGAACTGGGGGGCGCGGGCAACCATTCCGGCTCGACTCGCCCTGCGACACCGCGCGCCCGCAGGTGACTCTGAAAGGCGTTGCGTGCAACGGTGAACAACCAGGCGCGCAAGTCCGAATCCGGGCGCAGAAGCGGACCCGCTTCTGCGAGCCGCAGGAACGTATGCTGCAGCAAGTCCTCGGCGACCGCGCGCGAGCGGGACAGCCGGACCAAGAACCCGAACACGCGCTGCGCATAGCGGGCATAGGCGAGCTCGAAGCCGCGCTCGTCCCGCTGCCGAAGCAGGTTCAGCGCGTCGTGATCGCGAGCTTCGAGCATGCGCCTGGACAACGCGCGAGCGCCGGAGTCGTGACTCGAATTTTCGTCATCGCCAGTGGTCACGAACCCTCGCCTCGTGCGTTCTTCGGGACATGCTGACATTGTTCCAAGAAGGCGGCGCCCCGATGTGGTTCCTGCTGGTCTTTGGCGCGCTGACGCTACTGTGCGGGGCACGCTTCGCGATGGGCCCAGACAGGGCGCGGCTGCGGCTGACGGGCGCGCTCAGCCTCGCCACGCTGTTCACGACGCTCACCGCCATCTGTGCGGATTTGGCCATGGTGGGCCATCACTTGCCGGAGTACGTGGCCCACCACCCCGGCGAGTCGCTGCCCGGGGCCCTCCTTCAAGGCTTCGCGGAATCAATGAGCCCGGCCATCCTGGGCTTCACGGTGCTGACGCTCGTGGCGCTGTTCATTGCCCTGGGCTGCTATCGCGAGTCGCTCGAAGCATGATGTGATCGATCATTGCTGACCGATGACTTTCGCGCTCCGACACCCTTGTCGTGCAATGTACGCGAGGGCGCGCGCCGAGCGCGGCATTCACCTTGCATCGTGTTCACGCAAGGTCGCCCATGAAGTCATGTCGATGTGTACAATGCAACGTTTCGTCAGCGCGCTATGCGTGGGGGTTCGCGCTGCTCGCGCGTGACGGCTGGTCCGTCTCGGATCTCCCCGACTCGTCCAGCACGAACACCGAGAACGCGGACACGCCGGGGGGCGGCTGGGTATGTCCGGCGTGTCGCGCGCGAAATAGCGCGAAACAGCCCGGTTTAGCCAAGCCGACGACACCCGCGCCGAGCTCGCGGCGGTCTCGACCGCGCAGCGCCCTCCGCATCCTGCTCGTCGACGACGAGGACATGGTGCGCCGCTGCACGGCGCGCTCACTGTCGGACTTCGACGTCGTGGCCGTGGCCAGCGGCGCTGAGGCATTGGCCCTATTGGCAAACGATTGCGACTTCGACGTCGTGTTGTCAGACGTGATGATGCCCGATATGAGCGGCCCGCAGATGTTCGTGCGCTGCTGCCAAATCTACCCGCAACTGGCGCAACGCTTCGTATTCGCTAGCGGGAACCCGGAGTCTGCGCGCACCGAGCTGCTCAAGGCCGTGTCGGCCGTGGGCAGCGAGCTTGCGCCGATCTTGCTCGCCAAGCCGAGCCCGCGGGAGGCGCTGTTGCTTGCTGTGTACGCCGCGGCCGCTCACGGCGAGCCGCGCTCGGGGACCTATTCAGTCGCCGGCGCCGTGCTCACTGAGGTCAGAAATTACCGGGGCTAACCACCACAGCGTGGCGAACGGCCTCGCTGCGGTGCGCGCCTTCGTGCAACACACATCGACACAAAAGCGCCGCAAATGCGCGGGGTTCTGAGGGTGCAAGCGGTGGCGGAAGTCGCAACCCTCTGCGCGACTGACCATCGCTTTGAGAAGATCACGGCGCGCGGGGGCCAGGTTGGCGTGATAGCGAAACGGGAGTGAGCTCGAAGCCTCCCATTCTGCTGGCGTACGTGGCGTGCTGGGCCGATCTGAGCGTGGCGCAGGTCCGAGGCGACCTGCTGACCCACGTAAACTACGCCTTCGCCTGCATCGCGGACGGGCGGGTCGTGAATTTCATGGCGGCGAACTACGCGCGTCTGGCGGAGACCGACAGCGCGTTGGCCGCTCTCGGCTATGACGCCGCGTGTGCCAAGGAAAACGCGAACCTGGGTCTCGCGCGTGCCCTGAAGGCAGCTCATCCGCAGCTCAAAGTCCTGATCTCGATCGGCGGGTGGGCCGCCGAAGGCTTTTCGGATGCGGCCTCGAGCCCCGAGAACCGCGAGCGCTTCGCAGACAGCGCGCTCGCCTTCATGCACGAACACGGCTTCGATGGCCTCGATCTGGACTGGGAGTACCCGTGCAGCACGATCGGCGGGATTCGAGCGCGCCCCGAAGATCGCCAAAACTTCAGCGCGCTGCTGCGGCTGCTGCGCACCCGGCTCGACGCCGCATCGGACAGCGCCGGGCGAAGCGGTGACGCGCGCTACTTGCTCAGCATCGCAACTGGCGTGATTCCCGAACACCTCGAAGGGGTAGACCTGCCGGAGGTCTCGCCCTTGCTCGATTTCATCGGCTTGATGACCTACGACCTATACAACGGCTGGAGCACGCGCTCCGGGCACCACGCCAACCTGTTTGCGTCGAAGTCGGATGTAAGCGGCGATAGCGCGGCCCGCTCGGTGCGCTGGTTCTTGGGTGCCGGCGTACCGGCATCGAAGCTCGTGCTCGGCGCCGCGTTCTACGGCCGCGGCATGAACGGCGTGGCCGACAGCAACGACGGGCTGATGCAAGCGAGCAGCGCGGGCTCCAATTTCACGCGCACTTACGACGAGATCCGCAGCGCGCTCAGCGCGCCGTCGAGCTGGGCGCGTCATTGGGACGAGGCCGCGCAGGCGCCCTATCTGTACGACCGCGCCGCCGGCTCGTTCTTGTCCTACGAAGACCCGCAATCGCTGCGCAGCAAGGGCCAGTACGTGCGCGAGCACGGCCTGGGCGGGGCGATGTTCTGGGAGTACTCGAACGACCGCAGCGGCGAGCTACTCGCCGCTCTCCATGCAGCGTTGTCCGACTGAGCCTCAGAAGCCGAAGCCGCGGCGCACCTGCTGCATCGCTGGCGTGAGCTCGCCTGCCTCGTCGCGTACCGTCAGCGCTTCGTCGATCACGGTTTCCGCGGCACCACCCAGGTGGCACGCAAAGAGCGAGAACAGCGGCGCGAGCCCGGCGCGCGGAATCACCTCGCGCACGCGCGCGAGCTGCAAACCGGCGCTCGCTACGGCCGCGCGTGCACGCGCCTGCTGCGGCGTCGGGAAGCAGAACACGAACCAACCTTCCGGCGTCAGGTGGCGCACCGCAGCGCGTGCATAGTCCGACACGTCGCCTCGCAGCTCGAAGCGCGCGTGCGCCTTCTGCGAGTCTTGCGGCACGATCCCGGCCGAGGGCGGGAAATACGGCGGGCTGCCGGTAATCAGCGGGAAGCGCTCGCTCAGCGCGAGCTCGCGCAAATCCCCGAGCAGCGGCGTCACGCGCTCGGCCAAGCCATTGTACGCGATGTTCGCGAGCAAGAGACGATGGCTCACGGTCTGCGCTTCGATGGCCGTCACGGTCGCGGCTTCGCCCATGCCCCAAAGCACCAGGAGCCCGACCGTGCCGATGCCGGTTCCGAGATCCAAATGCCGCTCCACGCGCGGCGACACCGCGAGCGCGTAGGCTGCAGTGAGCACGTCATCCACCGAATGTCGGTGACCCCGAACGCGCTGAAAGATGGACCACGACCCAGTGAGCCCGTCGAGCGTCAGCGATTCGCCGAGCTCTCGCTCCAGCATTCGCAATGAGTCGTTTGGATCCAAGGCGCGCCCGCGTACCACCCACTGTCGCGCGCGTCGAGTCAGGTGCGCCCCGCCGCGGCGGATTGCCTCGCGTTTTGCTGGCACTCCGCGCCCGCACTGAACAGCAGCAATTTCGCGATTATTCCCCGGGTTTCAGCGCCACCGAGCACTCGCCGACGCCGCGGCACACCGCTTGCTCAGTAGCGCTCATCATGTGGCAATCAACTCGGGTACGTTGGGTCGCTTCCGCGCTGGGTGCGGCAGCTTTGATGGCGCTTGGCGGCTGCTACGCGGAAGCTGGCGCCGAGCCCGCATATGTCGAAGCCACCGCAGCGCCAGTCGACGTGGAAGTCGCGCCTCAGTACTCGTATGAGGGGCGCACCGTCTACTACGTGAACGATCGCTGGTACGCGCGTGATCGCGGCAATTGGGTGTACTACCGGAGCGAGCCGGACACGCTGTACCGCTACCGCACGCACGTGAAAGAGGCGCCGCGCGCGCCCGACTACCGTCAACGTCAAGCCCCGCCGCGCCACGAGATCGCGCGTCCGCGTCGCGAGCCGCCCCACGCCGTGCGCGTGCAGTGAATGGTCTCGGGGAAATACCGATGGATTCGCGTATTTTGGTGGCCGTGGGCACAGCGCTGCTAGCAACGCTAGCGGGCTGTGTGGTGGAGACGAACGATGGCGGCTCGGGCGGACCGCCCCCGGTCACCGTCGTCGACTCCGGCTCGCTCGTCGTCGATTGGACGATCGACGGCACGAAGGATCCGCAGCAATGCGACCAAAGCGGGTCGGCCACGCTCGACGTCTTGGTAACCGCTTCGGATGGCTCAGCCGCGGGTGAGTATCAACAATCGTGTCGCGCGTTCGCGACCAGCATCGATCTCGCAGCTGGCTCGTACTCGGCCGATGCGTTGCTGCTCGACGGCGCTGACCAAGCGCGCACGACGTCCGTGCACATTGCTCGCTTCGAGATCCTAGGAAACGATCAGTTGACGGTGCCGGTCGACTTCTCGGCGAGCTCGTTTTACGCGCCCTGAAGCGCTCGAGCCGCGGGTTGCTGAGATCAGCAGCCGCACAAGGTGATGCAGCCGGGGACACCGCTACACTGAGCACGGCAATCGGTGTCGCAGGTCGAGCTCGAGCCATGCGAGGTCTGATTCACGACCTGGCATTTGCCGTCGGCGATGCCCGAGCACACACCCTGTGCCGATTGGTCGCCCAATAAGGCTTTGGCATCCAAACAGCTCGCGGCCGAGCCCATCGGGCAGAGCGAGTCGCCGCACAAGCACTCGAGGTCGATCACCGACCCGGAGATACGATACCCGCAATCCGGAAACTGATCGGGGTCGACGCGCACAGTCGGGCAGCTCGAGATGCCGAGGCACAGCGCGATCCCCGAGCTCGGGTCGACTCCGCAATTGACGCCGCTCGCAACGGCACTGCCGCCGGCGCCCGATCCCGAAGCCCCCGCGGCGCCGCCGCTGGACGCACCCCCGTCGGAGCCCTGCTGCGTGCCAATTTGCAGGCAGGAAGAGAGTGCGATCGCGAACAGCGGGATCAGGACGGCGCGCATGGCGATCGATGCTGACCCGCGAAACCCGGCCGGGCCAAGTTTCGGGACGTCAGCTGACCGCCGTCGACGCGTTGCGGGCTACGAAGAAGGCGACCAACAGACTCGCCGACAACAACGCGGACGACAGCAAGTAGGGCGCACCAGGCAAGTGCAGCGTGGTCGAGGAGATACCGAAGGCGAAGATCTGCGTGAACAGCAGTGGCCCAATCATTCCGGTCACGCCCGCCATGCTCGCCAGCGCTCCTTGTAAACGTCCCTGCGCGGATTCTTCGACGCGTCGGCTCATCAACGCTTGGAACGCAGGTCCCGCGAGGCCCCAAATCGCCAGGAAGGGAATGCCACTCAGGAACCAGGCGCCGGTGGGCGCCCAACCATAGATCCCGAAGCCGAGCGCGCCAAACAGTAAGCCCACGAGCAATGCACGGCGCTCACCGAGTCGCTTCACTAGCGGACCGACGAGCAGTGCCGACACGATCGTGGAAGCGACGCCCACGGCAGCCAAACAGAAACCGATCATGCGCTCGCCCCACTGGTAGCGATAGTCGGCGTACAGCACGAACACACTGGGCAACGAATCGTGCGCCACGTTGTACAGGAACGCGACCACGGCCAGACCGAGCAAGCGGGGGTGCGAACGAAGCAAGCTGAGCGAGCCCACCGGATTGGCTTTGGACCAGGAGAACGCAGCGCGTTTCTCGACGGGTAGCGACTCGGGCAAGATGAAGAAGCCGTACAGCGCGTTGGCCAGGCTCAGGCCCGCCGCGGCCCAAAACGGCAGGCGCAGGCTGATGCCACCGAGCAAGCCCCCGAGCGCGGGGCCCACGACGAAGCCCAAACCGAACGCCGCGCCCAGCATGCCGAACTTCGCCGCACGCTCGTCTTCCGGCGTGACGTCGGCGATGTAGGCGCCCGCGGTCGAGAAGCTGGCCGAGGTGATTCCGGAAATCAGACGCCCCACGAACAACCACGACAACGACGGCGCCAAGGCCATCAGCAAATAGTCGAGCCCGAGACCCAAATTGGACAGCAAGATCACTGGCCGGCGCCCACGCCGATCCGAGAGCGCGCCGAGCAACGGCGAGAAAATGAACTGCATGGCGGCCCACGAGAAGCCGAAGACGCCCGCGGCCCCCGCCGCATCCGCCATGTTGCCGTGCTCGAACTCGACGATCAGCTTGGGTAACACCGGAATCATCACGCCGAGCGCCAGCATGTCGAGCGCGACGGTGATGAAGATGAACAAGAACGCCGCGCGTGTCGGCGTCGCCGTTGCAAGCGTGGCGGGGGTCCGCGGCGACGCGGGATCCGGCGGCGGTGAGCTCATCGCCGGGCATGCTACACTCGAATTACCTTGAGAATCCGGCTCGGGTCAGTGGTGTGGCTGATGGCTCTGGCTAGCATTGCGTGCGCAGGTCACCCGCAGGGAGCCGCCGCGCCAGGTCCCGAGTCGCGCGCGAGCGGCAACGCGGCGCACGGCGGCGTGCAGACCCCTGCCGACATCACCGCGCGCGCCACGCCGGCGATCGTCACGGTGCGCGCCGGTGACTCGCTGGGAACGGGCTTCGTCGTCCGCAAAGACGGCTGGATCGCGACCAACTTTCACGTGGTACGCGGCGCCACCGAGGTCAACGTCGTGTTCTCCGATCATCGCGAGCTACCGGTGATCGAGATCATGAACGCCAATCGGCTGCATGATTTGGTGATCTTGCGCGTCGCAGAGACCAACTTGCCGGTGCTCACGCTCGGCAACAGCGACCGCGTGCGCCCGGGTGACAGCGTGCTCGCGATCGGTCATCCCCTGGGCTTGGAAGACACGGTGTCGAACGGACTGATCAGTGCAGTTCGTGAGGTGCACACCGGGCTTCGCGTATTGCAAATCTCGGCGCCTATCGCGCCCGGTTCCTCGGGGGGGCCGCTGTTCAACGACCACGGCGAAGTCATCGGCGTCGCAACCGCCATCATCACCAGCGGGCAGAACCTGAACTTCGGGCTGCCCTCGAAATACGTAGCCGATCTGGTGGAGCACCCGCATCCGATCTCGATGGACCTGTTCGTCGCCGCGATGGCGGCGATGCAGCAACAGAGCGAGCCGCCCCAGCAAGATCGGGAGATCCCACATCACCCGCTGAGCGTGCTCGCCGGCTGCAGCGACGCCAACAAGGCGCTCATCTTTCGCACGCTGCAGAGCGCGATCGAAGTGGGCGCACCGCTCTACAATCAGGGCAACGTAGCCGCCTGCTATCACATCTACGAGGGCGCGGCGGCGGATCTGGAGCAGCGGCTGCCGAACACCTGTCGTGGCCCCAAACAGGCCTTGTCAGCGGGTCAGAAGCGCGCCGCCAAGCTGAGCGAACCGACCGCGCAAGCCTGGGCCATGCGCGACAGCTTCGACGGCATGCTGGAGCTGTTGGAGCGCTCGAGTCATTGAAGGTAGAGTCGCCACGCCATGCGTGGTGAAGAACATCCCAAACGAGCAGCGTTGCGTGCCAGCCGCGCTCAGACCATCGAGCGTTTGACCAATGGCTTCGCGCGCGACGAGCTCGGCTTGGAAGAGTTCGAAGATCGCTTGAACCGTGCGTACGCGGCCGATGCCGAGCCACAGCTACTGGCTCTGGTGAGCGATCTGTCGCCCGAGACGGTGGCCATCGTGCTCGACGCGGAAATGGTCCCCGCCGCCAACAGCGCGTTGCTCCCGGTCTCCGCCGCGCCTCGTGCCGTCGCGATCTTGGGCAGCGTCGAGCGCCGCGGTCAGCTCGCGGCGCGGGCATCGGGCGCCCTGGCCGTGCTGGGCAGCGTGGTCATCGACCTGCGTGACGTGTCGTTGCCGGCCGGAGTGACCACCGTGCAGGTCTCCGCCGTGCTCGGCTCGGTCGAGATCCTGGTTCCACCCACGCTGGCAGTCGAAAGCGACGGCTCGAGCATCCTGGGCTCCTTCGAGGGCATTCAGCGAGTGCCGCGCGATCCAGATCCGGACCTGCCGGTGCTGCGCGTGCAGGGCCGCGCGATCCTGGGGAGCATCGAGATCCGCACCGAGCTGCCGGAAGCCCGTAAGCCGCGCGCGCTGCTCAAACGGTAACGAGCTTTACGTGTGCTCGAGCGCGCCGAAGCCAACCCAGGGTTTGTCGTTGCTTTGGAAATGCAGCAGGTTGCCCGCGAATTGCGCCGAGAAATGATAGGGCACGTTCTGCGGGTCGTAGAGCACGAGCGAGAGTTGGTCGCCCGAAGCGCTCGTCACCTCGTAGCGTCCATTGAAGGTCACCCCCGGGCCGACCGCGTTGAACGTTCCTTGATTGAAGGTCACGACCAGCGAGCCAATCTCGGCGCCCAGCACGGCTTGGAGCGGTAAGTCGAGCGCGACCAACGGCGCGAAGCTCTGCAGGCGCCACGACCCGCCGAGACGCTGGTTGGCCGTTGTCACGCTGCTCGCGGGAGTTGAAGCCGCACCGCAACCTCCAAACAGCGGCGTCGCCGCACACAGCCAAGCCAGAAGGACGAGCTTCGGGAATCGCATAGCCACGCTGGCGACGATAGGCGGCCGCTTCATGACACGCAATGACGCAACGCCGCAAAATCCGGCCCAGAGCGGCGTTCATTCGCTGAATTCGGCTTGAATTGCGGCGTTCGCGGCATCCTGCAGCGACAGTGCGGCCACGCAGGCTGCAAGGCTACCGGTCAGTGGCGCGCGCACCGTGGTCAAGACACCCGTCGCGGGGTGCACGAAGCGCAGCGCGGCCGCGTGCAGGGCCAAGCGCTCGAGGCCGTAGTGATCTCGGAAGAGCCGGTTGTGCTCGCCTTTGCCGTACTTCACGTCCCCGATCAGTGGACACGAGAGGTGCTTCAAGTGGCGGCGGATCTGATGCAGCCGGCCCGTCTTGGGCAGCGCCATCACCAGCGCGTAGCGCTCGAACGTGCCGAGGCGTTGGAATTCGGTCTGCGCTGGGACACGCTCTTCGCCAGGCGCCCGCGGGATCGGGTGGTCGATCAGCCCGTGCTCCGGCGGATGGCCACGAGTCAATGCCAGGTAGCGTTTGCCAACCGAGGCGTCGGCAAACCCTCGATTGAGCAGCCGCGCGGCTGCCTCGTCCAACGCGAACAGTACCGCGCCACTGGCTCCGCGATCCAAGCGGTGCATCGGGTACACGTAACGCCCCACCGTGTCGCGCGTCAGTCGCAATAGGTCACAGTCGTCGTTCGCCCAACCGCGATGCACGACCATGCCGGACGGCTTGTCGACGACGACGCAGTGCGCGTCTTGGTAGAGCACGCGCAACGGCTCGGCGCCGCTCGGGTGCGGGCTAGCTGGGCCGCTCACGTGGCCCGCTCGGGCCAGGCCGCTCTCAGCTGGTCGCTCACTTCACGGATGTCGCTTTCGTCGTAAATCAGCACGCCGGCAGTCCATGAAAAGACGTGGGCAGGCCGCGCCCGTTCGTCACTCTCGTAGACGGGCAGAGCGTGGATGTGAAAGTGCGGGAAGCTCATGGGCAGCTCCGCGCTGGCCCCGAGCACTGCGCTGAAGATACGCGCTGGCTGGAATGCGTGGCGAATCGCGCAGCAAGCCTCGTAATTCAGGCGCTGCAGCTCCGAATAGATGGACCACGGCAATTGAGCCGTATCGAGCAAGTGCTGCCGGGAGATCACCAGCACGTGACCCTTGCTGGTCCCGAAGCGGTCCAGGATCACGACGCCATGCTCGTTCTCGGCCAAGAGCTCGGCGCGGGAGGGATCGCTCTCGACCAGCGTGACCAGGGCGCACATCACACAACCGGTACTGTCTTCGCCGAGCAACGCTTGCCGGTTCACGGCCAGCAGCTCCAGCGCCTCTGGTTTCTCCACCCTCCGCATCGAACCTCGCAATCTTTCACGAGGATACGGAGCCGCGACGACATGGGTCAAGGCACGCAGCGACACGCTCCTGCGTCAGCCATGACACGGCGGTCATGGTGAACGCTCAGCACACTCTCGAGAGTGAGCACAAATTTCTGACAATCCGCCGGCTTTACAAAGTGGCACGCGGGCTGCAGAGACCAAGTGAAGAGAACAGGTGATGGCAACCGCGTTTCGAGTGTTGTTGTGGGCTTTGGTGCTGATCGCGCCGGGTGGCATTCTGCTCGCGCCATTCCTCGCCGCTTACGAGGTGCGCCGTCGCGCCGCGCAAAGCCGCACGGCTGAGCCGAGCAACGCGAGCCCGCAGAGCGCCGGTTCCATCGTCGCTGTAGCCTCCGCGCGTTAGTCCACGTCAGACGCGCGTTCCACCCGCGCGTAGCTTCGCGAAGAACGCCTTGAGGCGAGCGGCTCCGTCGTCCGCGAGCACGCCCGGTACGATCTCGAAGCGGTGGTTGAGCCGCAAATCGCGGCCAATCTCGAACAGTGAGCCCATCGCGCCTGCCTTGGGGTCGGTTGCGCCGAACACCACGCGGCCAACCCGGGCGTTGACCATTGCTCCGGCGCACATCGGGCAGGGCTCGAGCGTGACGAACACCGTGCAGCGCTCGAGTCGCCAATGACCCAGCCGCTGTGCCGCAGCGCGTAACGCGAGCAGCTCGGCGTGTGCCGTCGGGTCCGCCCGCTCTTCACGGCGATTGTGGTCGCGGGCCAGCTCCGCACCTTGCTCGTCCAGGACGACGCAGCCCACCGGTACGTCGCCGTGCTCGGGTGCCAGGTCCGCTTCGAGCAGCGCCTCGCGCATCCAGCGCAGGTCCTGCGCATCGAGGCTGAAATCGAGCCCGTCACTCACGCGGCCGACTTTGACATGGCCGAGTCGCTACGGCGAGAGCTCTGTCGGCGTGTCGGAGCCCTCTTCGGGCTCGGTTTGAGCCGGCGGTGCGCCGCCCGAGTCCGCCACGCGAAACGCGACTTGTTCGGCCAACCCCGCCGAGAGCTGCTCGTCGTTGATGTGGCCGATCTTCTTGGCAATCTGCATCAAGCGCTGCAAATACCGCGTCCAGGCGGCGCTCACCTTGCCGTCGCGGTCGAAATGCTGGTGCTCGGGGTTCGGCAAGATCGACGCGATGTACAGCGCTTGACCGAGCGAAAGGTCACTCGGGCGCTTGGCAAAGTAGTAGCGCGCGGCCGGACCAATGCCGTACACGCCGGGCGCGTACTCGATCACGTTCAAGTACAGCTCGATCAGCTCGCGCTTGCTCAACTCCTGCTCCAAGAGCTGAGTGAGCACGGCTTCCTGCAGCTTCCGGCCGAGGGTCTTTTCCTTGCCCAGGTATAGGTTCTTGGCGAGCTGCATGCTGATCGTGCTCGCGCCGCGCACGAAGCGGCCCTTGTTCAGGTTGTCGCGAATCGAGTTCTGGATGGCTTCGAAGTCGAAGCCGTGGTGCGTCTGGAAATGGCCGTCCTCGCAGACCATGACGGCCGTCTCCATGAACGGGGAGATTGCCTCGTAAGGCACCCAATCCGGGGATCCGGGGCCGCTCTCGACCTCCATGGGCTGTTTGTCGGCTCCTTTGACCTCTCGCCGCCAAAACGACGCGAAGCGGTGCGGCGAGAGCTCGGCCGGGATCTGGTCGATGTGGCAATCATTGGCCACGTTGAGCCGTACGCGCGTCTCGTTCGGGTGCTCGGAATCGTAGTCGAGCTGCGCCTGCACGGCGAAGGTACCAGCCATGCGCAGCCCGTTCAGGAGCGGCAAGAGCCCGCGCGGTGTCGAGTCGAGGAACGCCTGACAAGACGCGAGGGGCACGCCGCCCGACCAATGGGTCTGTACGCTGCGATCAGCGCGCGTGAGGCTGCCGCTGCCCTCGATGCGCACGTCCCCCACGCTCAAATCGCTGTCTTCGAGCACGAGCTTGGCGCCGTCCAGGCTGCTCGAACCACGCGCCCGAAAAGCCAGACGAATGCCCGACAAGGCCGACGCCGAGAGCTCGGGCCGCCGCAGTGCGACGTGATCGAGCAAGCCGTTGCCCGCGAACGCCAGGCTCGAGCCGTCGGCGGCGAGCGTCACATCACCGCTGGCCTGAAGTGTCGACTCTTGAACCGCGATCAGCCCAAAGTCCCCTTCGCGCACGCCAAGGCTACGCAGGCTCACGGGGCCACCGCGGAGCTCCGCCCGCACCTCCCCGCCACCCGTGGGCAGCGAAAGCTTGAGCTCGAGCGGCGTCCCGGACGCATCGGCTTTGGGCAACAGCGAGACGTCGACCTGCGCGCCGAGTCGCGCCACACGCAGCGTGCTCGGGCCGAAGTTCAACGTGTCACTCCCGCGCCGAAAGCGCAGGCTGACCCTTTGCAGGTTCAAGGCCGCGCCATCGGGGAGCGATTTGCCGGCGAACCCTGCGAGCTCACTCAACACCGCTCGCAGCTTGGCCCCGCGCATCGGATCCGGCTGAAAATGGCTGGACTTGTCGGCGCGTTGTGCGCCTTCCGTCGCGGGCGGCGCGCTCGACACGAGGCCGACGTCCAAGCCCTCGGTGCTCAGGCTCTCCAACTGCCGCCGCGGCGTCGAGTCGCCCCTCGCTGCGGCTCCCGAAATGCGCCGCAGCCGCGCGAGCGGGCGACGCGCATCGAGCTCGAGCCCGTCGTCGCGCACTCGCACCTGGTCGGCCTGCACGTCTTCCTGCGTTCCGGTGCGCTCGTAGCGTAGTCCCCAGATCCGTTGTGCCGGCTCTCCCGGTCGACGCTGCCACACCAGATCCACGCCGTCCGCCAGGTAGTGCGCGCTGCTGCCGGAGTCCTCGCCGCCGTCGGAGCTGCGCTCGGCGCGATACGCCGCCCATTGCCTTTGCAGCTCGTCGCTATCGCCCGCGAGCGTGACCTGCGCGCCATGCAGCTGGACCTCGGACACACCGAGGGTCAGGCCCACCGAGGCTCGCACGGCGTCCAGGTGAGCGCGCACTCCCGGCATCCGCGACAAGCTCAGATCGACGTCCTTCAACCAGATGCCGCCCCAGCCCAACCGCACTTGGCCGACGGCCAGGCTCATGCCGCGGCGCTCGGCTGCCGCCTCCGCGCGACCGCGTACGAGGGGGCCGAAGCTCAATGCGGCGCCTGCTAGAAAAAAGCCCGAAAGACCGAGCAACGCGACGATCTTGGTTCGCCGCGGCACGTCGGCGAGCACGCTCATTCGATTCTCTCGGCCACCGCAGGCGTCACGCTCCCCGCACGCAGCTCGTCGCGCCGGGCGCCGCGCAGCCGTTCGGCCAGGGCCTCGATCGCCGCCAGTCGCGTCCCGGTGCGCCCCGCTGCCCACGGCGCACCCGGCTTGGCGTCGAGCGCCGCGATGTAATCGCCCAACTGACCCACGCGCCGACCCAGCGCGTGAATCGCGGCTTCGCGCAAATCCAAGCGCGGCGGCAGGGCGACGCCTTCACTACGTAGCAGCTCCGTCGCATAGAAGCCCCAGCTCGCCAGCACGTCGCCCGGCTGGAAGAACGCACTGAGCCGGCGCGCAAAGTCCGCACGAGACTCGCCCTGGGTGATGCGCTCCGCGAGCAACTTGCTGTGCGCCTCGAACGACGGCGCGAGCGGCCCACCCGGCGCAACATAGGCCTCGAAGCGCTCGCCGGTGGCCGGCCGAATCGCCGCAAAGTGCACAATCTCGGGCGTGTGATCGTCGCCGGTGCCGTACGGCCAAGCATTCGCCTCGCCGTAACCGAGCACGAGCGACTCCGGGCGCTCGCTGAGCAGCGGCGCCACCAAGGGCCGCAGCTTGGGCTCTGCGCCACGGCGATGGCGTGGCCGGTGCTCGCGCGCCACGAAATCCAGCTGTGTTTCGACCATTGTGTCGAATGGCTTCAACAACTCGGGGAAGCCCTGTGGTCTGTCCTCGAGCACGACCAGCGCGGCCTCCAGCGCCTCGATTGTCGACAAGCAATGCGCCGCGGGCTCGCGTCGAATTCGATATCGACTCTCTTCGCTGGGCGCGAGTCCGTAGCGCGGCAGCGCATGAAGAAACGGATTGAGCTTGAACAGCTTCGACGCCTGCCACCACGTGCCATCGATCACGACGAGCGTCACGGGGCCCATGGGCGGTTCACGCGCTAGGTCCTTCGCGTCGTCGCTCGGGTAGAGCAAGACAGGCGGCGCCGCGGGGTTGGAGAGCGCGGCTCCGAGTGCGCGGTCCCTCGAGAAATCGAGCCCCACGTGCAGCGTCGAGCTGGAGAGTGCGAGCTCCGCGATGCGCGCCGTATTGATCGGCACATCACTTTCGCGTGGGTGCTGCAAAATCACGACGCGTGTACGCGTCTCGATGGGCTGAACCGCGGCGCAATAACAAACGCGCGTCGGCCTCCGACAGCGCCAACACATCTCGCGCGACTCCGGCACGCCGCGACCATGGATCGGTCGGTGGCTCATTGCACTCAAAAGACTCACTGAACCGGCCAAACCCGAGACCGCAGTCCAAGCCAACACCGAGCTCCAGGCCGGCTAGCCGCCCTGTTTTGAAGGTAAAAAGAACTCTGACGATTGCTCGTCAGAGTGTCTTTAGTTAATTAGCCCGGCAGCGTCCTACTCTCCCACAAGGTTGCCCTTGCAGTACCATCGGCTCCAAAGAGCTTGACTTCCGAGTTCGAGATGGGATCGGGTATGGCCTCTTCGATATTGCCACCGGAAAATTTTGGGCGTCCACGCTAGCTTTTTGGTGCTATTTGCGCTGAATTCACGAATCACCGAACCCTTGCTAAGAAGGCTCGAGTGACCCGAGAGCTCGTTAAGGATCGCTCTGTCGAAACAGACATCGATCCCGCCCGGACTCTGGATACCAATTGCAATGTTTGCCTTAGAGAATAAGTCAAGTCGCACGGTCTATTAGTACTGGTTAGCTCCACACATCGCTGTGCTTCCACATCCAGCCTATCAACCACGTGGTCTACGTGGGACCTTTAGTGTCTTGCGACAGGGATACCTAGTCTTGAGGCCAGCTTCCCGCTTATATGCTTTCAGCGGTTATCTGTTCCGAACATAGCTACCCGGCTATGCCACTGGCGTGACAACCGGAGCACCAGAGGTTCGTCCACCCAGGTCCTCTCGTACTATGGGTAGCTCCTCTCAAGTATCCTGCGCCCAC
>OUNO011323121.1_pt1 | contig 19515 bp, 16 predicted proteins | sample 1779811 | NCBI WGS metagenome assembly OUNO01 (sample SAMEA3914804, study PRJEB12502) | metagenome | biome: forest; material: soil | place: Canada | collected 2010-06-25 | depth 0.3 m | reverse complement strand
GCCGAAGAACACGCCCTGGCCCAAGCTCAAGATGCCACCATTACCCCAGAGCAGCACCAGGCTGACGGCCACGAATGCGTAGGTGAGGTACTTGCCGATCAGGTTCAGGCGGAAGATGCCGAACACACTCGGAAACAGCACGAGAATCACGGCTGCGAGCACGACGATGCCGAGCCAGTCGGACTTGCCTAGTTTCTTGGTGAGGAGGTTCATGAATGCCTGCGCAAACTCAGGTACGGACCTTGGTGGTGAAGAGCCCCTGAGGCCTGATCATGAGGATGATGATGATGGTGAGCAGCGTCAGCACCTTGGCCATCGCGCTCGTCAAGAAGAACTCGAGCAGCGACTGCGCTTGAGCGATCGAGAACGCCGAGGCAATCGTACCGAGCAAGTTCGCGGCACCGCCGAACACGACGACCAAGAAGGTATCGACGATGTACAGCGAGCCACTGGTCGGGCCGGTGGAGCCGATGGTGGTGAACGCAGCACCCGCGAGGCCGGCGATGCCACAGCCCAGCGCGAACGTGAAGCGATCCACTCGGTCGGTATTGATGCCGACCGCGGAGCTCATGATGCGATTCTGAGTGGTCGCACGGATACGAATGCCCCAGCGCGACTTGAGCATCAGCAGGTACACCCCAACGGACACCAGAATCGTCAAACCCATCACGAAGATGCCGTTTCGCGGCACCTGAATCGAGGGCGTCGGGTTGAATGCGCCGAGCAACCACTCGGGCAGCTCGGCGCTCACTTCCTTCGGATTGATGAAAGAGCGGAAGAACTGCTGCATCGCCAAGCTGAGGCCCCACGTGGCCAACAAGGTGTCGAGCGGCCGCTTGTATAGCCGCCGAATCAACAGCACCTCGACCACGTACCCGACGGCCCCTGCCACGAAGAACGCCGCAATGACCGCCGGCACGAAGTACACCTCGCGCAAACCGGGCGCGAAGTTCTGAGTCAGCTGCGAGAACAGGTACACGACGTAGGCCCCGATGGCCATGAACTCGCCGTGCGCCATGTTGATGACCCCCATTTGTCCGAAGATGATGGCGAGGCCGAGCGCCATCAGCAGCAGCACCGTGAACAGACTCAGGCCAGAAAAGCCCTGCATCGCGACCATCGAACCAATTTCGTTCAAGCTCATCGCAATCTTTCTTCGGTTTGTTACGGGGGTATTCGCAGCCGGCGTTTCGACCTTCGGGTCAGCTCACTGGTAGCCCTTGGGGAACGGATTCGGTTCGATCAAGTCCGACTCGTGCACGACCTCGAACTGTCCGTCGGCTTTGGCTTTGCCGATGCGCGCCTTGCTCCACAAGTGGTGGTTTTGGTGCACCTTCACGTAGCCCTCGGGAGCGATCTTGATCTCGATGTCCGGCGATGCCAGGACGACCTTGTCGACGTCGAAGCTGCCCGCCTTCTCGACGGCTGCTTTCCAGATCCACGGCCCGAGGTAACCGGCCTGCGTCACGTCGCCGATCACGCTCTTGTCACCCCACATCTTCTTGAAGGCTTCCACGAACGCCTTGTTGTTGGGGTTGTCGAGGCTTTGGAAGTATTTCATCGAAGAGAAGAACCCGGTCAGGTTCTCGCCGCCGATGCCGAGCACTTCGTCTTCTGTCACGGAGATGGTGAGCAGGGTTTGGTTCGCTGCAGTCACACCAGCGGCGTTCAGCTGCTTGAACCAGGCCACGTTGCTGCCACCGACGACGGCCGCGAAGATCACGTCCGGCTTCTTCAGCTTGATCTTGTTGATGATCGAGCCAAATTGCGTATTTCCGAGGGGCGCGAACTCCTCACCGACCACCGTGCCGTGCAGCACGTTCTCGATGTGTTTGCGCGCGATCTTCATCGAAGTACGCGGCCAGATGTAGTCGGAGCCGATCAAGTAGAAGGATTTGGCACCCTTCTCTTTGTTGACCCAGTCGAGGCTGGCGAGGATCTGCTGCGTGGCTTCTTGACCCGTGTAGAACACGTTCTTCGATTGCTCGAGCCCCTCGTAGAACGTCGGGTAGTAGAGCAGGCCGTTCTCTTTTTCGAAGACTGGCAACACGGCTTTGCGTGAAGCGGACGTCCAGCAGCCCATGACTGCGGCGACCTTGTCGTTCACCAGCAGCTTGCGAGCTTTCTCGGCGAAGGTCGGCCAGTCGCTCGCGCCGTCTTCTTGGATGACTTTGATCTGACGACCGAGGATGCCGCCCAGCGCGTTGATCTGCGCGATGGCGAGCTTCTCCGCTTGCACCGAGCCGGTCTCGCTGATGGCCATGGTGCCAGTCGTGGAGTGGAGAATGCCCACGGTCACGCTGTCGTCGTCGACTTTCAAGCCGGTGGTCATGATCTTCGAGGTCGGGAAATCGGACGCCTTGGTGGTCGATTTTTCCAGGCCTGGAGGCGTCAGAACCGTCGCTCCGGTGGCTTCCGTCGAGCGCTCCGTCGAGGCCGGCGCGGCCTTGTCTGCCGTCTTTGCTGCAGCCGGATCACCGGAGGCGGCCGCGCTCGACTTGTTGCACGCGCTGCCGGAAAACGCCGCGCACAGCAGGGCTGCAGACAGAACGAGTGACGAGGCGCTGCGAGCAACGCGACTTCGATTCAAAGAAACTAGCTGCATGGGGGTCTCCATTTTTAAGTAACTCTGCGCACGAAGCCGAACGCCGCGACTCCGTCGCTCGTTTTCGGCTCGAGCAGCAGCAGGCCACACGCCTCGGGCGAACCTTTCGCCAGGCGCGACAGCGCATGAAATTGAAAAGCAAACGGATGAGAGTGATGCCGACCGCTCGGTCGTTTCACCTGCCTTTCGATAACCCGACTGTGCTGTGTGAATACCGTTCGTCAGATGTCGCACCCATGTCGCGCAGGTTTAGTTTGCAGTCGGCGGCTGCGCGCGTTTGTCGCGCAATGCGCATGAAGTGTCGCGCCCGGCGTTTCATCGACAGATCACGACTGCGCCCGCAACTGCGACCATCACGAGCAACGTTTCCTCAACTCACGTCAGCGGCCGATTGTGCACAGTGCCAATTTTCCTGAGTTTCAGCGCATTTCCGGCGCTTTTCGCGAAGGTCGACGACTCACTCCTCGTGCGTCGTGAAGCGCACGCTTGTGTATCGCGACGCAGTAGTCAATTGCGGCAACTACCCCGGAGAGCGGCGTCTTTCGTCACGTTCAGGAATGACTCACCTCAATTCCTGCGCCGCGCAGCACCGTTTTTAGTGACCGGTTCACACTTGAAAATGTCGTTCAAGTTTGAGCTACATCCAAGTCATGAACTCCCTTCCGATGGAGCTACGGCGAAGGATCGTCGAAGCTTACGAAAGAAAAGAGGGCACCTACTTCGAGCTTGCGCAAAGGTTCGGTGTTGGAGAAGCGACCGTGTATCGTTTGCTGAAGCACAAGCGAGAATGCGGCACGGTGAAGCCGGGCTCTCCCTCCGGCATCACCGAAGAAGAGCTACCGGAGTTCGCTCAGCTCGTGCAAGATCTCCCGAACGCGACGCTCGAACAGCTGAAGGAGGCCTGGGTATCGATCACTCGTCGCGAGCTCAGCCGGTCGAGCATCGTTCGTGCGTTGCGGCGCGCCGGCATCACGCGCGTTCGAGTCAGCCGACGCAAGAGTGCAGCGCCCACGCCCGATGCTGCGCTAGCACCGCTCGAACCGTTGAAAAAACCGCGCCGAAGCGCGTGATTTCGAGCTCGGCTGTGCCGGGCCGCCCTCAACCCCACTGGATTCGCAGCACGAATTGCTTGCCCGGAGGCGACGCGGCCAGAGACACCGAGCGCACTTGCACGTTCGAGGCGAATAGGCCGATGCCCGCCTCGTACATGCCCAGGAGCGCGTTGCGGAAGTACGGGATGGCGAGCAGCGATAGGCCCACCATCTCGACCCTCGCATCCTTGTCCGCCAGGCGCGTGATCTGCGTGCCCCCGCCACGGAACACCCGTTGATAGAGCGAATTGACCTTGGGCATGACCACCCACGGCGTCACGCCCACACCGCGCGCCAGCTTCACCAACATGCCCAAGAACGTCTCGTGCGTCCTGCGCGACACGTCGCGCCCCATCGCGACCTGCTCATCGACGGTCAACTCGAGCTGATCGCACGCGCTGTAGTGGGCAAACGCGTACGGGACGGGCAGCCACTCACCGGCCACACTGTTCAGCACCGCATCGCGTTGTGCCGCCGGCAACAATTCTGCATAGCGATCGTACAGCCCGCGACTACGCAGCGACTGCATCGACGATGCGAGCAACGTGGCGCGGACATGGCTCAGCTCACCGAGCGCTTCGAGCGGCAGCGGGAACGGACACACGATGTCTTCGAAAGGCGCCAAATTCAGGCCTACTTCGTACCGAACAGGCGGTCTCCCGCGTCGCCCAAACCCGGGATGATGTAACCGTGCTCGTCCAAATGGCTGTCGATCGACGCCGTGAAGATGGGCACTTCGGGGTGCGCTTCCTGAAAGTTGGCGATGCCCTCGGGAGCCGCCAGCAGGCACACGAACTTGATCGAGCGCGGGCTCGCCGCCTTGACGCGATCGACGGCCGCGACGGCGCTGTTGCCGGTAGCGAGCATCGGGTCGACCACGATCACGTCGCGATCGGACATCTCGTTCGGAAGCTTGAAGTAGTATTCGACCGCCCCCAGCGTTTCCGGATCGCGGTACAGGCCAATGTTGCCGACGCGTGCAGACGGCAAGATGCGCAGCATGCCTTCGACCATGCCGGTGCCCGCGCGCAATATGTTGAGCAGCACCACCTTCTTACCGTCGATGCTCGGGGCCTGCATCGTCGCCAACGGCGTCTCGATCGTCGTGTAGGTGAGCTTCAGATCGCGCGTAACCTCGTACACCAGCAGCATGCTGATCTCGGAGAGTAACGTGCGAAAGCCGCTCGTGCTGCGGTCCTTCTGGCGGAGCAGGCTCAGCTTGTGCTGTACCAACGGGTGGTCGATGACCGTGACGTTGCTGTTCATTGCTTCGCTCGCTCGCTAAAATACCGTGCCGTCACTGACGATTCGGAGTGGTGGGCTGCCGTCCGCGCGTTGCTCGAGCGCGATGGCCCGCCCCGCGCGCCAAGTGCCACCTTCCAGGATTCGCGCTAGGGGCAGCTCCTCCGCCCCGACGCCCAGAGTGGCACGAATCGCTGCCGCCGTCCGGTCGAGCAAGGCCACCGTCAACGCGCGCCACTCGATCACCAGATCGGAGTCGACGGCGTGCACCTGCGACGCCAGGCTCGCGTCGCGCAGGCTCAGTACTCCCGCGTCCAGAAACAACCCGCCATTGCGGTATTCGGCCAAGCCAGTCAGCTCGCCCGCACTCTCGATGGCGATGCCAGCCGCCTCGAGCGGCTCGAACAAGGAATAGCTGAGCCACTGAGACAGCTTGTGGAAGGGCACGAAGCCGGCTTGCGAGTGGCGCCAGACGTCACCCAGACTTTGATCGGCGAGCCGTTGCCGGCCCTGCCAAATCGGACCCAGCTCGCGCAGTACGGCGCTCAAGATGGCGCTCGCAGGCAGGCGCCCCGCACGTGCCGAGTGCTTCAGCCAAACGCCTAGCTTGCCCAGGCGCGCGTCCTCGACGCTGCCGAAGTATTCGGGAGCGAGCGCGATCACGTCGCCCAAGCGCCGCAAGAGCTGAGCGCGCCCCTCGAGGCCCGTCAGCGGGTTACTGGCGCTGACTTGGAAGGCCTTGCCCAGCGCATCGGCGGTGAGCCCGGTGAGGGCCACGGCGTCGGCGCGTGGCGCGGCAGCACTGCCGCCGAGCAGCCCCGAATTGAAGAGCTCGTAGCTTGCCACCGCGAGGCCCTCCGAACGCGAGTAGCTGCCGCCGTCCGCGCCCTGGAACTGCCAGCTCGGGCCGGCGCCGGCATCGAGCAACACACTCGTGATCACGAGCTCGAAGCGCGCCGCGAGCTGCTCGTCTCCAGAAAAATGCGCAATTTTTTGGTCGAATTGCGCGAGCCGAGGCACGCCGCCGACGTCGAAGTGCCGATACCGCCCGTGATACGGAATGCGCGTCAGATCCGGATACAGCGTTCGCGTGAGCGACAGCACGCGCTCGGCAACGTCGGCGATGCGCGCTTCGTGCAGCTCGAAGTGGCGCAGTTTGCCCGCGCCCGCGAGCTCGTACACCCGCTCGCAGCGTTCACGAATCGCGCGCGGAGTTTGTAAGTATTCGTACTCGGCCCGTTCGGCGCCTTCAGAAAACGATGCGCTCACCGCTCAGCCCCCTTCGAAATCGCGCCCCTTGGGTTTCGCCAGCTCGTTGCCGTCGGGCACGGCGCCCTCGGTGAAGTATCCGGCCGCCATCTTGGCGTCCATCTCGACGCGCGCGTCGTCCGGAATCAGCTCGTCCGGGATGGCGACGCGCTCCAAGATCCGAATCCCGGCTCGAGTCACCGCGTCGTGCTTCATGTTGCTCATCGACACGAAGCGATCGATCTTCGTGATCCCGAGCCAGTGCAGCACGTCCGGCATCAGCTCTTGAAAGCGCATGTCCTGCACGCCCGCAACGCACTCGGTGCGCGCGAAATATTGCTCGGCGCGGTCCCCACCGACTTGCCGCTTGCGCGCGTTGTAGACCAGGAACTTGGTCACTTCGCCGAGCGCGCGGCCCTCTTTGCGGTTGTACACGATGACGCCCGAGCCGCCCGCTTGCGCGGTGCGTACGCACTCTTCGATGCCGTGCGTGAGGTACGGCCGGCAGGTGCAGATGTCGGAGCCGAATACGTCCGAGCCGTTGCATTCGTCGTGCACGCGCACGGCGAGCGGCTTGCTCGGATCGGCGATACCCGAAACATCACCGAACATGTACACGGTGGCGCCACCGATTGGCGGCATGAACACTTCCAAGTCGCTGCGCGTCACGAGCTCGGGGAACATGCCCGCGGTGTGCTCGAACAGGGTGCGGCGCAAATCGGCTTCGTCACACCCGAAGCGCGCGGCCACGCCCGGCAGATACCAAACCGGCTCGAGCGCAGCCTTCACGACCACGACCGCGCCGCCCGGTTTCAAGATGTGCCCGTCGACTTTGAGCCGACCCGCGTTGATCGCTTCTTCCAGCTCGGGCAGCTGAATGTGCGCCCGGGTAACGGCCATGGTCGGCCGAATGTCGTAGCCCTGCTCGTAGTAGGGCTTGAACACTTCGCTCACGAGCGCCCCGAACGGATCGAGCGAGACGATCTTGGTCGCGTCGAACCAGCTGGGATACGGGCCGATCACGTGTGTGGGTGAGGTATTGGTCAGATCCGGTTTGCGCAGCGGATCGAGCGCGCCGGCCGCCACGGCCACGGCGCGGTACACCGAATAACTGCCCGCGTGGGTGCCGATTACGTTGCGCTGCGCGGTGTTCGTGACCGTGCCGATCAACGGGCCGCGAACCATCGGATCTTCGGCGCCCCACACCACGGGCACGGGCTTCGGCCCCGGCCCTCCCGGGTGAGAGGTGAGTTGAATCGCCTTCGGTCGTTTGTGAGCCGTCTTCGAGTTCATCTGTCCCGTCTTGCCCGTCTTGCCCGTCTTGCCCGTCTTGCCCGTCTTGCCGTCACGACATCCAGTTGGCGTCTTCCGCGAGCGCCCACTTGGTGGTGATCTTTTTCAGGTTGCTCCACAGCTCCACGCCCGCAGGCCCGGTCATGTCCCCTTGCCCGAACTTGGAATCTTTGGTGCCGCCGAACGAGAACGGCTCGCGCGGCACCGGCACGCCGATGTTCACGCCCACCATGCCGCTGGTGGCGCGCTCGGCGACGTAGTTGGCCACGGCACCGCTCTGCGTGAACACGCTGGTCGCGTTGCCGTAAGGCGAGAGTTGCTCGAGCGAAAGTGCTTCGTCCAACGTGCTCACGTGAATCACCGATAAGAACGGCCCGAACAGCTCGATCTGCGCGCTTTGCATGACCGGCTTCACGCCGTCGACCACGCTCGGGCCGAACCAATTGCCGCCTTCGAGACCCGCCGGGGGCGATAGCGTGCGCCCGTCGAGCAAGACCCGAGCACCGTCGCGCTCGGCCTGTGCCAGCCCGGCCGTCAGCCGCCCATGCGCCGCGCGGTCGATCAAGGCGCCCATGTCGCGCCCGAGCTCGATGTTCCTTGCCGCGGCCACGACGGCGTCGACCAAGCGCTCGGCCTCGCCAACGACGACCATCACACTGCCCGCCATGCAGCGCTGCCCCGCGCAGCCCGTGAATGAATCCACGATCGCTTTGACGGTGAGCGCCTCGTTCGCGTCAGGCGCGACGATCATGTGATTTTTTGCGCCGCCCAAGCACAGTGCGCGCTTGCCGAGACCCGTAGCTCGCGCGTGCACGGCGCGCGCGGCCGGCGTGGACCCAACGAATCCGACGGCACGCACTTCGGGGTGGTCGATCAATGCTTCGACGGTGCGACGGTCACCTTGCAGCACCGAGAACAGCCCGGGCTCGAAGCCGGCCTCGAGCATCAGCTCTGCCAGGCGGCAGGCGCTCAGCGGCACCTTCTCGGACGGTTTGAGGATGAAGGCGTTGCCCAGCGCGATGGCGATCGGGAACATCCACATCGGCACCATGGCCGGGAAGTTGAACGGCGCGATGCCGGCCACGATGCCGAGCGGCTCACGCCGGTACTCACAGGTCACCCCACGCGACACCTCGAGCGCGCCGCCGCGATCCAGATTGGGCAAGCTCTGTGCGAATTCCACGACCTCGAGACCGCGCAACAGGCCCGCACGCGCCTCGGCTTCCGTCTTGCCGGATTCGAGCGCTACGGTTTGCGATAGCTCCGGCAGTGCCTGGCTGAGCAGCTCGTGGAAGCGACCGAGCGGGCGTACGCGCTCCTTGAGCGGCACCTTGGCCCATGCGGCGGCGGGGCCGCGCGCCGCTGCCACGACTTGCGCCACGTCCTCCGCGGTGGAGATGCCCACGCTGCCCAGCACTTGGCCGGTCCAGGGACTCGTGATTTCGAGCGATTCGGCGGCGCTGGGCGCTCGCCACTCGGACCCGACTAGATTTCGTGCACTGACCCGGCTTCGTTTGAAGTCCAAGTGACCCATTCTTTCCTGCCTATCAGGACCTGTAAAGGCCGACCCCTTTCGTTCTGATAGCTTGGCCTCGAGATGTTCGAGACGCCGGAACGAAAATACCTGCCAAGCGCGGTACAAATCGCGTTCCTCGCGCTGTGCTGTGGCTGCCGAGCCAGCGACGGAGCTGCGACTTCGCGGAGCGCGCCTTCCGCCACCTCGGCTCCCGCCGCCGCCGTCGCCTCGGTAGGCGAGCCGCCTACCGAGCTGGACGTGCCCGCGACTCAAACCTACGCAGTCACTGGCCTTGCCCCAGGCGAGCGGCGGCCGCTGCTCATTTTCCTGCACGGACTCGGCGCGTCCGGGCAGGCGGCGTTCGACGGCCTACGGCTGGGCGAGCTCGGCGCCCGCGAGCGCGTGTTCGTGCTGGCACCGGACGGCACCCGCGATCGCCAGGGCCGCCGTTTCTGGAACGCGAGCGCAGCATGTTGCAATTTCGATCATAGCAATATCGACGACGTGGCTCGGTTAACGCGGCTGATCGACACCTGGCGCGCGCGTCCGGACGTGGATCCGAAGCGCGTGTACCTGGCTGGGCATTCCAATGGAGGCTTCATGACCGAGCGCCTGGCGTGCACGCTCGGCGGTCGCGTGGCGGCTGCGGCGAGCTTGGCCGGCGCGGCACCGCCGGAACAACTGCCTTGTGCGCCGCAAGGCTCGCTGGCGCTCCTCGAAGTGCATGGCGACGCCGATCCCGTCGTGCGCTACGAAGGGGGCTCCGTGTTCGGCAGTGCGGAGCTCGCGGCGTACCCGTCCATCGAAGGCGGGTTTCGCGAGTGGGGCAAACGGCTGCGTTGCACCGGGGCACCCGAGAGCGCGCCCGCGCTCGATTTGGATCCGCAGCTCAGCGGCGCCGAGACGCTCGTGCAACGGTTCGGCGACTGCGCGGCCGGCAGCGTCACCCTGTGGACGGTTCACGGCGGCGAGCATTTCGTTGGCACCGGGCAGCCCATGTTCGATGCCGTGTGGCGGTTCCTCGCTGCACACTGAGCGGCCCTAGGTTTCGAGCGCGCTTCGTAGCGCGCGCAATTCGGCGCCAATATCCTGCGAAAACGCGCGCCCGGCCTGACCGAACCAGTAACGCGCGTTGCTCAAATCCCCCTCTTGCACGTGCACGATGGCGTGCACCCACGCGCCCAGCGGCGACTCGTCCGCCTGCGCGATGGCGTGCGCTTTCTCCCATTGACCTTGCTCCAAATGCTGGAGCGCTGCCTGCAGTGACATCCTCCCCTCCTACCAGGATTTGACGCACCGAAGCCAGCGCACGAAACGCGCGCAAGGGCCTGCAACGAGGCCGCGAGCGCTGTGTTTGCACTCGCTATTTTCCTGGTTTCGAAGTGATCGGCGGCGCGTGTCGCGCACATCGGATCAGATGGAATCGGAGTGCGCGTTCGGCTCAACTTTCTTTGACCTGAATCGCGCGACGCCGCATGCCACCTGCCGCGCACCCCGCACTACAAGCACCTCATTCTCTTTGCCGACCTCCGCCATTTCCCTTTCGCGATCGACTGTCGGGAGCTACACCACCCACAGTGACGCCGTGGTTGCGGTGACCGCTGACCGCGTGCCCGTTCGCGCGCCCTCATTTTTCGTGGAGTGACCATGCTCGCTAGCCATCGCTACCGTGTTCTTTTGCCTGTCGCCTTGTGCTGCGCCGCCGCTTTTGGCTGCGGCACCAAGTCGCCGAGCGTGATCAATCCCGGCGGCAACGCCGGCAATGACGGCACCGGGGGAGGTGCCAACGGCAACTCCGGCACGGGGAACGTCGCCGGAGCGGCCGCCGGCCTCAATCTGCCCGACGGCGGCGCCGTCAGCCCTGAGGGTGGGGTGAGCGATCTGCAGATCACGCCGACCAACCCCGTGCTGGAGGTGACCATCGTCAACGGCATGGTCACGGGCATCACCGGCGGCTCGGACGCCAAGGGCACCGTCCCCTTTCAAGCGACCAGCTCGGGTGCCGCGGTGCCGGCCAAGTGGTCCATCGATCGCGGTGAGCTCGGCACGCTCGACGTGTCCGGCGGTACGTTCGTGCCCAACGGCAACTTCAGCGGCGTGGGCACTCTGTCCGCGCTGTACGGCAAGGCCGTCGCCACGACCAAGGTCACGCTCAAGCTGAGCATCACCCAGAACGGCGGCACTTGGGATCCAACCACCGTGACGCCCGGCGTGGGCGGCATCGGTGGCGTGGGCGGTGAAGCCCCCGGCGGCCCGGTCGACGACGCGACGGTCACGCGCTTCGGTGGCCCGGCCACGGCGCCCGGCAGCGCCACTGAGCTCGGCCTGCTCTACCCGTATGACGGCACGGTCTGGCCGCGCGGCATCTTCGCGCCGCTGCTCCAGTGGCAAACCACGCACACGCCCACCAGCGCCGTGTTCGTGCATCTCTCCCAGGCGAACTACGACTTCAAAGGCTACTACGCCGGCACCAGCGTGGTGCGCGAGCACATCGATCAAAAGGCCTGGCAGGTGGCAACCAACGGCAATGGCGGCGACTCGCTACATGTCGAAGTGCGCGTTGCCGACGCCACCACGGTCTACGGCCCCGTCGCGCAAGATTGGACCGTCGCGTCGGGCCAGCTGAAGGGCACCGTTTATTACAACTCGTACGCGACCACGCTCGCCAACACGATCCCGGACGCCACATCACCCGCGGCCATCCTCGCCATCAAGCCCGGCCGTAGCGACCCGGAGCTCGCGCTGCCCGGCGCCAAGGATCAGTGCATCGTTTGCCACACCGTGTCGGACGACGGCTCGACGTTGTTCGCACAAGTCGCCGCCAACCCCAACAAGGACGACTACAAGGACGGCGCTTCGTACGATCTCACCAAGGCCGGCGCCGTGATTCAGAGCTACACCGGCACGGCCACCGACGGCACCACGAACAACCGCAAGTTCCTGTGGTCCGGTCTGTGGAAAGACGGCTCGTTCGCGCTGCAGAGCTCGCAGCACACCCAAGAATCCTACAGCCCCAAATCGCAGATCTTTCGGCGCGACAACGCGAACGCCGAGACCGCGACCGGCTTCGACGGGCAGATCACGCAAGCGGTGACGCCCGCCTTCTCGCGCGACGGCAAGCGCGTCGCCTTCAATTATTGGCAAGGCACGCTGGCGCCCGGAGGCGGCAACGGCAAAACGATGGACGTGATGGATTTCGCGTGCGGCGACGTGGCAACGCCCGTCCCTGGCGCGCCAGCCTGTTCCACGTACACGTTCTCCAACCTGCAGCGCTTGTTCACGAGCCCGAGCGGCATCCCCGGTTGGCCTGCCTGGCTGCCGGATTCGAGCGGTATCGTGTTCCAGAATAACCTCTCGGGTGAGAATCCGTTCGCAACCTGGCGCAACGCCAAGACTCAGCTGTGGTTCGTGGGCCTACCTTCGGACGGCACGGCGCCTCAGCCCATTCCGCTCAATGCGCTGAACGGTGACGGCGCCGACGGCAAGAGCACCTTGCCCATCGCCATGGGCATCACCAACCACAACGACGACGACCAGATGAACTACGAGCCGACGGTGAACCCGATCGTCTCCGGCGGTTACGCCTGGATCGTGTTCACCACCCGCCGCATGTACGGCAACCTCGCGCAAGGCGACCCGTACGACAGCTCACACGGCAGCGTCCCGATCCCGAAGAAGCTGTGGGTCGCTGCGATCGATTTGAAATGGACTCCAGGCAAAGACCCGAGTCACCCCGCGTTCTATCTCCCGGGGCAAGAGCTGGCCGCGGGTAACATGCGCGGTTACTGGGTGGTCGACGCTTGCCAGCCCGACGGCAACAGCTGCGAAACCGGTGACGAGTGCTGCAGCGGCTATTGTCGTCCGGACGACAGCGGCAAGCTCGTGTGCGGCGGCAAGCCGGCAGGCTGCGCCATGGAATACGAGAAGTGCACCACCGCCGCCGATTGCTGCCTGGTGCCCGGCTCGGACGTGGACTGCGTGAACGGCTTCTGCGCGACGAGCCAACCGGTCAAGTAAGCGTCACTCGAGATCGTGGAGCGGCGGCTGCACGACGCAGCCGCGCTCGCGGTTTACGACGTTTACGACGGCTGACTGCGACGAGCATTCACGCGTAGGGTGTGGCAAAGCCACGAGCAGTGATGCGCAATCGATTCGGTCTCGGGCAGTTCTTGGGCATCGGGCTGGCAGCGATGAGCGTGCTGCTCGCGCCTCGTGCGAAAGCGTGCGGCGTGTCCGCCTCTGGCGTTTCGTCGTGCAGCTTGGAGGAGCACAACGAGGCAGTGCGTCCGCATTGGGCAGTCGGCGTGAGCGGCCTGTATACGTCCACGCGTTTGCGTTTCAGCGGTTCGCTGCACGCCGATCAGATCCGCTATGCCTCGCTGGCAACGCTCGCGTACCTACCGACGCCCCAGCTCGTATTGCAGATCGGCGCGGGCGCGGCATTCGGGGGCTCGCTGACCCCTCCTGACGGCGAGCACACCTTCTCGCCGGGCCCCACCGCCGCGCTCGGCCTCGACTACCGCGCTTTCGACGACGGCCGCTACTTCCTGCTCTTGACCTCCAGCCTCTCCTTCGCCACCGCCCGCACTCAGCTGGGAAGCGAGCCGACGGTTGCCTACACGGCGCTCGACCTGCGCGTCGGCGTCGAGGCGGGCGTGCAGCTGGCCGATATCTTCCGGCCTTACGCGGTGGTGCGCGCGTTCGGCGGCCCCGTGTATTGGCGCTACCAAGGCGAATCGGTCACTGGCACCGACACGCATCACTACCAAGTCGGCGCGGGGCTCGCGCTGCGGCTCTCGAAATCGCTGAGTCTGTTCGCCGAAGGCGTACCGCTGGGCGAACGCGCGGTCTCGCTCGGCGCGGGCTTCGCCTTCTGAGCTCACACTGTCATCGCGAGCGCGTGCATGTCGGTTGGGGTGCGCTCTTGCGCATAAAAAATCGCCCGACGCACACTTGATTTGACCCGCGTTAGCGCATGTTTTGTGCACGAAATCGTTTCGTGCCGATTGCGTGTATCTACAGCTGAAGGCAGTATTCGTAGCAATATCCGCGAGTCCGATTTTGGGTGAATCGGCGCGCGCTAGCTCGAGGAACAACTGCTGATGAGAACCTGGCTTGGCTCCATTCTTCTGCTCGTATCTGGCACTTTTGCCGTCACTTCTGGGTGCAGCGCCTCGAGCCCCAATAGCGGCAGCCATGTGACGCCAGCAGCCGGCGCCGAGAGTGGCGGCGCGAGTGGCAGCGCCGGAACGGTCAGCAGCAACGGCGGCAACGGCGCGTCGTCGGGCGGGTTCGTGATTGGCAACTCGGGCACGGGCAACTCGGACGGCTGTCCTTCGAAGTGTGCCGACCTGAACGCCAACTGCGGCTTCGTCACCGACACGAAGTGCGGCGGCGTCGTCGAGTGCGGCACCTGCGCCGACGGCCAATTCTGCGGCGGGGACGGCGAGAGCCGCTGCGGCACGAACGGAAACGGTGAGGGCGGCGCGTGCTCCGGCTCGGACTGCCAGACCTGCGTACCGAAGAGCTGCACCGACCAAGGCTTCACCTGCGGTCCCGCTGGCGACACCTGCGGCAACAAGCTCGATTGCGGCTCGACCACGTGCGCCAACCCCGGCTGGACCTGCGGCGGCGCGGGCAAGCCCGGCCAATGCGGCTGTACCGGCGCTTGCGCGCAGATCCCCGATTGCTCGGCCGCTGCGATCAAGACCACCTCGCTGAGCGGCGTGGTCTACGACCCGGCCGGCGTGAACCCGCTCTTTCACGTGTTCGTCTACGTCGCGAACGACCCGACGGACGCCAATCTCGCCGGCTTCAAGAAGGGCGTCACCTGTGATGTGTGCGGTGCCTCCGCAGCCGGCTCGCCGCTGCCCTCGGACAACGCGACCACCTTCGGCACGTACACGGACACCTCGGGCCACTTCAAGCTGAACAACGTGCCCGTCGGCCAAGGCATCACGGTCGTGATCCAGCTCGGCCGCTGGCGCCGCGTGTTCAAGCTCGACATCACCAAGTCCTGCACCGACAACGCCATCACCGACCACTCGCTGCACTTCCCGACGAAGCAGTCGGAAGGTGACATCCCGCTGTTCGCGATGGTCACCGGCAAGTCGGACTCGCTCGAGTGCGTCTTGAAGAAGATCGGCCTCGACCAGAGCGAGTTCACGAACCCGGCTGGGAACGGTCGCGTGCAGTTTTATCTCGGCGATCAAGACGACGGCAAGAGCAACGGCTACGGTGAAAACATCGACGTCAACACGCCCCGACAAGCCGCGCTGTTCGTGAAGGACGGAAGCAACGTGTCCAAGATCAACGACTACGACATGACGATCTTGGCCTGCCAGGGCGGGACGCACACCGAATCCCCGGCAGATCAGGCGAGCCTGCGCAACTACGCTGCTTCCGGCGGGCGCGTCTTCGTTTCGCACTACAACTATCGCTGGCTGTATCAAAACGACAGCAGCCCGGGCGCAACCGCCGGCGCTTCCGACAACTGGAGCGAAGTGGCCAAGTGGCACGCGACCGAAGCCGATCGCTCCGGCACCGGCATCGGTCACATCGACCAAATGAGCAACCCGAAGGGGGCCTCCTTCCAGAGTTGGTTGGAAGCAGTCGCAGCGTCTACGCCGGGGTCGGGCACCGCCAACATGATCGCCGTGAACCACAGCTCCGACAGCGTGTCGACGGTGGCCGGTCAAACGCAGCAATGGCTGTGGCGCTACGGTGCCCTCAACAAGAAGTGCCCCGACGGCGTGACGACGTGTACCACCGACACAGATTGCGGCGGCACGACCGGCAGCTGCCTCGGCGACAAGGTGCCGCTCCATTTCACGTACAACACGCCTGTCAACCTCAAGGAAGATCTAACGACCACGCCGCCCACCGTGCAATGCGGGCGCGTGCTGTTCAGCGACTTCCACGTGAAGGACGTGAACAACTACGACAAGCTCACCTTCCCCGCGGGCTGCGACCCGGCCGGCACGGCGATGACGCCGCAAGAGAAGATGTTCGAGTACATGATCTTCGACCTCGGCTCGTGCGTGCCGCCAGCGAAAGCTTGCGTGCCCGCGACCACCTGCCCGGCAGGTGACGATTGCGGCTACGCGCCCGACGGCTGCGGCGGCTTGATCGCGTGCGGCGTGTGCCCCACAGGTGAGTCGTGCGGCGTCGGCAACCCGCCCGTACCGAACAAGTGCGGCAAAGGCACCCAAACCTGCACCCCGAAGACCTGCGCCGTGCAGGGCATCGAATGCGGCCCCGCCGCAGACGGCTGCGGCGCGAAGATCGACAGCTGCGGCCAATGCGCAGCCGCCGAGCTGTGCGTGATGGGTAAGTGCCAGCACGTGAATTGACCCTGCCCCCTCGTAGAGCGGCGTGAAGCGGGCGCTGGCACCCGTCGGTGCTCGCGGCCTTCGGCCGCTGCGCGCCGCCGACCTCCCCCCGATCCGTGCTCGCTTCCTTCGGAAGCTGCGCGCGGATGGGGGAGGTAGTCGCTGGCGCCGTTAAATCTCCGGATCTATTCAATAACCAGATCCGCGAGAATATTCGCGAGCGATGTCGAGAAGCGGGCGACGGCTCCGACTCTTGGTTGTTCCGCCCATCGGGGACGGACGAAACCGAAGGATCGACCGATGACCGATTTCGCTGTTTCTCAGTCCGTTGCTCACGCCCTGTCCGCCAACAATTCCGAGCGCCGTCCGTGGCGTAGCGCGGGCGCGGTCGTCGCAGGGTTGCTGTTCACGTTTGCGGTCACGACCGCGGTGGATCTCGGGCTGCACGCGCTGAAGATCTTTCCGGCTTTCGAAGTCCGCATGTCCGATGCACTGTTCGTCTTGGCGCTGGCATACCGCATTCCGTTCAACATCGGGGGCAGCTACCTCGCAGCACGGCTCGCGCCGCGCAACCCGCGGCGCCACGCGCTGATTCTCGGCGCCGTGGGTACGGTGCTCGCGACGCTCGGCGCGATTGCGATGTGGGCGCATGGTCCGGCCTGGTACTCCATTGCGAACATCGTCGTGGCGTTGCCCTGTGCGTGGTCGGGCGCCAAGCTGTTTGCGCGTTGAGCCGGCGATTTGCGGCTGCGGCGCGGGCCGTGGCCGCAAGCCGATGACGATGCTAGGAGAACGCAGGTCAGCATGTCCGTCGCGCGCGACTACTCGAGCATCAGCCCATCGGCTCTCTCCTTGTTACTGATGAAGTCGGGCTCGGCCATTCCCTACGCCAGGGAAGCGGCCGCAATTCTGTGGGGCGAGCGCGCGCCGCAAGAGCTGGCCGATGCGCTGGTGGAAGAGAATGCGCGCCGCCGTTTGCGGCATTTCGTGGGGCGTTACCAGAGCCTGGACACGTTGCTGGCCGAATCGGGATGCTCGAACGTGCTCGAGCTGGGCGCTGGGCTCTCGTTCCGCGGGCTGGAGCTCGCGCGTACGGCGAGCACGTTTTACGTCGATACGGACTTGCCCAACATCGTGTCGCTCAAGTCGGATCTGATCGCGAAGCTGCCGCCCCATCCGCTGCTAGGCACGCTACGCGTCGAGGCGTTGAACGCGCTCGACAGCGCCGCGTTCGCCGCCACCGTCGCATCATTTCCGCCGGGCCCCCTCGCCATCGCGAACGAGGGCCTGCTCGTGTACCTCGACGAGCACGAGAAAGCGCAGCTGGCCGCCAACGTACGTACTGCCCTGCGCGCGCGCGGCGGCGTCTGGCTCACCGCGGACGTGTACATCCAAAACCCCGGCGGCTCGGCGCCCAACGTGAGCTACGGCCGCTCGCGCGAGTTTCTCGACAAACACCGCGTCGAACAAAACAAATTCAGCGACTGGTCAGCGGCGGAACACTTCTTCACGGAGAACGGCTTCACGATCGTGAAAAAGCTGGCTCACGAGCACCCGCTGCACATCCGTGAGTCGTGGGTTCTCGGCGTGAGCGGCTGAGCGAAAGCCTCACCCGAGCGCGAAGCGCCGAACGTAGGCTCGCGCGCGAGGCAAAGGGTCGTGGAGAAACTGCGACGGGTGCCGATGATGATGGGTGCGGCAGAACTCCCAACTGATCGGATCGGCGTCCGCCGGCTCGAAGCGCGCATCCCACTCCGGAAAAATACGGTGCATTGCTGCGAAGTACTCGTTCAAAAAGGCGTCGCGAGGCGCGTACCCCGTCCAATCGAACACGCGGTCTCCACGCAGCACGACCAGGTGACCGCCCCGCGTACCGGTGATCGGCATCAACCGCCAAGCGGCAAAGCCTGCTCCTGGGTGCTCGAGAATAAATGCAGCCGCGAGCACATGGCACGCACCAGAGGCAAAGAACTCTTCGTCGGGGCGCGCCCAGCATGCCGAGAGGTCGGCTTTTTGTGCGGGTGTTCGTAGGATGATCGTACGCATCGCGGCTCAACGCCCAGCTGTGTCGAGGAACTGCAGTATCTCGGAAGCTGGCAGTGGGCAATCGTTGTGGCCGCAGCTCAGGAGCAGGAGCGTGTGGTTCGGTAACGCGGAGGCGAGTGTCACGGCGTGTTGAACGGGGACGATCGTGTCTTGTCGACCGTGGATCAGGAGCACGGGGAGCGTCGAGCCGGCGATAGCGGCTTCCGAATCGAACGAGTCCGCGACAAGAAAGCTCGGGACGTCGCGCTCGCGCGCCAGTTGGCGAACGCTCGTGAAGGTCGATTCCAGAATCAACGCCCGTGGCCGGCGCTCGAGCGCCACAGCGCAAGCCACAGCGCCGCCCAGCGATCGGCCGTGGAAATAGATGTGGCTCGCATCCACGGCCGGGTTTCCACGCAGGCGATCGTAAAAGGCGACGAAGTCACTCACGACCGCGGCTTGTGTCGGTGTACCGCCCGATCGGCCGTAACCGCGGTATTCGGGGAGCAAGACCGAAAACCCGTGACCCTGGGCGGCTGGTTCGGCGGCCGTCGCCGAGGGAGCGTCGGGGCGACGGGGGATGTGGTTGGCGGCTCCACCCCGTCGGATGTTCCGAAGCGGCTCGTGTGCGTACGACTTCGTGATGCCGCCCACGACGTGACGTGTCGTTGGGACGAAGATGAGTGTTTGCGGCATCACGAAGTCGTCCGCGGTATTTTTGTTCCGAGGGGTTGAAGCTTGCCGATTTTCGTTGACCGAGAAATTGGGGTGGTGAATCGAAAAGAGGTCGGGCGATCGAAATCGTGCGCGCTGGCGTGCGTGGCTGGCGGAGGATGGAGCGTTTGAGTGACGAGTGTCTTTCGACGTCATTTCGTATGCGAAACGCTGCGCAATGGGCCCAATGCGAGCACTGAAAACAGCATGATATGCATCACGCATGAACGACCGATATCGACTGGGTGGGGTCGCGAACGATCGACTGTTGGCGTCGCTGAGTGCGCTCGTGCGGCGCGAGAATGATTCGCTCTCGGATCTGCTCGCGCATCTGGCCGAGCTCGATGAGCGCGGGCTGTGTCTCGAGCTCGGGTACTCGTCGTTGTTCAAGTACTGCGTCGAGGCACTTGGCTTCTGTGAGTCCTCCGCGGGTCGGCGCATCGCGGCGGC
>OUNO010004902.1_pt1 | contig 19532 bp, 6 predicted proteins | sample 1779811 | NCBI WGS metagenome assembly OUNO01 (sample SAMEA3914804, study PRJEB12502) | metagenome | biome: forest; material: soil | place: Canada | collected 2010-06-25 | depth 0.3 m | reverse complement strand
TAGCCGGATATAAAGTAGATGTAGCTTCAACAGCATTATTTTTACTGTTGGGTATGTATCATATCTATCAATTGAATACCTTTGTACGGGCAGCTTTCTGGAAGCCGGATAACGAATGAAAAAATACAGCATACATTTTAGCACCTATCAGACAAAATTAAAAACATTACCTGGCTTCCTGGTATTTTTAATTATTCTTGTTATTATTTTATTGATACCTGTTTTGCTTTGCCTGGCACTGGCAGTCGGCATTACCTGGACACTTACAAAAGCTGTTCTCCGCATTTTTATTCCGGCATCAAAAAATAAAGCCGTGGATCCGGTAATTACCATACCTGTAGAAGAAGTAAAAAAGAACGACCGTTTTATATCGTAACCCCCTCAATCCCCCTGAAGGGGGACTTTCCGTCCTTATCTGGGTGTCCGGTGTTTACTTATTTCTTAAGGAGGTAAGCCAAGGTTGATCAAGTACCGCACTCAAGTCCCTTTAGGATTTAGGGATATCCCGTAAAAACTCCGACAAGCATAGAAGAAAAAACTCATCAAATTCAAACTCGAAACTCCGCAAGGAGCAACCTATGCTTTCAGAATCCCGGGGCGATGCCCCGGGCTAATATATATCAGGCTTACAGCCTAGCATTTTTTCATCGCATATATCAGATGTTATTTTTATCATTTTAAAAATCTGCGATTCGTACCTGTGTAAAACAAATACAGATTAATAATAAAACGATTTTATTTTTTCTGCGCCTTGCGGAAGAAATGAGTCAAGTACTGCACTCAAGTTCCTTTGGGAATGGGATATCATAAAAAGATAAACGGGCACACAGTACCCGCTACTATCCTCTTACATCATATCCATTAAACAGTATTTAATCCTTAATTCATCTCAACACCGTTTTGCTTTTCAGCAAAGGCTTTGTTGATCTTATTCAGAAAATAAACGCCGTTATTGGCTGTCTCTCCTCCGTCTTCAAGGCCTACCTGCTTTACAGCAATGTTAATGATCTTTACAAGCTGCGCAGCTTCTTCTGCGTTCAATTGAAATGTTATTTTTTCAGACATAGTATGTAAAATTTAATATTAGCTTTCTATTGTTTCCAGTACAGCGTAAATCCTTCCCGCTGCATTGATTGCTGTATTGCTTCCCGTACGGTTTGTAAACTGAAGTCCGATCATATCGCCGGCTGTAAGTGCCGTAGACAGCCCCGAAAGCACTGCTGTCTGGAAGTTATTGTTTCCAAGATTATTTGCCGTGCTTACTTTTGTATTATCAAGCGGTACATCAAATGACGCCAGCAAGGTACGGGAATTATAAGACAATTTATACAGATCCATACGGATGGTAACACCCGGATCTGCTGTGCCCGTAGAAACTGCAGCTTGTGCAAGCGACAGGTGAATAGATTTCACAGTTGCATTGCTCATGACTACATATGGATCCACCCCGCCGTTAATAATCCCTGCGTTGCTTGGATCCGTGGTTGGAACTCCGGATGGATTAGCCGTCGTACTCGAAGCTTTAGACATTAGTCCTGTAGTAGCATTGGCCTGACCTGCCAGACTGAATTGGTATGGAATTTTATACTTCGCATTAACAAGCTTCGCATCAACATATGTTTTAGTTGCTTTCTGTGAAGCTACTTTTGTATCTGAATTGCCAGCCAGTGTTCCGTCCGTGTCCAGATACGTCAATGGCAGCTGCTGCAGGTTATCTACATTTGTAAGTCCTACCTGAGCCTTTGTTACATTATGCGGATTGCTTGTATCACCGATGTGATGACCTGATTTTCCAAATGCCTGAAGCACCGTATCACTTGCAGCAACATTACCGGTAAGGCTTGTATCCAGACCTGTCAAGGCACTTGTAAGAACTCTTGCAGGAGTAAAATACAGATTGCTTCCTTCTCCCAGATTGGAAGTGGTTTTACCTGTCAGCCAGGTAGCAAGTTTAAGCGGTGTAACATAATCTGTATCGTTTGTACCGCCGTTGGTAAGTGTTTGCGTAGCAATCTTAGCAATACCTTTTGTTGTTTCAGTCGCCTGATCTCTGTTGCCTTCTACAATGTACCAGCTGCTACCAACAGTTGCCTGATCGCCGCCGCCGTTATTGGCTTTACATACAATCTCATCATTTACATCTACCGCAATACCCGATGCACCACCGATCTTACCGGCTACAGTCACCTGGTATGTATCACCGTTTACTGCAGTAGGATAATTGGGATTCGTAGAACAGTCGATGCCGCCTTTGTTTCTGCGCACATTCGTGGAAAGTCCGTCCATATAGGCTTTCACAGCTTTCTGTGATGCTACTTTTGTATCCGAGTTCGCTGTCAGACTGATATCTGTATCCAGATAGCTGAGTGGCAGCTGCTGCAGGTTGTCTACGTTACCCAGTCCTACCTGTGCTTTTGTCACACTGTGCGGATTGCTTGTATCACCGATATGATGTGCTGTTTTACCAAGAGCATGTACAACATCATCTGTTGCAGCAATATTTCCTGTAAGACCTGCATTAAGGCCTGTCAGCAAGGTCTGCTGCACACGTGTACCGGAGAAGTATGTATTCGTTGCTCCCTCCGCAAGGTTATCTGTTGTCTTGCTTCCGAAGCGGGTATCAAACCTGCCGTCTGTATAATACAGGTTGGTACCTTCCGCGAGGTTCGTAGTTGATTTTGTTAAAAAGTCTGTCGTGAAACGGGATGATGTATAATATACATTCGAAGTTCCTTCTGAAAGGTTATCGGTATTTTTTGTTGTAAAGCGACTGTCAAAACGTGCGCTTGTATAATACAGATTCGTTCCTTCTGCCAGGTCTGAAGTTGATTTAGCAGCAAAGGCTGTGTTAAATCGCGCAGCCGTATAATATAAATTGCTGCCTTCCGCAAGATCTGTTGTAGACTTTGTAGTCAGCCAGCCTGCCAGCTTTAACGGGGTTACAATATCGGTATCATTTACACCGGCATTTGTGTTTGCCTGAGTAGCAAGTTTGGCAATACCTTTTGTTGTTTCGGTAGACTGATCTTTATTGCCTTCTACAATATACCAGCTGCTGCCGACAGTTGCCTGATCCCCGCCCGCGTTATCCGCACTACAAACAATCTCATCATTCACATCTACAGTAATACCGGATACACCTCCTATTTTACCTGCAACAGTAACCTGATAGGTATCTCCGTTTAAACCCGCCGGATAATTCGGATTTGTCGAGCAATCAATTCCGCCTTTATTTCTGCGTACACTGCTGGCAAGACCATCTACATAAGTTTTAACCGCTTTCTCTGTAGCCAGCGATAAATCACTGTTTCCGGCCAATGTACCATCGGTTGATATTTTATTTACAGACGTTCCTGCGCCAAGCATTAAGTCTCCGCCTACATGCAGTTTCGCTAACGGGTTTGTTGTTCCTACCCCTACATTTCCACTGGAAAGTTCATTCGGACTTTCTCCTACATACAGCGTTGCTAAAGGGCTTCCGAACCCTACTACCAGTGAGTTTTCAGCCAGGTTCATCAACGGGTTTCCGGAAATACCTTTACCGATCACAAACGCACCTTCCGCATTTGCTTTTATAAATGAACCCAATGCCAGTGAATAATCGAAGAATGCATTTGCATTGTCTCCGATCGCAACGGCAGCCATACCATTCAATCCATCCGTTGTACCCGCTTCAGCAAAGCAACCCAGGGCAACCGACTGTCTGCCGTACGCAAGCGCAGAATAACCAAGCGCGATCGATTCTTCGTTCGTAGCCTGAGAGCTGTAACCGGCCGCAAATGAACCATTGCCTTTCGCATAATTATTATATCCTAACGCTACAGATTGCTGTCCTTCCGCAACGGATGTATTTCCCATCGCTACTGCACCGAAACCTTTTGCCCAGGCACTGGAGCCAAACGCAAAAGAACTGATGCCGTCTGCAACAGAACTGTAGCCGCCCGCAAAGGAGTTTGTTCCGTTGGCTTTGCTCTGATCACCGACAACAAAAGCATTGTCACCGTTTGCAATCGTTCTGGAACCGAATGCAGCAGATTGTGCTTTCAGCGATTGTGCCTGCCAGCCTACAGCGATGGAACAGTTTCCAACACTCAACGTACCTTCTCCCATGGAAATGGAAACATTGCCTTGAGCAATAGCTTCGTTCCCTACAGCAAAAGAGCAATCGCCATATGTTTTTGAACCACCACCTACGGCCAGGGAAATAGGTGCATGTGCTTCTGAGCTGCTTCCTAAAGCAAATGCACCAACATGTGTGCTCAAACAATTTAAGCCCAATGCAAACGACCCCGTATTCTGCGCCTGTGAACCGATCCCGAAAGCAAATGCCATCTGTCCGGTACTTTGCACGTCTTTTCCAAAAGCAAAGCTGTTATAATTTGTTGCAAGAGCATTATCTCCAAAGGCAAAGGAACTGTATCCGTTCGCTTTGCTGTGAATACCCATAGCAACTGAATTGTATGAATTAGATTCCGTATTATCTCCTATGGCAAAAGAGTTGTTTCCGGTAGCTTTCGTGAAATAGCCGAATGCGACTGCCTGATCGTTGGAAGCAAGCGAACCGGCTCCGACAGCAAGGGAAGCAACACCATTGGCTTTTGTATCCCAGCCAAAGGCCGCAGAAAACTTGCCGAGATTAGCTGTATCCCATTCTGTATTGGTTATTTCACCTGCGCGGAACGCACCAAGGTCAGGGATCCACATCATTCTTCTGCCTGCTCCGGATATCGGATTGCTTCCCGATGTACCGGTAGCTAAAAAGGCTCCATTATCAAATCGCAGATAAAAACCACTCTGATTAATGCTTGTATTACGCAGTAAAGGCGTGCCGCCCAGATATACTTTCCCGCCTACAATTTCCGTTCCTGATTGTGCACCGGCAACATTGCCAACACTCAGGTTTAGCCCGGACTTCAGATCTCCGACGGTAATCTGATTGGTTGAAAGCGTACTTCCTGAGACTGTCTGCACAACCGCAAGTAAATCGCTATCCTGTAAAGGGGTTGATAAGGGTAGCTGGGAGATCTTTGAATTTGCCATAAGAATCTGTATTTATTAAAAAGTGTTTGAATGGTTGTTTATATGGATAAGGTAATGACAGGCACCGCATGGTATCCCGTTAAAATGGAATCTACTTTTATAAACGGACGGATCACTGCTGTAACAGACAGATAGCCGGCTTTGCTGACCACGATGGTATTATCGTAATCATTTTTATTGATTCCTCTGTAAAGCCCGTTCGAATCTGTTGTTCCGGAGACTGTAGTACCAAGTGTGGTAATACTGACGTTCGCATTTGCGATCGCATTACCGGAAGCATCCGTTACTTTAAGTGGAAAATTGCTGGACACATCATTGATGTCGGTATCATTTAATAAAACGAATGAACCGGTAAAGGTATCCAGACAATCTTTTGTAATCGTAATGGCACAGGTTACAGACGGAATAACAACTGTATAATAATTGCCGTCCTCATCGGTATTTCCGGTTTCTGTATTTCCGTTACACACAATCGCAACGGAAGCATTCTCTACAACAGAACCGAATGTATCCTGCACATTGAGATGCAGATTGATATCCTGTATCTCAATACACACGGCATCTAATTTAAAATCCTGTACATTACACGGCATAGCTTTCTATAATTAAAGAATTGATTTGTATGATCAGTATTTCCAGATGATATTATCACCACTTTCCTGTAACAGGCAATCGGTATTTTCCTGCACCAGATAAAATGATTCTACACGTTTGAGTGTAATTTTTATCTGTACATATTGTGCAGAAATAAGATGTTGTGTATTAAAATCAAAATCGGTTTCTCCGTTGCCGTTCCCCTGTGAATCATAGGTCGGCACTTTATCCCAGACCATATATTTATAAGCCGACTTTGCAAGTTTAAGTAATGTAGTACCGTAACGGATCTGATAAGTAATGTGATTGGGCTCGATCAGTTCTCCTGCAAAATCCACTACCTGATTGTCTGCCGCAGTGTTGAATACAACACCTGCAAAGAAACGGATGTCTCCCAGCCTGCTGATTCTGCCCAGATTGATTACGGGTGTTTCGATCGTGCCGTCTGCAGACTGGCTCTGTAGCTTAAACGAACCGCTGTCTAAAATGATATTGGTAAGAGCTGAAGCAGCCAGCACACCGTTGTTAAGCGAATAACCCAGACCTCTCGCACCAATGAAACGACCGAAGCGGCCTGCATGCAGCAAGGCGCTGCTGCTGCTCAGCGAATAGTCCAGACTTGCCGGTACATTGAAACCGGGAGCAGCCGTTATCCCACTCTGCTGGTATTGCGGATACGCGGCACGCAGCGCCGTTACGGACGTATAATTATTTCCGTCAATCTTAATGACCGAACCGGTCTGCTGGTTGCAGAAATCAAAAGCGGTTGTTACCATGCTGTTGAGATCAAAGACCGAAGCCGGATCAAAATGACAATCGTAGATTTCTGTAAACTGATTTTCATTGGCAGCATTCGTTCCTGAAATGGTACCGATGAACGTATCGTTGTGTAAAACGGTAGCAGCCGTAGCAGCTAAAGTAAGATTGCTTAGGATGCAGTTTACAATGGTTCCGCCAAAATGGATCAGTCCCGAGTTTACCAGTGTACACTGCGAAAGAAAGCTGATGGCGCCGTCTACAGCGTACTGATAATTCCGGATTAAAAATCCGTCCAGCACAGTTCCGGATCCCATATTCGAATAAGCCGTTCCGGTAGTGGAATGTTCCATGAACACTTTTCCATCTGCCTGAATAGTCAGATTCTTTCCGCCGCCGTCTACTGCCTCATTGTAATAGCCTGTACCCACAACGATCTTCTGTCCGGAGACTGCCGCGTCAACGGCCTTTTGAATGCTGGTATAGGGAAGTAAGGGCGCACCCGTACCGAAATCATCGCTGCCGATCCGGCTCACGTAAATATCGCCATCGCGGATGAGCCATTTTGTTCCTGTAAATTGTAACGATGCGTAAGCCATATACAACCCGTTTATAATTTTCTGTTCGAATGAATTTTATAGTGTCAGTTCTTTTGTTTCCAGGTTCAGCAGTCCCGAAGAGTTTACCACATCCACACGGAAGCGGTAGAACAGTTCATTACCGTCTTCGTCTGTTTTGATCAAGCTTGTTGCCAGCGTATAAGAAACGGACCCGTCGTTGCTTTTCACATCGGCCAGCTTTGTCCAGTTTCCACTAGATGTCATCTGATATACATAATAGGTACCGTTGTGCACGGTTTTGCTCCAGTTAAGCACAACATTCGTATATGTTCGTACAGGGCTACTCACTTCGTCTTTCGTATAGCTCAGCGGTGGTGAAGGCGGATTGAATACATCCACAATATTCGACAGCAGCAATTTGGACGGCTGCGAAGGAATGTATTCGACTTCGTTACGTTCATTCAGAATTTCTCTCAGTCCCACAATGCGGTAGTACAGAAATTCTCCATACGGTGCAAACGGTTCGTCTGAGAAATCATCCGTCAGCTCCAGGATCGCATTGCTGTAATCTACTTCTTTGGCCACCTTCATGCTGCGTACCGATTGTGCATCCAGATTTTTATACGCACGGTAAATGCGAAGCTTTTTAATGTGTTCGGTTTCCAGATAGCTGTCAACCTCGATCTTTACTGCGGTTGGAATGCCCTGAATTGGATTGGCCAACTGGGTTGTGATTTTTCGGATCACAGGAGGTTCTGCTGCGATGGAATTTACCAATCGGATCGGACCCGCAATTGGGCTTCTATCGCTGGTCTGCAGCTGATCGTTCATTTCCTGACCGTAATAGAAATACAATTCGTTGGATGCACCATCCAGTGTATAGTCGGTGAAACGTACGGCTTTAGGGCTGTACGGCAGCTTCACAACCATCGGACACGGATCAAATGCCGGGTCTCCCGGTACAAGATATTCTCCGTTCGAATCTTTGATCACAGCTTTGGTATTGCGGGTCTGTTCCCCCGTAAGCATGTAGGTATAGGTAACAGGCTGCGGCGTAAGCGGATTGAAGGATCCGTCAATGGCCTGCTTTACCAGATCGTGTATAGTTCCCGGATCAGGCGCCGTAACGAACGGATAGTCGGCGGAGGTCTTCACGCGCTGCGGTTCATTGCTTGGAATAGAATACAACGGATTGTCCGGATTCGGGAATCGGAAGCCGCCCGGATACTGCTTAAAGCGCATACCGTCCAGATTCAGGTTCATCAGGTCATACCAGATGCTGTTCAAAAACGGTTTATCGCTATCGGAAAGATTCGCAATCAGTTCTTCCACTGCGTCCATTGTCTCCGGTTTATACAGGGTAGACAATACATTGCTGGTATTGGTACGGAAGAAAATAAAAGCAAACGGATCACGTGTCGGATCGGTTTGATCAATGCCTACATCAAAAGTATAGGTAGACTTTCCATAGAAATCCGGACGGGTTGCAAAGAGTGCTCCTCTCGGTTCCATAGGCGGAAGCGGCGGAACAATTTTTCTGGCCTGCATGACAGCCGGCTGTGTAATTGGTGAGGCACAATTGTTATACGTATCTATATAGCGTGTGCCAAGGAATGTTTGTTTTTCTTTGGCACCTGCGCCTGGCATGATCGTACTCTGATCAAAAGCGCTCTGCGCACCGGCAGTTTCTGCTGTTAGATATACACGGTAGCCCGGATGAAAATTCACACGCACATCGGTACGCGACTGCAGCGGATTTGAAATCAATGCCGATGAATTGCTGCTGCCAAAATCCGGATCAAATACCATAAGCGTCAGCGGACTCAGAATGGCGCCCAGCTGATCCGGCAGCGAAGGTGCACGGTTGATGCGGATCACCTCCAGTGTTTTGATTTCATCCGAAGACGAATCGGCTACCGGGATCCGGATCTTGCCGTTATACCATTCCACATCCGCATCGGGATGATCCACCAGATTGTAGCTATTGAATACAACCGTATAAATACCGGATAAGGAACCGGGAATGTCTTCGTTCTGCTGATTGCCGTCTGCATCTAGGATTGGCTTACCTGTATTATCCGTCAACAGTTGTACATCAGGCAATGCCGTAATCGAAGCCAGTTCAAAGATACCCCCTACATGTACAAGGAAGGTATCTCCGTCTTCCAGATAACCGACTTCGGTATGTGTTAACAGCAGCTCCTGCGTAACATCCCCTTTCACACGGATGATGCCCGCACCTTGATCCACACCAACTACCGGCACAACTTTTTTGAAAGAAACGATGAAACGTTCCGGTGTATCGGGAATAAAGCTGTCTACGTGGATCGTGGTTTTAGCATCAACAACGCTTACATCCGTTACGATATACGTTCCGTTCGCGGTATTGCCGCCGCCTGGAATACGTGCCTGTTCAATGGTGATCTGTGTACCCGCAGCAAGTGCTTTGCTAAGGTCTCCCGCAACTACAATCGTGTTTGATCCCTGATCCACCGAAATACCGGCAGCTTTTTTATCAAAGGAAATATTGTCGCTTGTACCCGCTGCAGAGGCAATGGTTTCACGGACATAGATATCGGTATTGGCAACATTCAGGTGCAGACTGAGCGGTGTAAACACACCGCTGTTAGTACCGCTGGCAGTGATCTTACTTTCGCTGAAATTAATGGTGTCTATTTCTTTGCTTAGCGTACGGTCCCAGCTGGTTTCAGCGGTCATATTCTGCGCGGCAAAGAATTTTACATTGGCAGCCGGACTGAAAAAGTTCTGATGGGGAACAATCACATTATCGCCTTCTGGTTCCATCGCACTATTCTCATTGATCTGATCGACGACAAAACCAACGCGGTTGTTATTGCCCGTATCCTGATATACCTGCGCAATGCGGAATTTACGGTCGGGCGTAGAAAGCAGACTGCCTGTAAACTTGGCAATGTCTCCTGTTGATATCACTGGGTCGATCATAGAATACTGTCCGTTCACCTGGCCTTGACTGGTCAGTATCAGCGGAGCTGTTTTTACATCGGCCTGTTGTCCGCTTAATGTGGTAACCGTTGAGATCAAACCGCCGATGTTCTGCGGTGGACTCTGTTTAAAAAAGAACTGTACCTTGTTCCCGATCTGATACATCGCGTTATGTGCATCATTGATCTCATAGGTTACACGTACCAGTGTCTTGTCACCTGTTAGTGCCTGCAACTTGCTCTGCTCTACGCTGGTGGTAAAGATCAGTGGTTCTTCTTCCTGTATATTCTGTACCGCAAAATTTGCCGGTGGTATTAACGTACAGCGGTGCGGAAACACAGTATTGTCCGTAGGTTTCGGTGTGCTCAGATCCGAATAGCGCGAGAACCAGTTGATAGCATAAGTCGCATAGCGATGTACGCCTTGTTCTTTTTCGTTGTGCGTAAAGATCACTTCGGTCTGTTCGGCATGGATCAACGGAACAATCTCATTGTTGCCATTGGCATCCAGGTATTCATCATCCACACTGAGCTTGGGCACGCGGTAATGATCTTCCCACACGCCGGGCGACTGCTCTCCGGAATATTCGAGGCCGTAGAACACAGCCTCCGATTCAAACACGAATCTAAAATCAGTAATAACGGAAAAGAAAGGCGGCAGCGACATGGGCTGAATGTCCTGGTTCACGGCAATATTGATATAACGCACGGCATCGTATTTCGCATAGCCGTTTGCATCTGTCAGCTGAATTGGTACTTCGGTGCCTTTATCGTATACCAGGCCATACGTAAGCTCTTTCATGACAGGCACTGCCGGCAGCTTCTCATCCAGCTTGCCGGTCGGTAGGGTCATATAATAGTGATTCACAGACGCAGCACTTTCTCCTTCCAGAGAAGCCTGCGTGCCATATACAGAAAGGTACATATATTTCTTATTTCCGCTTGTGCCTGTAAGCCCATCGGTATCAATCACACCTAATCCCATCATGCGGGCAATATGATAATCCAGCGCGATGTATTTCAGGAACGTCAGGTTGTTGAAGGAATACGTACTGGAATCCAATAACGTAGCATTGTTTTTAAACTTCTGTATGCCCTGCGGATTGTCGGGATCCTGGCTCAGCTGCAGATATGTGGCGATTCCGTTGCTGATCCCATCCGGACGGTTCCATTTATGTTGATAAGTTGCTGTATTGACTTTAAATGCATTTGGACCGCCCAGTGGTGCTGATGCATCGCTTGGATAAAATCGGCCCCAATGTCCGTCTATATTCAGCGTAGCATTATCCAGTCGGTTGAAAGCGGTATCCTGATCGGTCGTAAGGGAATAACGGCCGTTGTCCGCCCCAACCGATTCCCAGGGCGTATCCTGACCGGAAGCACCGGCAATGAAATCGCTGTAGGTTTCAAGGGCGACAATAACCGGATACTGATTGATGCAATCGAAACGTACATACCGCATGTTTTCTGCCATGAGCGTATATTCGTCAAAACACTGCATCTGTAAGAATGCCGTATCATCCACGATCGGCTTGTCCGGCGGAGGTGGCTGTAACGAAGCAGAATTGAAATTGAATGTTTTCCGTACAGACAGATAGGTTTCCTCATCTGCCGTTTGGTTATCCTGTACCGAAACGGTTTCCACACGGGTAACACCGTTTGCCGGCGCATCTTGTTTCACACGTATGGTAGCAGCAAACGAAAGTTTATCCTGTGCTTCTACTTCGAGAATGCCTGTATAGAGTTTGATAAAATCAAGCGGACCAAGTACGGGTATGTGTGTGGCGCGGATCTGATCGTATAAATAAATATCATCAAAGCGAACAATGACCGTAGTAGACACGTCCTGAAAATCAATCCCCGAAATAACTTTGTTGAAATGCCATTCACGGGTAGAACCGAACTCAACAATGGCATCCGGAACATCTTCGCCGAATTGTACGCTTGCTTTGTATTTTTTTGTATAAGGCACACGGAATACCTGTACATAATCATTTGGTTTATTAAAACCCGCATCCGTTAAATTTCCCTCATCCGGCGCAACCAGATCGCCCTTCGGCAAATGATTATCACCAAGCGTACGCAGAAAATCCCAGCGCAGATGAATCCCGTCTGAAAAACCTCCTGTCCCCGAACCGGATGCCTGCAATACCAGATAAGCCGACTGCACGCGGTCGCCGTTCCCTATTACCAGATTACTTAATTGAGCCATGTGTTAAAAATTAAAAACGGGTATATTAAATGAATTATGAATTATAAATTATGATTCGCCGCGGCGGAGGTACAACCGGATAACGCAGCATCAAGTCGCGTTCCGCCTACCTCATCCCCAGCCCTTCTCCTTAAGGAGAAGGGAGTATTCTCTCGCGCCGTGATTGCGTCTCTAATCAACCACTTGATAAAGATTTATATGACTCCGGAGGAGTCATATGCTTATAGCATAAATCACCTCCGGAAACCCACGGTCGAACATCCCCACCATGGTAAAGAAACGCTCCCTTCTCCTTGAGGAGAAGGGCCGGGGATGAGGTAGCCACCGTGATAACACCGCCCTAAGTCGCATAATACGTAATCGTTGCCGTGCTGCTGTGATTCAGTCCCGTGTTATAGATATCTTCCAGCGAAACCACAATCGTTCCCGCTGTGCTCCTACTGACCTGAACCGATCCCACACCATTCGTGATCGCAACGACCTGATCGCCCTGCGTTGAACCCGCTGCTTTTACTTTGATACCGATATCAAAGGTATCATCCGGCTGATTGGTATCCGGACGAATCACGCGTACACTAATCGTTACAAGCTTGTTTATAGTAGCACTTTGAGACGATGCTTTGATTACATAGATGTTTCCGCTCCGCACAAACAGCAGTTGCTTGGTATCACTTACATCCAGGACTTCAGGTACTACATTCGCCAGAGACAATGTAACGATCTGACTACGGACACTGGTGATGTATTTGCTGCCTGTTCCGCTATTCATGGTAACAAGTCCTGCCCCACCTGCGGATCCGCTGGCAATAAGATTTACTGGTTTGGTATAACCCAGATCGGTAATGCCTGCCGGACCTACAGCTGTTATCTGCACCGGTACCGGGAAATTCTGACTGCTCACCGGGAACACACCCGTTGGCACAGAGATTAGGTAACGTGTCGCATGTTCGATGAACTGAATGGTATCGTGATAGCCAACATCGTAGCCCGTATTGCCGCTGTCTGTAAGGCTCAGCTGCACGGTTTCGGCCACACTGTCCTGCAGGGTTACGCTTCCGCTTCCGGCTGCAATCGGGATCACACCCGCTCCCAGTGCACTGCCTGTGACATTCAGGGTTACCTGTCCGTCGTAGGCAAAGCTGCTGCCGTTGTTAAACAGCAACGATACATTCAGTTCCAGCGGTACATTGACATATTGGTATTTCTGCGTAAGCGCCTGTATGATAAATTTCAGCACACGGGTTGTAATGGTACACACCGGACCGAAGGAACTCAGACGTTCTATATTGGTCAGTGCTTCTTTTTCAAGTACTTTTATCTTAACCGTATACGCACGGTTGTAATCAAGCCCTGCAATCGCTCCCAGCGGCAACACGGCGTTCGCATCCGGACTGGTATACGTCTGACTGAAGCTTTCTGCGGCACGTTCAACCAGGAACTGATACGATTCTGCATCTGTTACGTTTACTGCTTGTAGCGTATCGGTCAGGTTTACTTCTGTACGGCCGCAATCGCTGCCGGCCAGCCTCGAAACGGATGCCGGTGTATCAATCGGTACCGTTACAGAATCCACGGCTGTGAAACCGTCTTTGGAATAAATCAGGTAGTCAAAATGCAGCAGCAAGGTGGCTGCGGAAATATTTAATGTTGAATTGGATATAAAGACATTGGAAACATCCTTGGAATAAATTACGGTGCTGAAGCTGGTATCGCTTGTTACGCCATCCGGCAGCAGCACACGGATCGCCTGCTTCAAACGGTCAATCGGGATTTTCGGATCGTTGAAGGGTTCCGGGCTGCGGATTAAAATCCCCAGGATATAATCGGATGAAGCATTGCCCAGGCTGTAATCACGGATAATATTAAACTCCATCGTCACCGCTGGCGGCAGCGCCTGTTTCATTACACCATCGATCAAACGGTCATACGGATTCATAAACTGCGTCATCAGCGGATTGCTGTCGGTCATGGTACCGTTAATGATCTGCAGCGCATTGGCATAATCGCCGGCTGTAAAATCACGCAGCTTCACATCAAACAAGGCTTTACGTGTCGCTGCCGGCGTAACATCGGTATCCTCCAGAATATAGCTGTTGATGTGACTGCTGAAATCTGCATAACGCGAGGTCTGGAAATTATACGTCAGCACATCAACCGGACCAAGATTCTCTTCCGGTGTAAATACGGTGCGGTACATGGCGCTATACAATTTCAACGGCTTCAGAGCTGGTGGTGTGATCTCCAGATGCACGCCTTTCGGACGGCTGATGGTAACATCCATACACGGATCATGTGAGTTCACCAGATTCATCAGCGCACGGATATCGCGCGGCAATGGTGCATTCTGATCTTCGTCCCACAGTGCGTTATTGCCTTCGATCTGAATGGAATCCTCCAGAGAAGGATCTTTGATAGATACTTCCAGCTTGTTCATCACCGAAGTAATTTCCGGTAAGCCCTGATACGCCGCATAGCCCTGGAACATCGCATATACATATTCCCGCTTGAAGAATAGGTACAGCTTTGGATTGTTATAATACAGCGGTTTTGCACTCAGCAGGTTTCCGTCTGCATTCGGATACGAAAGTGCCAGGTCCGCGTAATGGCGCAGATCCGCCAGCTTGAACTGATCCTGCTTGTTCTCCAGAGCAAGTTTTTTGTAATCGGAACTGAACTGATGGAAATGCCCGATCGGTCCTTTGGTCTGGAAAAGGTAAGTATATTTTTGTGAAGGAGTAGTTGGTGATACTTGTAAATTAGAGCCTTCAGGCCCAACAAGGTCAATAATAGTTAATTGGATAGCATAAACGGTTTCAGGCCTCCATATTGGCTGAATGGTTTTTTCAAACCGACTGATCAGAGCCGTTGTATCATTCAGTAAATACTGGTAATCCGGTAAATTCTGATTGTAGGCATAATCCGCAGCATTCAGCCAGCACGTTCCGTACAGCAGCATGCTTCCGGCTTGCTGTACTGGTACATCTATCTGACAGATGGAGCTTCCCCCAACCGGACAATGCGAATTGATATACGTATTCAGCACCGCGATCTGGTTGTTGAGATCGGTGATCTGAAGCCCCAATTGGGTTGCCAGGTTGCAGTGCGGCAGGCTCTCTGCCTGACAGGATGGATTCTGTGACAGTGTGGTACAAAGATGTTGTTCATGACTGTATTGTCCCAGCAACACTTCCCGCTGCTGTTGCAGACGAAGCAATGAAGCGCTGGCAGTGCTGCAGGTTTCCGAAACATAGCGTGCGGTGCTGCCGTTGCAGCATACAATCGGAAAAGTATCGGTATTGCCTTTTATACTCACTATATCTCCGCCCGAAAGCAAGGCATCAGCCACAAAGCCGTAATTTAATCCTTCGGTCTCTGCAGCCGTGTCCGGACGCAGATTCGAAAAGGATCCGACATTTGCATAATTGAATGCTTTGCCGCTGTCCGGCGAAAGGTAAGCAACAAAGGCATTTGTATTCGGAATATCGGTCAGCTGGGTAGAAACATCTTTTGCTTCGATCGTCAGCGTGGTAGAAGTTTGACTGACAATGGTAAACTTCCCGCTGTTCAGGAACACGGCTTTCATTACGGTAATAATTACCTGCGGATCGTTCAGCGGATTCAGCACATTAAATGCCGGCAGCACAAAAGGAATCAGCAGCCCTCCGATCCGCAATTCTCCTGTACGCGGTGCCGTCGGATTTAAGGAGCGCGACACAACAAAAGTCCAGCGGCGGCGCAGATACTGCGCGGTTTCCAGGTGCAGCTGCGCTGAAGAATAACCTGCAGGCAGATATTGCGTTTGTATGGCTTTATCCAGGTACAGACGTGTGCCGTTATAAGGATCTCCGGATGTTAATCCTCCCCCCTGCGTCATGGTATTTAATGTCGTCAGCAGTAAGGCTGCTTCTGGTAAGGGCAATCCACAGTTCAACGTAGTGCTGCCTGCCAGTGCAACCGGCTCAATACGGATGCGCGAAACCGGATGATCGGCATTCGTATATGCAACCTCATTTGTCAAAGCAGTTGAAGGCACAACCGATTGCTGGATCTGTGTATAGCTATTGTCGCTGTTTAGCTGTTCGTAGGTTATGCGTACATTTTCTGTAAAGGCGCAGAGCTTGATGCTTACCTGCGGCGAAGGCTGCGGATAATACAGCTGTACATAGCTGCCCGGATTGATCTGCAGCGCTTTTGTTTCATTGAATACATTTGGGAACGACATCAATTTCCCGTCTTTATTAAAGAGCTGTATTTTTACACCCGTATTCAGTGAAAATATTTTCCCGCTGCTAAGACTACTCCCTGCCAGTGAAGAGATATGAGCGCATTGTTTCACACGTTGCTCTTTCACACACAGCAGATGTTCTACGCTTACACCAAGCTCTTCATACACCACATTGGCATTCCGTAAAAAGGTCACCGGATTGGTGGCCATGATGGCCAGCTTGTTTTTCTTGTCCGGCATATCCAGCTGCCAGTAACCGATCGGATAGGTGCTGGTATCGGTGGTTTGTATAAACGGTGCGGTATCCCACGGAGTCAAAGCACTATAGATATCGTAGGTATTCCATTGAGTATCATTATAACAGAAGATTTCGACATTATACACTATATAATTATGTACAATCCGGGAATGTTTTCCTTTTACAGGAGGTATATATTCCTGCGAAACGCCTCCCCGGTCGCCGCCGATCTTCCAGGCAATAGCATCATATGCCTTAACACCTTTATTGAATTCAATATTGATAAAGGAATCTACCGGGATCACATAATTATCCAGGTTAATGGTATGCATATCGGGCAAATCAGTTGTAGAAGATGGAGGTAAGGATAATATATTGAATCCTTCTCCGGTCAGCATATTTATGGCCTTTGCCACTTGTGCATCACCACCACCGGCATCGGATTCTGCAATGAAATAGACAGGATCTTTCGGCACATCATTGCTGAACTCCCACGTAAATGAAATCTTTCCGCAACGGTTCTTACGGAGCACATGTATACATACTTCCAGGCTGCCGGTTACATTGAATGGTTTTGGAGCTTCTCCGGCCAGACCTGCTGCAACAGTCAGACTGAAACCAAAGCCGAATATTTTAATGGATACACCTCCGCCCAGCGCAATAAAGCCCCCGAACTGTACGGGTTTGAAACTGATCTGCGCGCCAAGATCGATCTGTGCCCACAGACGGATCTTCATCGGACCGGCATTCAAGGATTTATCAAAAGCTGCGCCGGCACCAAACTTAATGCCTCGCGCGGAGATCATCAGGAAAGCATAGCTCCGGAACAGGTTCAATACACTGGCCTGGATGGGGCGCTGGTCGGTACCGAAGTTCAGGTACCAGGCACTGGCATCGTGCCAGAAGAAAGCGAAATCAAATTCTCCAAATCCATCAACGATTTTACCGGCATCCTTCGGACTATCCGGATCGTTCGGTACCAGGAATTTTACGCCGATGGTAACCGACAGCGATTGATCGTCAATAGCCAGCAGGAGACTGAATGGCGGATCGGTCGTATCATCCAGCTGCAGACGTTGTTTTTTGATGATCTGTGCCTGTCCCTGCAATAAGAAGGCATTGGGCAGCGACAGTAGTAAGAACAGTTTGCTGGAGAAGGCCATTCCCTCATCATCAGCCGTAGCCAGGGAAGCACCGACACCAATGGAGAAACCTTTTTTCTTGAGATCGAATTTGCCGATGTCAACACCTTCTTTATTAACAGGCGGTACTTTCTTTTTGTAGTAATCGTACCAGCGGTCCTCTTCGGTAAGGCCCACAACGGTTTTGCTGGCTACATACTGATGACCGAACAGACCTCTGAAACCGTAGATCCCAAGGCCCGTGGCTCCAAGAATAATCGGTGTAGAGAGCTCCAGGGACACATCGATCAGAAAGGCCGGAACCTTTGGATTTAAACGCATGCCGGCACTGCCGGAGATTTTTAAACGATTCAGTTCAAACAGTACCGAACCGATGTATTCCGTACCCGGATTAGGAAATTCCTTTGTAGGCACCGCATCCTGCATGGATAGAATCCCCTGCAGGGTGAGTGCCGGATTCTCCTGCGGAATGATCATATCGATCTCAATGCTCTGGATCCGCATGAATACATGCAGCGGGCGATCCAGCTCCGGATTGGGATCGCTGTGATTGTCATGCGTAAAATAAAATTTGATCCCGCTGCCCTTCCCCTCGATCCCACCGGGATTGATGGCAAGCGTACCGTCGAAACCAAAGTACAGGTATTTGCGCAGGAATCCATCGTGATAGCCTTCGTACGACCCTAAGTGAATAGCCGTGATGGTCATTTCCACCGGCGGGAACCGCAGCGAAATCGGTTTGCGCAGCTTAAAGTCGCCGCCGCCAACAAACTCAATGTGTCCGTCACTCCAGATGCGTAGACGCTGGATGTCTATAGCCGATGGCAGGAAGTTGGCAAACGGTGGGGTATCGTATGTGATTTTAATTTTACCGGCAGCTTCTACATAATAACGTTCATCCTCTTTGCCTACGGAAATACTGGTTACCGTAAAGTTGGCAACGTTGGCAATGTTAAACATCAACGGATTTACCAGCGGCTTCGCAGTGATTGAAAAATCACCGTTACCAATGGCAATAGCAACATCAAGTATTACCCGTGCATCAATAGCCTTTCCGTCGCTGTCTACAGATTTTATTTTATCCGGAAATACCAGCTGTCCGTTGATATCCGAATGCACAATGGCATTCTGCTGAAAGGTCAGGTCAAAGGAAGTTAAACTGATGTCAAAACCATTATCACCTGCTCCGCCGAAGTGTGTATGCAGCAAGGGAGCGGAGCCACCATTGGCATCTAGTGCACGTAATCCAATAGTACCAGAGATTCCTCCTGTACCGATCAGTAAATTATGCCCAAAAATTTCTGCATTGGATTTACTATCATCTTTTTGCCAGAAGGTAGGTAAGCCAATTATGGCATCTTCAATAAATACACCAACAAAGTCCGTTGGATATCCAGCAGCATCTGCTTCTGGAATATTCGTATCTTTAGATAAATCAACCTTAACACCAGAAAATTCAATTGTAATGCCTGTATTGCCTATTTGCGATTTTTTAAAAGAAAACTCAGATAACTCTTCAAATTCAAATCCCGATTGAGTACTAAAATTTAAACTGCCAACATTAAATACAAGTTGAGACTTAATTTCTTCGTCTTCGATAACTTTATTTGTTAAAGGATCGATAGGCTTTAATACTGTTCGCGGAAACTCTAGTGCAAGCCTGATACTTTGAAAAGATATCGATATATAAGGTATTAATATATTTTTAATTGTATCAAAAGTAAAATTTCCAATAGCAGGATAATACAATTTTTCTAAATTTATAAAAACAGCATTGATATCATCATCAATTATATAATCAT
>OUNO010000713.1_pt3 | contig 19537 bp, 9 predicted proteins | sample 1779811 | NCBI WGS metagenome assembly OUNO01 (sample SAMEA3914804, study PRJEB12502) | metagenome | biome: forest; material: soil | place: Canada | collected 2010-06-25 | depth 0.3 m | reverse complement strand
GCGAGTGGGCCGCGACCGCGATGTGGATGCGAGTCGTGCCGACGTCGCGCACAGTGAGCTCGCGCTCGAGCGCGTCGAGCGCGTCGACCGGGCCGGACGCGACGCACAGCTGCGGGCCGTTGACCGCAGCGATCGACAGCCGAGCCCCGAGCAACGTGCGTAGCTCCGCTTCCGGCAGCTCGACACTGAGCATGCCTCCAGGCGGCAATGTCTCGAATAGGCGGCCGCGAGTGGCCACGAGCAGCATGCCGTCGCGCGGGGAGAACACGCCCGAGAGCGCGGCGGCGACGTACTCACCCATGCTGTGACCGATGAACGCGACCGGCTTCACGCCCCAGGCCATGAGCAACTTGGCCGTCGCGTACTCGGTCGCGAACAATGCGGGCAACGCCAGGCTCGGCCGCTCGAGCTCGGTGCTGGCTTCGGCTTGGCGCTCGGCCGAGCTCAACACCAAGCCGCGGACTCGCGTGGCCAGGGCCGGCGGAAGCGCTGCCAGGCATTCGTCGAACGCGCTGCGATACGCCGGCTCGGTGCGGTACAGCTCGGCACCCATGGTCGCGTATTGCGCGCCGCCACCGGGGAACATGAACGCTACGCTCGGCACGCTGCGTTGCTGCACCTGCGTGGGCAAGCGCTTGGGATCCGCGGAGCGCAGCGTGGCTACGGCGTCGGCCAAGTCGTCCGCGACCAGCGCGCGCCGGTGCGAGAACTGCTTGCGTCCGACTTGCAGGGTGTGAGCGACGTCGGCCAAGTCGAGCTCGGGGTGCTGCTCGAGGTGCGCGGCCAGCGCTTCGGTTGCGCGCTCCAAGGCGGCGCTGGTCTTGGCGCTGAGCAAGAGCAGCTGCGGCTTGCTGGAGGCCGGCAACGGCTTTCTCTGCGGCGGCTGCTCCAAGATCAGGTGCACGTTCGTGCCGCCCGCGCCGAGCGCGGTGACGCCAGCGCGAAGTGGGCCCGACTCCGTACGCCACTCGCGCAAGGTGGAGCTCACGAAAAACGGGCTGTTCTCGAAGTCGATCTCGGGATTGGGCCGCTGGTAGTTGATGCTCGGTGGGATCTGACGGTGGTTCAAGCCCAGGATGGTCTTGATGATGCCGGCCATGCCGGCGGCCTCACCCAGGTGACCGATGTTGCCCTTCACCGAGCCGAGCGCGACGAATTGCTTCTTGTCCGTCTGCGCGCGGTAAGCCTGAGTGAGCGCGGTCACTTCGATCGGATCACCCACGCTGGTGCCGGTGCCATGCGCCTCGATGTACGAGATCGACTCGGGGCTCACGCCCGAAATGGCAAGCGCTTCGGCCACTGCGCGCGCCTGGCCATCGACGCTGGGCGCGAGGTAGCCGACCTTTTGCGAACCGTCGTTGTTGATCGCGGAGCCGCAGATTACGGCCAGGATTTGATCATCGTCGGCGATCGCGTCGTCGAGCCGCTTCAGTACCAGGCAACCGAGCCCACTGCCGAACAAGGTGCCGCTGGAGGCGGCGTCGAACGGTCGGCAATGGCCATCGGGCGAGAGGATCTCGCCCTGTTTGAACAGGTAGCCTCTGTCCTGCGGCAGTGAAACCGTGGACGCGCCGGCGAGCGCCATGTCGCACTCGCCGTTGAGCAGGCTTTGGCAAGCCAGATGGATACCGACCAAGGCTGAGGAGCAGGCCGTCTGCACGTTCAGCGCGGGGCCCTTGAGATTCATCTGATACGACACTCGCGTCGCCAGAAAATTCATGTCGTTGCCCGTGTGGCGGATCAGCCACTCGCCAACGGTTTCCATCAGCTCCTGGTTCGTGACCAGGTGGTACATCATGTACGTGTTCATGCCGCAGGCCGCGAACACGCCCACCGCGGCAGGCGTCCGCTCCGCGTCGTAGCCGGCGTGCTCGAGCGCGCTCCAGGCGACCTCCAAGAACAAGCGATGCTGCGGGTCCATGACCGCGGCATCGCGCGGGCTCATCCCGAAAAACGCGGCGTCGAAGCGATCGATGTCCGCGAGCACGGGCCAGGCCCGCACGTACGCCGGATCAGCGAGCTGTTCTAGCGACTCGCCCGCGGCGAGCAGCTCGGCGTCGGTGAAAAATTTCACCGACTCCACCCCTGCACACAGGTTCTTCCAATACTCGGCGAGTGACCCGGCACCCGGGAAACGCCCCGCCATGCCGATCACGGCCACTTGGGCGCCGGCGTTCGACTCGGAGGCGTCTTCCTGGGTCGTCATGAGCAACGGCCGAATATCGCTCACCTCGGGCGTGTCAGCAATGTTCGTCGAAAGAAACTCACGACCTGGTCGAGATAGGTATTTCCCGCCGAGCCAACGTAATTACCATGCTGCGCGCCCTCGACCACGTACACTGACTTTGGCTGCGAGGCCGCGCTCGCGAGATCTGCGGCCATACTCGGGGCCACGATGGAATCGGCACTTCCGCCGATCGCCAGCAGCGGTCTCGGGTTGATTTTTTTGACCTCGTCGATCGGTTTACGAAGCTCGATCTGCATCCCGCCGCGGCGCAATGCATAAAGCGCGGGCCACTCTGCCAGCACTCCCAGCCTCCCATACTGATAGTGCACTTGTTGGCGTTGGTCCGAAGGGGTACCGGCCAGTACTATGGCCTGCAAGCGTGCGTCCTCGGCGGCCACTTGGCTCAGGGTGTAGCCGCCCATCGAGAAGCCGAACGCGCCCAAACGAAGGGGATCGACGTCGGGTCGAGCCAGGGCCCAGGCGATGGCGGCGCGGAGAGCGACGCGTTCGCCCTCGTTCCAGTGAATGGCCCCTTCACTCTCGCCGTGGCCCGGCCAATCGAAGAGCAAGACACCGAAACCGGCAGCCACGAGCGCGCTCCCTTCGCCCACGAACTGGGCGCGATTCGCGCCAGCCCCGTGGCAAAGGATCACGAAGCCTCGATTGTTGGAGGGCACGTACCAGCCACGAATTTTCGTCCCCGAGGCATCGATCGACACGTCGTTCGCGCCGGCGATGCCGGAGCTCGCCGCTGGCAACTCGATCGGCTGCCGCTCGGGGAAGAACAAATTGCGCTCGGCTCGATACTTCTGGACCGCGACCACGCCGATGGCGAGCGCACCGAGCGCGCTGCCCAAGGCCAACAGTCGGCGCGTGCTCGCCGCCATCAAGCCTTGGTTCCACGCGCTGCACCCGCGCGACGCAGCATGGCGTCACGGCGTGCCTGCGCGCGATCGAGCCCAGCATTGGCAGCAACCGCTGGCGCCTGCTGGCCGCCCTGCGCAGTCAGGTGCTTCGCGAGCGACGCGACGGTCGGGTATTGGAACATCTCGACCAGAGAGATCGCCCGGCTCAGCGAGGTCTTCAGGCGTCCATTGGCTTGCATCGTGAGCAGCGAATTGGCGCCGAGCTCGAAGAAATTGTCGTGTAGCCCGACCTGCTCCAAGTGCAGTAGCTCTTGCCAGGTCGCCGCGATGGCACGCTCCAAGTCACTGCTCGGGGGCTCGAAGGCCTGCTCGCGGCGAGCTTTGCCCGCCTCGGGCGCGGGCAAAGCCTTACGATCGATCTTGCCGTTCTGAGTGAGCGGCAATGCCTCGAGCTGCACGAACGCGCTCGGCACCATGAAATCCGGCAGCCTCTCGCGCAGGAAGCCACGGAGCACGTTCCCCAGCTCCCCGGTAGTCGGCTCGTGTAACGCGCGCTGCGCATAGCTCGAGAGGTCGGTGGAGAGCGGGCGCGTGGTGCGCGGGCGTTGCTGGCCCTGAGAAAGCTCGCGATGGACGAACCAGGCCTCGAAGCAGCGCGCGTCGTCGGTCCAGGAGAGCTCGACGTCGTAGGCCGCATCGAGCGTGTACAGCGACTCGGGCTCCCAGGGCGATTGGGGGAGGCTCGCTAGCTGCTCGCGCAGGGCGCGCAGGTCCGGGGGTCCATTCTCGAGGCGCAACAGCTCGAGCGCTGCGAAGTCGTGCGCGACGCGCGGATTCGTCAGCCCCGTCACGTGCAGCGCCACGGGACGAGCGGCGAGGCGTTCGCGCAAACCGTCGAGCGCGCCCAGCTCGCGCGCGTCGATGTCGATGATTCGGTCTCCGGAGAGCACGGGCATGGCCGGCGCGCCCGTGCGCCTCTGAATCACGACGTCGGCGCGATAGCTCTGCAGCTCGTTGTGCGAGGCGCCTCGCTTCGGCTCGTTCCGCAGCAACTCGAGCTCCGGGCGCGCGGCCACGAACGCCTCGAAGAACTCCGGCGCAATGGTGAGCTCGCGATCGGTCGTCGCGCGTCGTTCGATGCGCGCGAGCAGCTCCTCGCGGCCGATGTCGGGCGGCGAGAGCGCCATCTCGACCGAGGTGTGGAAGGCGGGCACCAAAGGCCGACTGCGCACGTCGCCCACGAATAGCTTGCCGCCGGGCGCGAGCGTCGAGGCCATGCGGTCGAGCGCCGCGATCAGGTACGAGGCCGACGGGAAGTACTGAGCCACGGAGTTGAGCACGGCCGCATCGAACGAGCCCGACTCATACGAGAGCTCGTCGGCAGCGGCGCGCACCAGCTCGACCGAAGACAACGAGCGCTCGGCCAAGCCCCGCGCGATGTTGTCCAGCGCGACCTGCGAGAAGTCTGCTGCCACGTAGCGTTGAACACCCGGAGCAAGGCGGAACAAGAGCAATCCGGTACCGCAGCCGACCTCGAGCATGCGCTCGGCGCCCAACGCGCGGATGCGATCGATGGTGTGACCGAGCCACTCGGACATCTCGCGCGAGGAGATGGGCTCGCCCGTGTAGCTGCTGTTCCAACCCGACGTATTGAACGTTGGGTCGCGCTGCACGTCCGGGATCTCACCGCGGTACGCTTCGTCCCAAATTTGCTGCCATTCTTGGCCCGATTGCTGGCCTGCAGGTGCGGGCGACGGCTCGGGTGTTGCGGCGAGTGAAGCCCCGCTGCGCGGTACCAAGTAGGCGACCAAGCGCTGATCGCCGGGCGTGTCTTCGCGGACCACCACGACGACGTTCGCGACCGCCGGATGCTTGGCGAGCACGCTCTCGATCTCGCCCAGCTCGATGCGATAGCCGCGCAACTTCACCTGATGATCCATGCGACCAATGAAGTCGAGCCGCCCGTCGCCCAAGAAGCGCGCGAGATCGCCCGTGCGGTAGAGACGCGCGGGCTCGCCCTCGAACCAGGGCGCCGAGAATGGATCGGCAATGAAGCGCTCGCGAGTCAGCTCGGGGCGCCCCAGGTAGCCACGCGTGACGCCCGCGCCGCCGATGCACAGCTCGCCCGCTACGCCGAGTGGCGCCGGTTGGAGTCGAGCATCGAGGATTTGAATGGTGGTGTTGGCAAAGGGGCGCCCCACGGTGATGGGCGCTCCGTGCTCGACCAGCGCCGTGGTCGACCAGACGGTCGTCTCCGTCGGGCCGTACATGTTCAACAGCTGACCGCCGTTCATCGCCGACGTCAGCTTGTCGGCCAGAGTCAGCGGCAAGGCTTCGCCGCCGAGCAGGAGTCGGCGCAGCGAGCCGAGAGCCGTGAGGGCGTCCGGATCCTCCAAGAGCAGGCGCGCGAGGGACGGCGTGCACTGTAAATGGGTCACCTGATGACGGCGAATTTGTGCCGGAATCGAAGCAAATTCATCGTCCGTAACGGGGCTCGACGAGCACAGCTCACGCAACCGGTTCAGGTGCTGCAGGTGCCGCAACACGAGCTCGGACGGCACGCCGAAGTCGATCAAACAGGCCACTTCGTCGACGCCAATCTCGCTCAGCTCGCGCAGCAGCGGCAGGCAGCTCTCGGGCGTGCCGAACAGGCCGTTGGTCCTGAAGTAGCGCTCGAAGGCGTGCGCCATCAGCGCGTCTTCCTCTTCGGCGGTGAGCTCGGCTTGCGCCATCTCGCCGCCGCCGTCTTGCCCGGGCCTGGCAAAGGCGGGAAATTGCCAACGCGCCTTCTTCACCAAATCAGTCGAAGTCTTGAGGTAGGCGCTGAAGGGCTCGCGCACCAGCTCACGCACGCCGTCCACGCTCTCGCCGATCAGCGTGTGCAGCATCAGTGTGACGGTACCCGCACCGGCGTGCCCATGCTCTTGGCGCGCGCTGCGATATGCGCTGAGCTTCTCCTTCAGATCCTCTACGCTTTGGCCGAGCATGTTGGTGAGCACGTTCATGCCCAGCTCACCTGCGAGCTTGAAGGAATCCAAGCTCGTAGCGGCGGTGAGCCACATGGGCGGGTTTTCGGTGACGGGTCGCGGCAGCACCGAGACCTGGATCTCCTCGCCGTTGCCGTTTTTGACCGCGATCGATTCACCGCGCCACAGGCGCTTCACGGTCTCGATGCTGCGCAAGGTCACGCCCTTACGGTCGGCGTAATTCTCGGGCTTGAGCGCGAAGTCGTTGACGTGCCAGCCGGACGCGAACGAAAGCCCCACGCGACCGTTCGACAAATTATCGACCACCGACCACTCTTCGGCGACGCGCAACGGGTCGTGCAACGGCAGCACCACGCTGCCCGCACGGAGCTGCACGTTGCTCGTGATGGTTGCGAGCGCGGCGCTCGTCAACGCCGGGTTCGGGTACAAACCACCGAAGGCATGGAAGTGTCGCTCGGGCGTCCACACCGCGCTGAAGCCGTGTGTGTCGGCGTATTTGGCGCCCTCGAGCAATAGGCGGTAGCGGTCGCGCTGCCCCTCGCCCGCGTCCGCCGCGAAGTAGAACAGGCTGAAGTCGACCTTGCGCGGCGGCGCCGTGAGCTGCGCTTTGCGCGAAAGCCCTGCCTTGTCGCCCTCCTCCTGCAGCACGACCTTGAAGCCACGAGCCAAGGTCCAAAACAGCTCCAGCACCGAGATGTCGAAGGAGATGCTGGTCACTGCCAGCCACGTCCCCGGCTCGCTGCCCACACGCTGGTCCATCCCAGCGAAGAAATTCAGCACGTTCCGGTGCTCGACCATCACGCCTTTCGGGCGGCCCGTGGAGCCCGACGTGAAGATCACGTACGCGACGTCTTTCGCGGTCACCTGACTCGTGGGGCAGCTCGCGTCGCCCTCGCTGAGCAGCTGATCGTCGAGCAGCACCGGCCGCGCCTGCTGTGACGGCAAACGCCCGGCCGAGAGCGGCGAGGTGACGACGAGCTGGGCACCGCTGTCCTCGATCATCAGCGCGACGCGCTCTGCGGGGTAGGCCGGGTCGAGCGGCACGTAGGCCGCTCCCGCCTTGAGAATGCCCAGTAACCCCACCACCATGGTCAGTGAGCGTTCGCAAAAAATGCCGACCAGAGCGCCGGGAGCGACGCCGAGCTCGAGCAAGCGACGAGCGACGCGATTGGATTGCTCGGACAACTCGCGGTAGGTCAGGGCTCGTTCGCGGAAAACGAGCGCCGTCGCGTGCGGCGTGCGGGCGGCTTGAATCTCGAACGACTCGTGCACGCAGCGCCCGCTCTCGAAGGGCGCTTGCGTGGCATTCCAAGCCGACAACGTGGCCGTTTCGCGCTCTGGAATGCGCGCGAGCTCGCCGACCCGGCGTTCCGGTTGCTCGGCCATCGCATGCAACGCAGCTTCGAGGCGGCCCATCATCGCGGTCGCGCGAGCTTCGTCGAGCAGCGTCGGGTCGTACGCGAGCTTCAAGAGCAGCGCGGGCTCGCCGTAACCGAACAGCGTGAGCGGGAAATTCGTTTGCTCGATCCAATCGAATCGTCGAGCAGCGTAGGCGCCGCCGAACGTCTTCATGGCCGTGTCCATCGAGACGTCGTTGAAGACGATGATGCTCTCGAACAGTGGGCTCCCGCTGGGAACGTCCGAGACGGCTTGCGCGGCGAGCAGCGGCGTGTGCTCGAAGGGTCGTGCCGCCACGTAGCCCGCGCGGATCTCGCTCAACCACTCGAGCAACGGGCGCTCCGGAGTGACGGCAACCCGCATCGGCAGTGTGTTGATGAACAGGCCGACCATGCGCTCGGCCTCAGGCAATGCCGAGCGTCGGCAAGCGCGCACGACGCCGAAGACGACGTCCGACTCGCGACTGAAATCCGCGATCACCAGCGACCAAGCCGCTTGCACGAACGTGTTGAGGGTGACCCCATGCTGGCGCGCGAGAGCGCGCAAAGCGTCGGTTCGTTCACTGGATAGCTGCGCTTCGACTTGCCCAAACAAGGCGGCGCGCAGCGGCGTGCGGCGCGCAGACGGCGGAGACTCGGAAACGAGCGCCGGGCACAGCTCGTTCTTCGCGGAAAACCCGGCCAGGAGGGCGCGAAAGAAGCCCGCCGCTTGCTGGGCCTTGTGCTGCACTTCTTGCTCGAGCCAGAGCACGTGCTGCGCGTACGGCGTCGGCCGAGACAGCTCGGGATTTTCGCCGCGGCAGAAAGCCTCGTAGGCCGTGAATAGATCGCGCACGACGATCGGGAACGAGCCGCCGTCGAGTAGCAAGTGCGGAAACGTCCAGACCAAGCGGCAGTCGGCGTCCCCGAAACGGAGCAGCTGTATCCGAAATAATGGCGCCTGCGAAAGGTCGATGCCGCGCACGCGATCTTCGCGCAGGAATGCATTCAAACGGGCGCGCTGTTCGTGCTCGGGGAAGCTGCTGAAATCTTGCTCCTCGAGCCGAACCTCTAGCTGCGGCAGGACCTCCTGCACCGGGCTCTGCAGGCCTTCCCAAATCACTCGCGTGCGAAGCGCGCCATGCAAGTCGGTCACGGTCTGCCACGCGCGCTGCAGCTGCCGAGCGTCGATCGGCTCGCGCAGCGTCGCGATCATCTGTTCGATGTCCACGCCGCTCGCCGGTGCTTGGACGCGATGGAACAACATGCCCTGCTGAACCGCGGTCAGCGCGTACTGCTCATCGGACATCGGCGAACTCATCACTTTCCCTTCGGTGCACGGCCCAAGATCGAAAAACGCGCGCCCACCGCGCGCTCGACTCGCTCAGGCAACTTCGAGCGCGGCGGAGATCATGGCGGTCGCGTCGAACAGTGTTCGCACGTCACGCATCTGATCTTCACCGAGAGGAACACCAAATTCCTCTTCCAAAGCCAACAGGAACGACAGCGTACCGAGCGAGTCCCAGGCCTCGATCTCGGCTGAACCGGCAGTCAGGGCCGGAAGATCCGGCAAGCGAAATGAATCGCGTGCGACGCGCAGAACGCGCAGCTCGACGCTGTCGTCGCTGCTGGAGACCGCGTCTCGGCGCGCCGGGCGCGCGGGCACACCCGCGACGCGAGCGCCCGCAGGCACCTCGCCCGAAACGACGCTGCCATCCAGCACGACCGCGCCATCGCCAATCACGGCGCCCCGTAGGATCGTCACGCGGTTGCCGATGTGGACGCCCGAGCCGATGCTGATCGGGCTGATTTCGGCGGCCCGGCTGGAGTCGCCGGCCACGTGGTAGTCGGTATCCATCGCCAGCACGAAGGCGCCGATACGCGAGCCGCTGCCGATCGAGATGCGACCGCGCGCGGCGATGCCCGTGCCGTGCCCGATGCTCACGTCGTCGCCGAGCTCGATCACGCCGCCGTCATCGGCGAACAGGTGCGACATCACGGGCTCGGAGACCATGCGAAAGCGCTCACCGATGGTGATGCGCCCCTCGTTCACGATCCGCGGGTTGCCGACCACGGCCGCGCCCGTACCGACTTCATCGCAAGCGCGCAGCGCGAGGCGCGTGGCGACGTCCCGACTCAGGCGCTGCAGGCTCGAGCCGAGCTCGAACATCAGCTTTGCCCGCCCGACAAGTGAATCACCTCGGGCAGGACGTACTCACGCGTGGCATCCCAGAAGTAGTCGTCACCGTTCGCTTCGAAGCCCGAACGCTGCAGGAATTCGAGGGTCGGCTTGTTCTTCTTGGTCGGCAGGTAACGCGCTCGCACGCGCGGCAGGCCGCGGCGGCGCGCCGCCGAAACGGCCAAGTGAAACAAGGTCTCTTCGACTTTTCTGCCCATCACGCGGCAGCTCAACACGAAGTCGGAGACGTTGGCCAAATCCGCTTCGTACTCGACGCCGACGATGCCGGTGAGCCCCGCATCACCGAAGCGATCGGAAACGCTCACCGTCCACAGGTCGTGATCGGACGATGCGAGCCACGTCGTGAGCTCGGCTTCGGTGTAACGCCGCGTGCTCAGGTTCAGCTGATTGGTCTTGTTCAGGAGCTGGGTCGTGCGCGCCAGGTTGTTCGCGTTGACCGGCGACACGTGAACCACGATGTTCAGGCCTCTCAGCCAATCATCGATCGAACCGACGTCGACCTTCAGTGCTTCGCGCTTGCGTTCGGCCGTGTACAGCTCGGTGCGCTCCATGTCCTCCTTGCTGAGCGACGGCGCATCGAAGCAACGCAGCGCGCGCAGCGTGCTGGCATAGAGCAGCTTGTCTTCGGGCCACTCGGGCACGAAGACTTCGGGTAGGGCTTCGCGCACACGCGCGCGCTCCACCGGGTTGTCGTCGATGAACACCACCGACTGCAGGCCGAGGTTCAGCTCGGTGGCGATCTCGGCGATGTTTCGGGCCTTGTCTTGCCAATTGATGCGCCAAGCCACGAAATCATCCTCCTTGAGGACCATTTCGGGATGGCTGCGAATGGCTTCCAAAGCCACCGATTCGGTATTCTTGCTGGCGATGGCCAAAACGATGCCGCGGCGCTTCAGGTTCTTGGCGGCGTGCTGAAAGTCGACGAACGCCTCACCCACGCTGTCGTGCCCGCCGAGGCGCAGGTTCTCCCAACCCGCATCACCGACGATGCCGCCCCACACGGTGTCGTCCAGATCCAAGACCAACAATTTGCGCGCGCCGCCCGCTAGACCGAACAGCGCGGCCTTGATGTCGCGTGCGGCCTCGGCGAACACGTCCGCATGGAACGGGACTTTGCCGAGGTACCAGAGCTTGGGCTGTTGAGCGGCGCGGCCCGCGCTCTCGATCCAGCGTTGCGCGTTGAGCACGAACACGTTGGATGCCGCCTCCAGGCGTTCCATCAAGCGCAAGTTCATCGCCGCGAGCGCGCGCGTCACGCCGCCTTTGCGGGCGTCGATCATGCCCAAGGCCCGCTGCTGCGACGGCACTGCCCACGTCGGTACGAACACGGTCTTGTACGCTTCGGCGCTCTTGAGCAGCAGATTGCAAAACTCGTCGACCTGTTCCAGCACTTCGGACTCGCTGACGGGCTCGAAAGCCAGCAGCCGCGCGAAGGCCGGACACACCGCCTCGGGGCGCGTCCAAACCACGAGCACGTCGCGACCTTCGGGCGCGGGTGACATCAAGGTCGGCACGACCTGGCCGAACGGTGCGACCTCGAACTCGACGATCGGCAGCTCGGAATCTTCGTTCAGGCGGCGTTCCAGCTCGCCCACCGTGAAATCCGAGACGATGTAGCCGTGGCGAGACACGGCTGGGCGCACGGCCGGCGTCAGCGCTGCGACCGCGGCGCCGTTCACGGCGGGGGGCGCAACGGAACGAGTCGCGGCCTCGCCGGTTTCGCCATGACCGAGCTTACGCAGGATGCGCGCGGGGATGCCGCCCACCACCACGCCCGCCGGGATCTCACCCGAGACGATGCTGCCGGCGGTGACCACCGAGCCAGCGCCGATCTTCGTGCCCGGCAACACCGTGACGCGCGCCGCAATCCAGACGCCAGCAGCGAGCTCGACGGGGGCGGCGGCCGCGTCGGGCGCTGCGTCGGCACCCTCGGTGTCGCAGATCAAGCAGTACTGTCCGATGCTCACGCCGTCGCCGATGCGCACCTCTTGGTTCGCCGAAATCAGCGTGCCGAAGTTCATCAGCACCGATTCGCCAATCAGCAGGCGCCCTTGGGGGCCCGTGCGCAGCGTGGTCGGGCCCATCTCGCACGTGAGGACCGTGCGTGCGCCGATCGAAATGTAGCCCTGGTTGTCGATACGGGGGCGACCGCCGATGACGCGCGCGCCGTCACCGACCTGATCGCAGTCGCGCAGGAACGCGACCGCCGCGCCCGCCTCTTTCGCGTAACGTGCGCCGCGCTGAACCGTAGTGCGAACTCGCTCGCTCAGTGAGAGGTCGGCATCGGCGGAGAAGTAATGCTGTGCCCGTGACCAGAGTCTTTTCATCTCCAGAGCTCGCTCGAACCAGGCATACCGCAGGCCCCTCGCGGTCACAATGGTACGTATCGCCCGTACGCGTCGCCATTCGCGTCAGCCCGGATTCGCCGGCCCACGTTGGGGGCGCGCTGGAAGGTCGGGCGCGTCAAGGAACCGGGGGGCCTGGCTGCTCTTCACGTTTCGTGCGTACCCAGTTTTGCGTAGCGCTGGGCGTGCGACGCAGGCGTAGGCCGGCCTTCCAAATCACGTAAACGGGCGCGAGCGCCAAATCACGCAGCCCGCGCAGGCCCGTTCCGGAAACCATCCAGCCGCGTAGGACGTAACAAACCAGAGCAAATAGGCAGAAACCGAAAACCGCGAGGCTCAAGGGCAGTGAAAGCGCCGCCGCGAGCACGCAGCCGAGAACCGAAAACACCGCCAAACGCGACAGCGGCGGAATCAGCAGATCGAGGGCGAGGTCGAGCAGCACGAGCCGGCGGACCTTGATGGCTTCGGAGAGCATGCGTGCCGCGTGCTGCTTGATCAGCAGCCGCCGACCCTCTTCCCAACGACGACGCTGGGAGTTGGCCGCGCTACCGCTCGTCACCATCTCGCCATAGACGTGCGCTTCGTCTGCGTAGAAGACGCGGTGCCCTGCTTGTCCGAGGCGCAACCCATACTCGACGTCTTCGACGACGGAGTATGCGTTGTGCGGCACCTCTTTCAAGAGCGCGCGACTGAAACACATGCCGTTCCCGCGCAGTCCGCAGGATACGCCGAAGCGTTCACGCGCGCGTGAACGCACGATGTGAAAGCTGCCGAAGGCAATCGCGATCAAGCGCGTACGCCAGGAGGCATCGGGGTTTCTCACGGCGTAGTCCGCTTGCATCGCCTGCGCGCCCAGGTCGCGTCGGGCCGCGAAGGCGCGCAGAATGTTGGGCGAGACCAGCGTGTCAGCGTCGATCACGACTACCGCGTCGACGTCTTCGGGCAACGCGTTGAACGCGAAATCGAGCGCGTAGCCCTTGCCGCGAAGCTCGGCGTGTTGCCGTTCGAGGACCATGGCCCCAGCCCGGCGCGCCTGTTCAGCAGTGTCGTCGTTACAATTGTCGGCCACGACAACGACGTCGAAGAGCTCAGTCGGATAGTCGACGGCGAGTAAGCTCTGAACCGTAGCAGCGATGCCCGCAGATTCGTTGTGCGCAGGCACGACGAAGCGCAGCCGACGCGTCGGCGGGTTCGAGTGGGGCCGCTGGAGCTTGGCCGACAGCAGCGTGGCAACGAACAAGTACACCGCCGTCAGGAGCAGCGGCAGGCTCACGGCCACCAGCAGGAGATCGAGCACCAGCATGGAGCCGAGTCTAGCGTCGGGCCAGGTCGGCCCACACACACAAATGGTCGGAGGTGCCGCGGCAACCAATGTGAAACGACATGAAACGAAGCTCGGGGCTGGCAAAGATGCGATCCAGACGCAAAAACGGCTCCTTTGCCGGAAAGGTGTAACCGAACCCCCAGCTGACCTCGACAAACCCGTCCTGATAGCCGGAGAACGAACGGCGCAGGGCAGCGCTCAAGCCGGGCAAATTGGTGTCGCCCGCGACGATGACGGGCAGGGTCTCGGCGTGCGCATGACTCAGCGCCTCTTCGATTTGGGCGCTGCGCAACCCCGCGTTGCCCAGCATGTCCGATTCTTCGTCGTTGGAGGGCGCCACCGCCGGCTCGCGCAGCCGGCCGATCGCACCACGGAAGCGATACAAACCGAACGCGCCGCGCGGCGAGATCGGGTGCACGGCGTACAGCACCACCGGCCCCTGGGGTGTATCGAGCTGATAGCGCATGGCGCGCGAGGTGCGCTTGCGCCCGAGATAGGAAACACGCGGCAACTCGCTCGTCGACGCGATCGGGAAGCGGCTGCCGAGCAGGAACTGCGAGTTGCGTTGCACGTAAGGGAAGCGCGTCTCGAGCGCGTCACGTAGCCGCGTGTGATCGAGCGGCGCCTCGACAAGCAGGGCGATGTCCGGCTGCTGGGCTGTGATCGCGCCGATCAGCGTCGTTTCGCCGGCGTGACCGGAATCGACGTTGAAGCTGAGCACGCGCAGCGTCGGGCCAGCGCTGCCGCCCCGCGACCAGGGCAGAACGAACCCCATCAGCGGAAACACGATCACGAGCGCGGCGGCGACTTGAGCCCAAAGCAAGCGGTGCCGCTTCGACCAAAGCGAGAGCGCGACGAACACCGGCAGAGGAGCCGCAAACGCGATACGCGGGACGTACAGCAACGCCGCGGTCAGCCAATGACGCTCTCCAATGAACGAGAGTGCGCAGGCAACGCCGATCAACGACAGCGGATACAGCCAGGCCAATAGCGCGAGCGCAGAGGCGAGCCGCGCCCTCCAACGACCCGATGATCGAGGGCGGATTGCTGCGGGCGATTTGCTGCGGGGCACGAGGGGCAGGCGGGGCGCTCGCCGCTACCGAACATCTACCTGCTCGACGGCCGCGCCCGCATAGGCTACTCAAGTTTTTCGAGATGTTCCACCACGCTTCGCCCCTCCTCGCTCGCTTGGTTTTGGTTGCTCGGCTCGGCCTCGCTGGGTTCGCTGTCTCCAGCTGCGCGAGCGCAGGTCAGTACGTCTTGTACAGCGACCTGCCCAAGTCGGACTGGGGCACTGATGCGGGCGAGTACGTGATTGGCGTCGGCGACACGATCAGCATTCGTGTCTACGAGCAGGAGCCCGTCTCCGGAAGCATCAAGATCCGGCGCGACGGACGCATCGCGCTGCCCCTCGCCGGAGAGCTGCTCGCCGCCGGCAAGCATCCGTCGCAGCTCGCGAGCGAGATCGAAGCTCGGCTGAAGCAGTTCATCGTCACCCCGCGTGTCACGGTGAACGTCGAGACCTCGCAGCCCATCACGGTCTCGGCCCTCGGCGAAATCTCGCACGTTGGCACGATCACGCTCGAGCCTCCGGCGCGCTTGATCGACGCAATGGCCCTCGCTGGCGGCCCGAACGATTACGCCACCCGCTCGCGAGTCTTCGTGCTGCGGCAGTTTCCACAGTTTCAGCGAATTCGCTTCGACTACGACGCCATTCTGCGGAACGAGGGTCACAGCGCGGATTTCCCGCTCCGCACGGGCGACAGCATCGTACTCGAGTGAGTCGAGAGCCGTTGCGTCGGCTCGCCGACGCAGGCATTGGCGCCTTCAGGACGAACGCGAAAACTTGCGTACGATGAAGTTCTTCGCGGCTGCGCGCTGCGCCGGGTCGACGCCACCGGTCAAGACCAGCGCGACGCCATAAGCGACCACCGAGAGGGGCGCGGCGACCCAAGGTGTGATGGCACGCGTAAAGTGCGCAACGACAGCCATCACGACCCCCGAAACCGCTGCCAACGCCAGCGCGCGCATCAACGCGAGGTCGAAGATGCCACGCGGCGAAAGCGCGACCCCGCATCCGACCACGACCGCTTCACTCGCGACCGCAGCCACGCAGAGCCCGAGTCCGCCGTTGCCGTAGCGCGCTTGGAACCAAGGCACGAGCAGCGGATCGAGGACCAAGCTGACCAGGATGCACAGGCCTTGAACGATGCTCCAGGCGCGGTGTTTACCGGCAGCCATGATGGTCGTGCCGAGCGGCATGCTGAAGTAGACCAAGAACAGAAAGACGGCCAGGATTCGCAGATTGTTTTCGGCCGCGCCGAACGAGCCGCGGTTGAAAATCGTGACGCCGAGCTCGGGATAGAGACCGCAACCGAGCGCTACGGGCACCGCGAGCAACGTGACTCCCTGGAACGCGCCGCGCGCGACTCGCGAGTACTCACTCGTATCCTCGGCGAAGAGTCGGCACAGCGTCGGGTAGAGCGCGCCAATCAATGCCGTGGCTGGAAACAGCAACACTCCCACGAGGCGACGCGAGACCGCAAACCAACCCATGACCTCCGCCGGCGCGAGCTTCGACAGGAATACCGCGTCGATGTTCGGTTGCAGGGCCATGGCGAGCCCGAACCAGACGAACGGCGTGCCGAGCGTGAACAGCGCCTTCAACGCATCACGCTGGACGGTCAGCTTGCCCACCCCGACCGGGCGCAACGTGCGCCAGATCAAAAAGAACACCACCACTCCGACGGGGATCTGCACGGCGAGCGCGCCGCGCAGCCCGCCGCCCAGGATCAAGATCGGCACGACCAGAGCCACCGTGAGCACCTGCTGCCCGACGTGGGTGATCGCCGGAATGTCCGTACGCTCGAAGCCTCGGATCGTGTCTTTGCAAGCTGCGATCAGAGTGGTGAAGGCACCAATGCCGAACGTCAGCCCCAGGGCCCACTGAAACGTCGACCCGTAGCTCAGCAGGTAGCAGATCACGGCGAACACCACGTAGACCACGAACAGCAGCACCATTCGCCAGGCGAAGCTGCTGCCCAGGAGCGCGCCAGAGGCGGTTCGATCGCGCGCGATCGACGCGGGAAGCGCGCCGTCGTGACCCCAATTGATCGCCAAAAAGCCGAAGCCGGACAACGTAGAGGCCAGGTACAAGAAGCCGAACTCGGCCGGGCCGAGGTAGCGGGCCAACATCGCGTTCATCAGGATCGCGAGCGGGACGGTGAGCGCCTGCGAGACCGTCAGGTACAGAGTATTTCGGGCGACGACTTGCCCTAGAGTGCCGTCGGGCACGCTCGACGTGGACTGCATTGAGACGGGAACAGTCACACGAGGTGGGGCGGAGGTCTAGCGCACAGACAGAACAACGTGGGGTGCCGACAAACGCCACGCGCTACGTACTCCGGTGCAACTTCTGTTTCTGGAGCGGTGCAACGCTGATGAAAAGAACAGCGCTTGCCTCTGCTTCAGTCTCCTTCTCCGTCCCGTCTTCTCTCGGTCCCGTCTTCAGGGGGGGCTCAATAACTCCATCGCCGGGCCCGGCCCGTCGAGCGCCGCGAGGAACGCCGCCAAATCCTGCTGCTCCTGGTCGGTCAACGAGAGGGGAGTCAGCTCGTTCTTGCCGGGGTACCCGAAGAGGTCGCCGCCTCGTGAGAAGAACGACACGACGGAGGCGAGCGATTTCAGGTGGCCCGTGTGCATGAACGATGGCCGGTGAGCGGCACATCGCAACGCCGGGGTGCGAAACGCGCCCGTCGTTGCGCTCACGTCGACCGACTCGGGCAGCCGGCCGTCGTCCCCGTCACTGAACTTACCGCGTACGTTCAGCGGATCGGCGATTGCCGCCGCTAGGCCGCTGCTCGCGCCGGGATCGTTGTCGTCGATGAAGACCACGGCGACGATCTCGGGTTGGAGGCCCACGTTGTGGAACTTTTGATCGGAGAGGAACGGTCCGGAGTGGCAGCTCACGCATTTACCCGCGCCCACGAACAACTGCGCGCCGCGCTGTTCGGAGTTGGACAAGGCCGCGGTCTCGCCGTAAATCCAGCGATCGAAACGAGACGCCCCACAACTGAGTAGCCGCTCGTACGCACCGAGCGCCTTGCCGACGTTGACGACCACGCCCGTCACTGCCTCCTGATCGGCAACGGGCAACCCGTCGTACTCGGCGGCATCGCCCGGCATGCCGTGCTTGCTGCCGACACAAGTCGTCAGCGTGTCGAGCGACTTCGGCTGACAGCCCGTGCGGTCTGCGCTCAACGCGGGGAAACGCTGCGCGTCGTCGAGCGCTGGCAGCGGGCCGAACAGGGCTTCGTACTCCGCGCGATGACGAGCGAAGATCTGCTCGGCCACGTACAGGCGCGAAGAGTTCATCTCCACGGGCGATTCGATGGGCCCGAACGGCTGATTGTACAGCGCGTCGTGCCGACCGTCCCACATGAGGAGCTTGGCCTGGCCGACATCGAGCAAGGAGGGTGCCTTACGACGCCCCCAGCCAGCAGCCAGCGAGATCTCACCGCCGAGCGTGCGGTTGTCCACGAAACCGTCGCTCGGCACGTGACAGCCGGCGCAGGAGACCTTGCCGGTATCGCCCTTCTTACCCAGCGTGCTCGTGCTGCCGTCGTTGTCGCCGTCCAGCAGCTTGCCGGCGAACAACGGATCGAAGAACAGCTTTTGTCCAAAGCTTGCGGCTTTGGGGTCGTCGGCGAAGCGATTGCTCGCGTCCGGCGCTGGCGCGGGGAGCCCACCCGCCGGTGAAAGCGCCAAGAGCGCGGCGCGCTCGTCCGGCGTCAGCGTGGGCGGTGTGTCGGCTGCAGCTCCTGCTCCGCCGCCAGAGCCGTTGCCGCCCGCACCGGCGGAACCGGACGTGCCTGCGGGGCTCGTGCCGCAGGCGGCCAGCAACGTGCAAGCGAGCGTTAGAGCGAAATGGGTGCAACGCATGGCAAAATGTTTTCGTCCCAGCCCGGCGCCGCGACGCCGCTGGAGAAGCCGAGGTTGTCGAAATGACGGCGGGTGTCGACCTGCAGGTGCGCGGTGTGGAACCGGAACACCTGATCCACTCCCGAGTGATACAGCACGTCGCCCCACGTGACGGTGACCGCGCCGGTGGGTAGCGCACCAGCGGGCATGTTCGCGCAGCCGTACGGCTTGTCGTCGATGAACACGTAGACGCGACTCGTCGAGGCGTAGACATCGAACTTGGCGCGGTGATCGGTGCTCGCATGCTCGCCGAGCTCTACGTTCGGCGCCAGACGCGCGGGGCGCGTGTCGGTCTTCGGCAGGTTACGCAGGTCGTAGGTCGGGCACTGATTGTTCACGTCCCAGGTGCGCAGCTTGCAGACTTCGATCTGGTATTCGACCGGCCAATCGAAGTTGGAGCTGGTCGAACCACGCGGTTGGATGATGAGGGTGTGCCCCTGCTCGAGCGTGTCTTGGATCGGCGCGTCGCGATCGCTGATCAAGATCTGCGGGTAACGACGGGCAGTCGAGACCATGTCGGCCTCCATCGTCGCGTGCAGGTAGGAAGCGCCGTCCATGTTGGCCTTCTTGTTGGCGGTCAGGCGATACTTGCCGTTGGTATCGGCAGACTGATCGGCGTACGCCACCCACCACTCTCCCATCAGCTGACCGTAGGAGATGAGCTTCCGAGTGCTGTCGAACTCGTTGTAGATGAACGACTGATCGAACGTCGGTGACTGCCGCCGCTCGATGAAGGGACACGCGTTGCCTTCGCACGGCGCCGTCACGAAATCTTCCGGCGCACCATCGAAGCCCGCGAAGAAGTCCATCTGAGGGTGCGGGTTCGGCTGGACCTTCACGAAGGAGCGCGCGATCGGCTTCGGTAGCGGGGGCGCCGCGGGCGCCGCGGGTTGCATGCCGTTCGTGAGCTTCTTGCTGTCCCAAATCCAAGCCGGGCCGTGCTGGCCGTTCATGAACACCTGACCCGACGGTGACGCCGCTCGGATCTCGTCGAACGTCATGTACGGCTCGTGGATGATCGATTGATCGCCGTAGGTCGCGGTCAAGCTGGGCAAGGACATCGGCGCGAAAAACCCCTGATAGGGGCAACCGGCGTCCAACGCTTCGACCACGAGCGTGGTCGGCTCCTTGATCCCCGTCCACAACACCGACCACCACGGGAGCTTGTCCCACTGGTGGTAGATGCGGTTGAAGCGCTCCTTACCGACCGCGAGCTCGTCGTGGCTCACGCC
>OUNO010000063.1_pt2 | contig 19546 bp, 17 predicted proteins | sample 1779811 | NCBI WGS metagenome assembly OUNO01 (sample SAMEA3914804, study PRJEB12502) | metagenome | biome: forest; material: soil | place: Canada | collected 2010-06-25 | depth 0.3 m | reverse complement strand
GCGTTCATCGCGGCGCACCCCGAGAGCCCGCACTCCGAGCCCCTGCGCCGCTTCATTCGTACGCCCTGAGCTAGCCGCTAGCCCAGCGCCTTCAGCGCGTCGAGCAGCTCGCGCGCGTGCCCATCCGGATTCACGTTCGGGAAGACTTTGCGCACCTTGCCCGAGGCATCGATAACGAACGTGACTCGCTTGGCGTGGCCGGAGCTCAGCGGCACACCGAACGCCGTCGTCAGCGCGTGGCTCGTGTCGTCGAGCAGCAAGAACGGCAAATCGTATTTGGTCGCGAAGGCTTGGTGAGAATCGAGCGAATCGGCAGAGACGCCGAGCACGACGGCTCGGCTCTTCAGCTCTGCGTATTGATCGCGGATACCCTTGGCCTCGATGGTGCAGCCAGGCGTGTCGTCCTTGGGATAGAAGTAGACGACGAGCGGTTTGCCTTTCAGCTCGCGCAGGTGGACGACCTTGCCGTCTTGGGCGGGGGCGGACACGTCCGGCACGTCGGCACCGACGGCGAGCAGCTCCGTCGGTGCGCTGGGCGAGGCGGCAACCGCGGCAGAAGCAGAAGCAACCGCAGTGGCCGGTGCGATGCTCGCAGACGGTGTGGACGCGGCGGCCGGTGCAGCATCGTGATTACACGCGCTGACGCAAAGCACGCAGCACAAGCCCGAAAAGATACGCCTCATCATCGTGCTGCATTTGAACCCAAACTCGGGTCCGCGCCACGAGGAAAAGCGGCCTCGGCGCTGCGCTGAACGCGGTCGTCTCTCGCGAGGCGCGATTGTCATGCCTCAGGGCCGGCAATCCGCATTTTGTACTTGCTCGCGCGGCGCAACTGACTTCCATTCGCCGGCGGTGGGCGTACCGACCGTGAGCGCAGAGAGTGCAGGGGCTCGTGCAGGCGACCCAACGCGGCGCAACGTGCGCCGAGGCTGGGGTCGCCTGGGAGCTTTCTTGCTCTTGGTACTGAGCGCACTCACGGCATTGGCCGTTGCCAGTCGCAAAGTGGAGCAGCCAGCGCGAACTGCATTCGATACGCGCGCGGCGAGCGCGCTCAAGCGAGCGCGACCAGAGTTCGTATTTATCGGCAGCTCGATGGTCGGCACCCGCTTCGACGAAGCGGAGCTGCGTCGCTTGCTCAAGCCGCGCCGAGTCTCGGTGCTGGGCTTGAGCGGTATGATGTCTTCCGGCTGGTACTTGGCATTCAAAAACTTGGTGATCGCGTCCGGGCAACATCCGCGCACGTTCGTGTTTTTCCGCGAGCAAGAGTTGACCGATCCCCGGCGCTGGGTCCAAGGCCCCAACGGGCGGAAGAAGATAGAACGCTTCTCCTTGCCCGAAGAGCCGGTCTTGGATCGCAAGCTGGCCCCACGGTTGAACGAGCCCATCGCGCACTTCGAGTGGTACCGCAAGCGCGTCGTGCCGCTCGAGCTACTACGCGAAAAGACCGAGCCGTTGCTCGAGCACACGGGCGAGCTCGGTTCGCGGCTGACCTCGCCGGCATCGAAGGATACGCGCGCCCGCACGCGAGCCATCAACGATCTATTCGCGATGAGCAACCTACGTGTGATGGAGTCCACCGCCGAGCCTGAAACGACGAGTGTGAATGACGTGCAGGTGTTCGAAGAAGTCGTCGCTCAATCGTTCCTACCGGACATCATCGAGCTCGCGAAGGCCGACGGTATTCCTTTGACGTTCGTGCGGGTTCGCACGCGGGCGGCCGCCATGGGCGAGCCCAAGAAGGCAGCCGAACAACGCTACGACTCGAGCCTGGAGGCCTATCTCGAGGCACGCGGCGCCGAGTTCTACGATCTGCACGACGCAACGTGGGAGGCCATCGAAATGTACGGGGTGGGCGATCACATTGCGGGCAATCAGAAGCGGCAATACACCCGGCTGTTCGTGGAACACATGGGTCAGATCTTCCACTGACCGAGCGCGAGCATGATCTTTCATAGTTGGGATTTCGCGTTCTTCCTCACGGTCTTCCTGGCCGTTTACTGGGCCTTGCCGCATCGCGCGCAGAACTTGTTCCTGCTGCTGGGGAGTTACTTCTTCTACGGCTACATCCACCCGTGGTTCTTGAGCTTGCTCTTCGCCTCGACGCTCGGAGACTACTCGTTCGCGCTCGGCATGCGCCGCTTCCCGAGCAAGAAGAAGCTGCTGCTCGTGTGCAGCCTGTGCGCGAACCTGGGGCTGCTCAGCTTCTTCAAGTATTTCAATTTCTTCGTCGACAACGTGCTCTTCGTTGCGCAGCAGCTGCACGTTACGCTCAATCGCCCGACCCTGAATGTCGTGCTCCCCGTCGGGATCTCCTTTTATACGTTCCAAAGCCTCAGCTACACGATCGACGTCTACCGGGGGCGGCTCGAGCCGCGCCGCAATTTCATCGACGTCGCGGCATTCCTGGCGCTGTTTCCGCAACTCGTGGCAGGTCCGATCGAACGCGCAACGCACATCTTGCCGCAGGTCGAACGCGAGCGCCATTTCGACCCGGAACGAGCTCGGCTCGGGCTTTTGCTGATGGTGTGGGGCCTATTCAAGAAGTTGGTGGTCGCCGACAACATAGCAGTCGTGGCCAACAAGGTGTTCTCGCTCTCGGCGCCGGGCTTTTCGCTGGTGTGGGTGGGAACCCTGGCCTTCTGCGTCCAGATCTACGCGGACTTCTCCGCATACAGCGACATCGCGCGCGGCACGGCTCGCCTCCTCGGGTTCGAGCTGATGAAGAATTTCGACCAGCCGTACTTGTCGCAAACGCCGGTCGAGTTTTGGCGGCGTTGGCACATCTCGCTGTCCAGCTGGTTCCGCGACTACGTTTACATTCCGCTCGGCGGCAATCGCGGCTCGAAGCCGCGCGTGTACTTCAACCTGTTCCTCACCTTCTTGCTTTCGGGCTTCTGGCATGGCGCAAGCTGGAACTACGTGATGTGGGGGGCCTATCACGGGCTATTGCTGGTCGTGCACCGCACCCTCGATCAGTTCACTCCGGCGCTATTTCGAGTGCGTTGGCTCGGGCCGCTGCGCGTGCTGGTGATGTTCGGGCTCGTGAACGTGGGCTGGCTGATGTTCCGTGAAACGGACGTTCATCAGCTGCTCCGAGATCTGGCGTTGCGGCCCGGCTCGGACAGCCCGGCGCAGCTCATGGCAGCCGGCCATTTCCTAGGCCTCATCGGGCTCTTTTCCCTGCCCCTACTGGGTGACTCGCTGCTCTACCTGAGCCGCGCCTACGAACGCGCGCGGGCCACGCTGAGCTGGGCTCTGCTCGAAGGACTCACCGCCGCGATGCTGCTCGCCGCGATCGTCTTCTTCTACAGTGACATCCCCGGCGACTTCATCTACTTCCAGTTCTGACCCGGCGCTCGGCCGGCAGAATGGGGGTCTCGCTAGTTCGCGCGGCCAGCCGAGCGCGCGTCGTCGCCTCGGGCCTCGGCGTGCGAAGGGTGATAACCGAACAGCCCGCGCTTGCGGATCACTTCCGCGATTTCAGCGGGCACCATGTCTTGCCAGGAGGGGTCGCCGGCCTTGATGCGCTTCAGCGCGTCGCGCGAGAAAATGTGCAGGATCGAACGGTCGAAGTTGTCGAGCTGCTTGATGCAGCCGCGATCGACCAAGTGCCCGAACAGTTTTCGCAGATCGGGTGCCACGTTCAGGTTGTCGACGGTCACGAGCTCGTCCTTGGCCGCGTCGAGCAACGGATAGACGTAGATCTTCAGATCATTTTTGAACAGGCGCCCGAAGGACTCGAGGATGCCACCGTCGAGGTGCGCGTAGTACTTCTCGTCGAACAGCTCGAGCAAACTGCCGGCACCCATGGCAATGCCGATGCGTTGATTGGTGTAGCGCCGTAAGTACGCCGCCAAGCGGTAGTACTCGAAATAGTCCGAGATCAGCACGGTCTTGCCGGTCGCGGCCATCATGTCGGCACGCGCCAAGAAATCGCGATAGTCGATCTCACCGCTGGCCATCAGGTTGCGCATCGTGATTTCGAGCAACTGCACGACTTCGCCCTTGGAGTCGGTCTCTTCCAAAGACTTGCTGAAGGCGGAGTGCGCCGAGTTCAGCATGTCGAGGTTCACGTGCGTGATGGGGCGAAAGCTGCCGCGTTCGACCAGCACGGGGTGACGATGCAACACTTCTGACGGCTGAAGCACCTGCCCGTGAGCCCCGAACATGGCCGCGCCGGACAGCCCGAGCTGCACCAGCTTCAAGCTCATCACTCGATTGTCAACGCTGCGGAACTCGATGCCCGAGAATTCGATCATGTCGATCTCGATGCGGTCCGTAGTCAGGTTGTGAATCAACGATTCGACCAGGCGCTCCGGGTCGTGGTGCAGGAAGAAGGCGCCATACAGCAGGTTCACGCCCACGATGCCCAGCGCTTCCTGCTGCAGTTGGTTCTCGTTGTCGAGCATGCGCACGTGGATGATGATCTGGCTGTCCTGATCGCGCGGGTGCGCCTGGAATTTCACGCCGATCCAACCGTGGCAGTCATTGGTGCCCGCGAAGTTGCGCGCCGAGACGGTGTCGGAGAACGCGAAGAACGCCGTCGTGTCGCCGCGCGCGTCGCGCAGGCGCTCCAGGTTCAACGCGTGCTCGTGGTCGAGCATACTCTGCAGGCGCTTGCGCGCGACGTAGCGCTCGGTGTGCCCGTAGATGGCGTCACTGACGGCCATGTCGTAGGCCGAGATGCTCTTGGCGATGGTGCCGGCAGCGCCACCCACGCGGAAGAACCAACGCACGACCTCTTGACCGGCACCGATCTCGGCGAACGTACCGTAGCGGCGGGGGTCCAAGTTGATCGCGAGCGCTTTGCGGTGCGTGTCGAGCAGACCATCTTGAACGAGCGAGGTGCGGGATACCATGAGCGATATTCTGTCGGGTCGGTATGTCGAAAGCGTGTCGAGCGGATACAGCGCGGAGTGTATGTCCGAGCCTCCCTGCTGTCAGGCAGGAAGCCTCTGCACCGGGAAATCGCGATTGTTTCGGCGCGTACGTTTCGCAAGCGTCGACGGGTTGACAGACCCGGTCAGCCATGACAGCAAGGGCGCAAGTGCGCGACAATGCAGCGTCTTCGTCGATGAGCGTGGGGGGTCGGTTCCGGTCGGGGCTCGCTCGCGCGCTGGAGCTCCTTTCACGTTGGAGCGTCGTCCTGATTGCAGCGCTCTGGTTCGCCGCCGCGTTTGCCACGCTGATCTACGAATGGGGCCTGAACCCGCTGGTGTTCCCCGCCCAAGACGAGGCGGTCGTTCGTTTTGCAGCCCGCCTGATCAGCGAGCACGGACACCCTTTCCTGACGCTGCCCTTCCCCGATCCCGAAGACATGGCGCATCCCCGGCAGTGGCTGAGCCAAGGCACGACCGCGCTGCCGATTTATGCTCCGGTCAGCTTGTATGGGTACGGTCAGCTACTCCGTCTCGGCAGCGTGAGCTTGTGGCTGATCAGCGTGTTGCCTGCAAGTGCTGCGGCGGCATTCGCTGCGGGAGTCGCACGTCTGCTGCCAGTTGCCAGGCGATGGCTCGCGTTGCTCGCCCCATTGCTGGGCTTCGTCAGCTTCTACTGGTTGATGCGGCCTTGGATGAACCTGTCCATGGTGCTCGTCTGCCTGTGCTGGGCATTCTTCTTTTGGACTCTTTGGATCGAGAAGGCTCGCACGCACTGGCTGGCGGCGTCGCTATTGGCAGTCGGCATGGCAGCGGCCGTTCGCCCCGACTACGCGGGCTTCGTACTGCTGTGCGCGGTGATGTTGATCGTGGCCAGCCGTCCTGCGAGCTGGAAGCCAGTTTTGCTGTTCGCATCCGTAGCCGGGGTGTGCGCCGTGGTCCCGAATCTGATTTTGAACAAGGCCGAAACCGGCCACGCACTGCGGGCCGTGTATCAGCTGGCTCTCGATCGACAGTATGGCGACGACCCGACGCATGGGCTCGACAATGGGCTGCCTGGCTTCGCGGTCCTGAAGGTTCTGTTCTTGCCCATGGGCGTCCCTCCTTGGCGAGTCTTCCAGGTCGAGTTCAAAAAGTATTTCGTGAGCATGGGACCTGCACCCGTGTTGCTACTCTGGCAGCTAGCGCTGCTGCCAATGCTCAGGCAAAAGACACTGATCTCGCGCCTGCTGCTGCTGGCCACCGTGCTTTTCTCGATGTTCTTCGTGGGCACGCACTTACACAACGGTCTGTTTGGCTCGGGCGCGAGCATCGGCATGGTGCACCACAGCGTGCCCCGCTACTTGGCGCCCGTGTTCCTATTCGGACCGTTAGCACCACTCTTGCTCATCGGCCGCGCTCGCAGCAAATGGCTCTTCGGCCTCGGTAGCGCGCTCGCGCTCGCGCTCGCCATCGACTCTGGCTACGAGTTGTACGTGAAGCAACTTTCCTCGTTCGATTTCGTGCATCGCTGGGTGCGCCAGAAGGAGGCCTCGCTCGACGCGCTCAGCCGGGCGATCCCGGGCAACGCGATCGTGTACAGCGTGATGGACGACAAAGTGTTGTGGTCCAAGTGGAGGGTCGCCTTCATCGCCGACCCTCAACCGACGGTGAGCTCCATGAAGCGCGCCGTGGATGCGCAACTGCCCGTGTACGTTCTCGAGCCGAGCCCGGGACGCAAACTTCGCCAGCTGATGGCTCTCTTGAAGACCGAGAACCTCAAGCTGACGAAGCTCGGTCACCAACCACTCTACCGTTTGGATCGGCTGCCGCCCGCTGCGGCTCCGGCGCCGTAGCCCGCGGTTCCGGATTGCTGACACGGTCGGGCGGTGCTAACTGACCGGCCCCGCACGCGCGCAAAACCAAGGATTTCCCGGGTGAACGCCTTCAAGCTCAGTCTCTTGTGTTACCCGTATCATGCCTCGAAACACACCGGGCGCGGGCACGATCGCTACATCGCCGAGCTGGTCGACAACATCTCCGCCGAGTGCAAAAACGTCGCGCTCGACGTAGTCGATCACGGCTTCTCCAAGCGAGTGATGGACGGCGTGTTGAAGGTGCCACGGCAGGCGTTCGACTTGTTCCGCCGGGACGCAGACGTCTATCACGCCACGTCGTCCGTCGCTGGTGCGTCCGCGTTGTTGATGGGTAAAGGTCCCGTCGTCGTCATCATTCACGACGTGATCCCCTTCAACGTGAACGGCTACGACAGCTCGCTCAAGTACCGCATCTGGCGTCGCTGCATCGAGCTGTGCGTAAAAAAAGCAGCCGCCATCATCGTCCCCTATCAGATCACCAAGGACTGGCTGGTCGCGAACCTGAACGCGGACCCCTCCAAGCTGCACGTAGTGAACTACGGCGTCGACCACGCCACCTACTTCCCGCAACCGAGCATCGAGCGGGATCCGCGCACGATCTTGTACGTCGGCGAGGTCAGTCGCTCGAAGGGCGTCGAGGTGCTGATTCGCGCCTTCGCAGAGGTGAAGCGCCAGGTCCCCGACGCGCAGCTGTTGATCGGTGGTAAACGCAGTCAGGACCAACCTTACCTCGAGGATTTGAGTAAGACCCTCGGCCTCAGCGATTTGAGCTTCAAGGGCTTCATCGCAGAGAACGAGCTATCCAACCACTACGCCAAGACCACGCTGATGGTCTTTCCGTCGCCGTGCGGGTTCGGTCTCTCGACCGTGGAAGCAATGGCCTGCGGCACCCCCGTCGTGGGCGTGCGCGCGCTCGACGCCCCCGAGTTCTTCGCAGACACCGGCATCCTGGCCGACCCCGAGAACGTCGGCGATCTGGCCAGTGCCCTAGTGCGCCTGCTCACCCAGCCTGACCTGCAGCGCGAGCAGTCCGAGAAGTCGGTCGCGCGCGCCGCTTTGTTCTCCTGGTCGAGAACGGCTCGCGAAACCGTCGCCGTGTGCGCGAAGGTCGCACGGCACGCGGCAGGCCACGTCTCACCGTCGCAAGCAGGATAGGCGATCGCGTCAGCCGGCGTAGCCGTTCGGGTGCTTTTCGAACCAGCGCCAGGCGCTCTCGATCACCTCACGGATATCCGTGCGCTTCGCCACCCAGCCAAGCTCGCGCGCGATCTTGCTCGCATCCGCATACAGTTCCGGCGGATCGCCAGGCCGCCGCTGGCCCAACTCGACGCGAAAATCTCGGCCCACGATCGCTCGCGTCGCGGCCACGATCTCTTTGACACTATAGCCTCGGCCGATGCCGAGGTTGTACGTGAGCTGCTTGCCCGGAGTGAGCGCGGCTGCAACGGCCACGTGCGCTTCGACCAGATCCTCGACGTGAATGTAGTCGCGAACGCAGGTTCCGTCGGGCGTCGCGTAGTCCTCACCGAAGATCGTGATCTTCTCTCGCTTGCCTAGAGCGGCCTGCAAGATCACCGGGATTAGGTGCGTCTCCGGTTGGTGATCTTCACCCACGGAGCCATCTGCCGAGCAGCCTGCAACGTTGAAGTAGCGCAGCGCTGCGAACGAAAATGCTGGCTTGCTGGCGGCATAGTCGAACAGCATTCGCTCGCAAAAAAGCTTCGACCAGCCGTAAGGGTTGATCGGCCGCTGCGTGGTGTCCTCGCCAATCGGCATCTTTTCGGGTTCGCCGTAGGTGGCGCAGGTCGAGCTAAACACCAACCGCTGTACACCCGCCTGCTCGATCGCCTGCAGCAGACTCAGCGTGCCGCGGGTGTTGTTGTCGTAGTAGCGGAGCGGCTCGTCCACCGATTCGCCGACGTAAGCGAACGCCGCGAAGTGCAGCACGCACTCCACGGCACGTTCCTCGAGCACCCGGCGCAGGCCCACGGTATCGCGCACATCGAGCTCGACCAGGGGCACCCCCGGAGCCAGCGCTGCCCGGTGACCCCGGCTGAGGTTGTCGAGCGCGATCGGGTTGTGCCCGGCCTCCAACAAACAGCGCGTCGCGTGTGACCCGATGTACCCACAGGCGCCCGTAACGAGGACGTTCATGCGCCTCACTTATTCGCGATCGCGCCGAAAAAGCGAGCGATTTTTGGCTTCCTGATGGACCGGCCTGGGCCCGCCCAATGCGGCTCACCGAACAGGTCGCCAACCCGGCTCTTCCGTGGCGATTTCTGCGGCGAAAAGAGATCGCTCACGGCTTGGCGTCACGCCTCTCTGGCGCGCGTGAGGCCCTATCACGCCGTACTGGCGGTGAAGCGGCGGAAGTAGCCGCTACCAGACGTGCCGCAGCCAGCGCGGTGGGCTGAGGCGATTGGCTAGCATCACGCTACGGATGCGTTGCACGACCTCGCGCTGGACGACGCCGACGGCGGGAAACAGCGCCGCCAGCATGGCTCGTCGAATGGCCGACGGCATGTGCTGCACGCGCCCCATGCGGCGCTCGTAGCGGTCGAACGCGGGTACGTAGTTGCGCTGGGCCACGTCAGCGATGCGCCGCTCGACGGCGGGCTCGCGAGCGCGCAGCTCCGCTACGTCGCGCGCCGCTCCGTCGCGCACCAGATCGAACCAGGCGCCGTTGCCCAAACGCCGGCAAAAATCGAACTCGATGTACAGGCACCAACGGTACGAGGCATCGAAGATCAAGCGGTAGTTATCGAGCAGCCGTTGGTCGAACGCTTCCAGCGCTGCGCTGGTCCGGAACCCGAGATTCGCGCCGTCCGTGAAGAACCACGCTCGCCCGTCCGGGTGAGCGAAGATGCCCACGCCATCACGGTTGGCGAAAACCACGGAAACCGCTGGATCCGAGAAGGCGCGCTCGCACTGATCGAGATCGATCTCGACCCCGTCTGGAATCACGTCCTCTTTGGTCTGACCCGCGAGCTTGCCGGAGCCCCAACGGCTGTAGTCCGAGGTGTTATCGAAGTAGTGCTCTTGGAATTGCCAGACGAAGCGCGGCCGAGACCTCAAGCGCCGCAGGTGACTCAGGTAGTCGATGCGTGCCCCTTGATCGATGCCCCAATTGCCACGTCGGGCGAAGACGATCTCGGGGCCGCCCAAGACCCAGCCTTTGCTCCGAGCAAAGGCTTCGGTCAGCGCCCGCTCGCGGGCGCCGTCACGCGAGCAATCGATCACGACCACGCGATCGCGCGTGGAGTCGTAGTTTCGCAGCTTGTGGAAGTTGTTGAAAAACAACTGCACGCGCTCGAAATTCAGAACCACGATGTCGAAGCGTGGGTTTTCTCGCCGAATTTCCAGCGAAACGTCGAGCTCGCTTGCTGCATTTGCCGAAGGCATAGGCTCGGGCTTGGTATCATGCGCAGCAATGTCGCGCCAGTGCGCGCGATCGGCGGTTGCCAGAAATGACACACGTGCGATAACCTGCGACCGAACCAGTGGATCCCCGAGGACCGCGACGACATGAGCTCCGACGCAGCAAAGCCGACAGTCCACACGCGAGGATTCTGGCTCACGAATGACGAAGGTCACGCTTTCGATCCGCAGCTAGCTCGCGGCATCGCGGACTTGTTCGCGCAGGACCGGATCTGCGATCTCGGCTGTGGGCAGGGCAAATACGTCGCTTTCCTGAGGGAGCGGCGGATCGATTGCAACGGGTTCGACGGGAATCCAAACACGCCGACCCTGACGAAAGGGATGTGCGGCGTCCTCGATCTATCGAAGCCCGTAGAGCTCGGGTCCGAGTACGACGCGATCATGAGCCTGGAGGTCGCCGAGCACATCCCTCGCAAGTACCAGGACGTGTATCTCGCGAACTTGACCAGGCACGCCAAGCACCGCCTGATCATGAGTTGGTCGGTGCCAGGTCAAGCGGGAGACGGGCACGTCAACAATCGCACCAATTCATTCGCCGTCTGGAAGATGAGGCGTCTGGGTTTTCAGCTCGACTTGGACAAGACCAAGTTGCTGAGGGAACAGGCGTCGCTCCCCTGGTTCAAGAACACGATTCTAGTTTTTTCCCGCAGTGCTTCCGTCGATCTCTCCGACAAGCTCAAGGCGTCCGCTGCCGCCCTGCGCTTCGATGCGATCACCCTGGGCCGCAAGGTGAATACCGTGGTGCGAACGCTAGCCAACCGCGGGCCGCGCTGAGCCGCGGGCGGTAACTCGCGGGCAGGCCGCCTTCGCCACGTTGGGGCGGCGCATGCGGCAGGCGACGCTGTTTTCCCACCGGAACGTGCCGCGACCGTAGCCTTCGCCGCGTTCTTCAGGCACTCGCCAACCTCCCCCCGTTCTCATGTCTCTCTCTGCCCCGACCATCAAACGCGCAGTGTCCGTCGCAGTAGTGGGCTGCATCGGCTATTTTTTTTGGCGAACGTTTCGCAGCAATTGGGCGATGATCAGTGGCCTGAAGCTGCAGCCAAACTACCTGTTCGTGGCGTTGGCTTTCAGCTCAATGATCGTGGGCGCGCTCTTGGCAACGTGGGCCTGGCATGTCTCGGTCAATGCGCTGACCGAAAGCGGCAATCGCATCACGGCGAGGCAAAGCATCGCAACCGTCAACGCCGGAAGCTTGACCAGGTACGTACCCGGCAAGATCTGGAGCTATGCATTCCAGATGTATCAACTCGCGAACCTGGGATTTTCCAAGTCGCTAGTGCTCTACGTCAATCTCGTGAATATGGCGATTTCGTTCGCCTGTAACGTGATGGTCGGACTCGTGTGCTGGCTCGTCGCGTCGGACAAGTTCAGGTTGCTGGCTGGCCTCGGCCTAGCTGGCTTGGTCCTGGCTGACCTCGTGTGTGTGCAGTTCAGCGCGCCCGTGCTGCACGCAGCAGTGAAGACCGTGAACCGAGTATTCAAGCGCAACCTTGGAGACTTCTCGGTCTCTCCGAAGCTGATGCTTCAGCTACATGCCATTCATTTCCTAGCTACCGCGGTCTCCGGGTTGTCGGTGTTTTTGTTGTCACTTGGCGTTGGCTATCACGTGGGTCCCCACGTGGGGTTCCTCGTCACCGCGTCCTTCCTGTTGGCGGACGTCATCGGTTATCTGGCCATCATGGTGCCGGGAGGCCTGGGCGTGCGCGAAGGGCTGATGTACGCGATGCTCGGCGGAGCCGCGAGCGGACCTGTTGCGCTCGTGCTTCCGTTGGCGACGCGAGTCGTCAGCATGCTCTCCGATATCAGCATCGGCGCCATCGCGTTGAAGCTACTGCCGAGCGCGGCAAAGCCGAGGCCCGAGTAACTCCCTCCGAGAGTTCCCGCCGGCCTTCTCGGGCGTTCCGAACGCGAGCCTTCAGCGATTCAAAGTGTACAGCCGGTAGCCTGCGGTCAGGTTCTGCTCCGTGGCACTCCCCGCCAGGAACGCAGCGAGCTGCCCACGGGGCTGCCCTCTGAGCAAGACATGCGTCACGCGGTAGTGGTCGATGATGCGACGCCGCTCTTCGAGTGACAGAGGCTTGTTCAGAAAGCGATGCACGTCCACGGTGCGCTGCGGCTCGTCGGGGACGAGCGTATTCGGATGGAGCAGGGCGACCACTTTCGGGCCGAACATCGGGATGGGCCAGGAATCGAGCGGGCTCGCCAGAATGACCGCGTTGGGCCCGGCAAGCTGCGCTGCCATGCGCGCGTAAATCACGTAGTAGCTCTCGCGACGAGCTGCCGTGCGGCGCCCCACCTCGGATTCGGAGCTTGCGAGCGCCAGATTGTGAAACACGAACGGCGAGAGCACGCAGACAATCAACGCAGCGGCCACAGCCTTGCGCCAGGGGCGATCGAGCAACGGCCAGGCCTCGCTCGAACCCGGCGTCAGTTTGAGCAGTACCCAAACGACCGCGACCTGCAGATAGAACGTTGCGAGCAGGATGTAGCGGTGCCCGAGCGGGATCTCGACGAAGTAGTTGATCGTGAACAGCAGCACGAGGAGCACAGCGCCCACGCTCACGAACAGCCGGCGCCGTTCGAGGAAAAAATAGGGCAGGCTCAGCGCACCGAGCAGAGCCAGGCCGAGCGAGCTCGCGATCTCTCGCCAGTTGTACCAACGATGCGGTTGCTCGACTGTCTTACCCTGCACCGCTTGTTGGAGGCTCTCGCTGATCCAGTGCGAGGAGTCGCTCTCGCCGCCGCCGATCACGAGCCACGGCGAAAAATAGGGCCAAAAGCTAGCGAGGAACAAGCCGCTCGCCAGCGCTGCCATCACTTCGAAGCGACGCCGCCAGGAAATGCGCGGCTCGGTCAGCGTGAGTAACCCGGCGCCCGACGCGGCCAGCACCGCCGTCAGCGGGTGAATGATCAAGACACACCCGGCCCACAGCGCGACAACGACCATGTTGGGCCAGGAGCGGCGCTCGATGCGCAGCGCTCGTTCGGTCGCTGCGAAGCCGAGGAACGACAAGCCAAGCGCCGCTGTGGACGGATAGCTGGCAACGCGCACCAGCACGTCGAGCTGATAGACGTTCGAAAACGGCCAGGCATGCCACCAGCTCGTGAACAGCACGAGTAGCCCGTACAGGGGAGCCAGCTGGCTGCGGAAGAACGTGCGAAAGAACGCGTAAATGCCCAGCACGAGCAGCAGCACGTTGAAAATCGCCGACACGCTCGTGGTCGCGAGAGCATCCAGGTGCAACGCTCTGCCCAGCAACGCGACCAGCACGACCTGCGGGCCGAAGCGGGGCGAGCTGGCCGTGCCGCCCAAGTGCGGGGTCTTCGGGCGGAACGGGCTGTCGAGCAGCGCGCGCAGCACCCCCGAGTGCTCCCAGTAGTCCGCGTTTGGACTGTATGTGATGGCGCGGACGTAGAACGCCTCCCAGCTCACCCAGCAGACGATCGCTGCGCTGAGCAGGACGTACGCGCAGAGCAACCCGTAGCGGCGGACGGGCCCGAGGAGGCGTTGGATTCGGTTCATCTGGGTACCGAGCGCGCTCGCTGCGCTGACCGCGCAACGCGATGCTGCTTAGCGCCGATATGCGTCCAGATGCTGCGCGTAGTACGCCGCAGTGGCGTCGATGCCTGCGGCGAGCGGTACCTGAGCGCGCCAGCCCAGGGCTTGCTCGATCTTTTGGCAACTGACCACGAAGCGCTTGATGTCGATCTTCTCGCGAGACGCGGGGAACGGGACGTACGTGATTTCCCCTTTGCCCACGGCTCGCACGACCTCTTTGACCATGTCGACGAAGACCGTTTCTACGCCGGAGCCGACGAAGAACGTCTCGTTGTTGGCTTGGTCCGAAATCGCCGAGCGAACGAAGGCATCCACCACGTCGTCGATGTACACGTAGTCGCGCGTTTGTTGGCCTGCGCCGTACACGGTGATGGGTTTGCCGTTCATGGCATTGGCCATGAACCAATTGAGGATGCCGTAGAAGCCCGCGTGCATCTGACAGCGCGGACCGTACACGTTGTTCAAGCGCAGCGAGACGACGGGGAACCCGTAGACGTGGCTGTACAAGAACAGATACTTCTCGCCGGCTAGCTTATTGATTCCGTACACGTCGGTCGGGTTCTGCGGGTGGTTCTCGTCGACCGGCAAGTAAACGGGCTCACCGATCTGCCCGCGCGAGGCGGCGAAAATGATCTTGGCCGAGCCGCCGCGATTGGCCTCGAGCACGTTGATCGTGCCGTTGCAGTTGATGTCCACGTCGAGCTCGGGGCTCTCCATCGATATCTCGCGACCCACTTGGGCGGCCATGTGAAACACGATGTCGCGCGAAGGCACGAGCCGCTTCATCAGCTCCCGATCGCGCACGTCACCAGATACGACCTCGACGTCGTTCTCGATGCCCGCGATGTTGGCCAAGTTGTAGCCGTAGGGCTCGATGCACGCGTCCAGCAGGGTGACCTTGGCGCCGTGCCGCACGCAGGCGTGGGCAATGCTGCTGCCGATGAAGCCGAGGCCGCCGGTGATCAGGACTTTTTTGTTCTCGAGCGAACGGTAATCAATCTGATTTTGCATGGGCCAGCATTTCCTCGATCGTGTGCTTCAGCGCGCTCGCGAAAACGGCTTGCGTGCAGTGCGCCTCGTAGAGCTTCCGCCCATTTTTAGCCAGCCGATCTCGCAACTCCGCGTCATTTTTCAGCCGCAAAATGGCTTGGGCCAACGCCTCGGGATCTCCGGGCGCGATCAAAAGCGCAGATTCCTCGTCTTCGAGTAGCTCTTGGACGGCGTCGTTGCGGCGCGTGATCAAGGGTTGTCCGACGGCCAGCGCTTCGACGACTTTGTTCGTGAATACCCGCTCGGCACGCGGATTGTCTCCGAAAAAGCCGAGACACACGTCCGCGCGTGTCATCAGCTCGGCGAGCTTCGCGTACGGGACGGGATCGACGAAGGTGATGTTGCTGACCTGCAGGTCGGTCGCGAGCTGTCGATCACGGGCGTAGGTGATGCCCTTGCCGACGATCTGAAAGTCGATGCCTTCGTTTTCCAGCGCCTTGGCCGCGCGAATGATCACGTCGACGCCGTGAAAGGGCGCGTACTCACCATGAAAGTGCACCAAGAAGCGCGGATTCTTGGGCGCAGCGGCGCGCCGAACCATGATCGACTCGTCGCTCGGCAGGAACATGCGCGTGAATTTGGCCCGCGGAATGCGGTACAGGTCCGCGTAGCGCCGGATATGATCGTTGGATTCGAGCAAGATGTGATCGGCGAAGCGCATCGAACAGTGATCGGCGAGCCAGTACAGCTTGGCCTTCAAGCTGGAGGCCTGTGCCTTGCCTCGGTCGTCGACCATGGTCCCGAAGGTGGACACGTAGACGTCGAACAGAATCGGCTTTTTGGTGAAGAGCCGCACCGCGGGCATCAGCAGCTGCCCGTAGAAGCCGACTACGACCGCATCACAATCCTTCTTCTTTTTCAGGAACTGCCACAAGACCTTGGGGTAATCCGCCATGCTCTTGCTTTCGGGAAAGCAGGTGACGACTTCGAACTCGCGCTCGAGCGCAACGCGCACGTTGTGGGTTCGCGAATAAGTCCCCTCACGGCCGGCGACGTAGCAGATCTTGATGCTCATGAAACTAGCGCTTCAGGGGCAGGCCCCCTGGGCGGGCCCCAATGTGCTGGGACGCCGCCCGGCTGTCAAGGCGCGGAATCGGCTGTTTTTTCGCCACAACGAGCGTGCCTCTAGCAACACCACGAGCAGAAACAGCTCCCAGCTCAACCGCTCAAGATGGCGACCATGCGGGCGAGCTGCGCCGGTAGCCCGGCGTCTCGAGCGATCAGCTCCAGCGGCTCTTCGCGCAGGATGCGGCGGATGTTCCGGCCGTAGCCGTGCAGCGTCAAAAATAGCCGCGTGGTGTCTTCGCGAAACTCGGGGTTCATCACCATGAGTGCAGACAAGGCGCGGGCGAGTCGCGCGCGTTCGGTGCGGGAGAGCCTCGGAGCTTTGCCGAACGGTGCCGCTTCGAGTGAGCGGTCGAGCAACGTGACCGAGAAGCGCTCGACGAAGAAGTTGTTTTCCAGGAACGCGACCAGCACCAACCAGGCCACCAGCGGTAGCCCGAGTCGGTCGATGAATTCTGCGATGGATTGCTTGCCGGGTGTGCGGTGCCGATATGAATTGATCGAGAAAAACCAATCGTGCACCGTGCCGGAGACGGCGCAGGCGGCGAAGTACTCGCTCGTCATGGCGTAGGCTTCACCGAGCAGCACGTGCACCAGCTTGGATGGTTCACCGAGCGCGGCCGTTACGTCGCGCGGGCGACCGAACAGCTCGTTGAACGCAACCGCATGCGCCGACTCGTGCAGCACGTAGTTGGGCAGCGGGCGGTTGAGCCGCAGATCGGCGAGCGTGAAATAGTCGGGCCGCGTACGCTCGAACGCACGCAGCGCCGCATGATTGGCGCGATAGGGCACTTTGCGCGTGGCCAGCACGGTATCCAGCGCCACCAACGGGAACGCGAAGTAATCCCCCGGATCGGTCAGGCTGAAGCCGATGCTACGCGCCCGCGCGGCGTCGCGAATGCGCCGAAAAAATGGGTTCTTCCGGTACAGGAAGCCGTCACCCAAGCTTTCGCGCAAGCACGCTCGGCCGTGGCTCTCGCGCTGGATGCGCAAGAGCCCGGCGATCGTGACCTCGGCGCTGCGCAGGGCCCGATCCTGCGCAGCTCTGCGACTCATGCCGATTCGGCTGGGCCCGCGGTCTTGTCCGAGGGCGACCAACGCAAACGCGGCTTGCGCGCGGCACGCGCTTCGTCGAGCCGGCCGAGGCGCGTCAAGTGCGGCGCGCCCTTGACCAGCTCGGGAGACTCTTCGGCCTCCTTCACGATCGCCTTCATGGCGTCGACGAAGAGATCGATGGTTTGCTTGGTCTCGGTCTCGGTCGGTTCGACCATCAGCGCGCCGCGCACGACGAGCGGGAAGTACACCGTCGGCGGGTGATAGCCGTAGTCGATCAGGCGTTTGGCCAAGTCGAGCGTCTTGACGCCCGTCTTTGCCTCCAGCGCCTTGTCGGTGAACACGACCTCGTGCAGCATCGGCGTGTCGAAGGCGATCGGCAGCACGTCACGCAGACGTGCCGCAACGTAGTTGGCGTTGAGCACGGCCAGATCACTGACGCCGTGCAGGCCTTCGGATCCCAGCTCACGGATGTACGTGTAAGCGCGCACCATCATCCCGAAGTTGCCCAGGAACGAGCGCACGCGGCCCACGCTGTGCGGACGGTCTTCGTCGACGATGAACGTGTCACCCGCGCGGCGCACCACCGGGGTGGGCTGAAATGGCTCCAAATGGCGCTTGAAAGCGACGGGACCGGAGCCCGGGCCACCACCGCCGTGCGGCGTGGTGAAGGTCTTGTGCAGGTTGTACTGCATCACGTCGACACCCACGTCACCCGGGCGCGCGCGGCCCAGCACGGCGTTCATGTTGGCGCCGTCACCGTAAACCTGGCCGCCCTTTTCGTGCACGAGCTGCACGAGCTTGGGCATTGCGCTCTCGTACAAGCCGATGGTGTTCGGGTTGGTCATCATCAAGCCAGCGACGTCGTCACCGGCGGCTTCGAGCGCGCGGGCGAGCGTTTCTGGTTCGACGATGCCTTGTGGGCCCGACGCGAAGGGCACGGCTTCGAAGCCGTTCAGCGCGCAGCTCGCAGGGTTCGTGCCATGCGCGCTGTCCGGGATCAGGATCTTGCGCGGCGAGCGACCTTGGCTCTGGTGGTACGCGCGCATCATCATCAGACCCGTGAGCTCACCCTGCGCGCCTGCGGCGGGCTGCATGTTCACACAGTCCATCCCGACGATTTCGGCGAGCAACGCCTGCAGACGCACCATCAGCTCGAGCGCGCCTTGCGCCAAATGCGGAGGCGTGAGCGGGTGCAGGTTGGCGAAGCCATCCAAGCGTGCAGCCCACTCGTTCACCTTGGGGTTGTGCTTCATGGTGCACGATCCGAGCGGGTAGAACTGCGTATCGATGGCGAAGTTCCACTGACTCAGGCGCACGAAGTGACGAATCGCTTCGGGCTCGCTGACCTCCGGCAAACCCGCGGGCAATTCCCGGCGTAGACCGGGCAACGCCTGCTTCAGGTCGACTGCGGGCACGTCCAGCTCGGAGAGCGAGACGCCGCTGCGGCCCGGACTGCCGCGCTCGAAGATGGGAGCTTCTTTGAACTGAAGGCCCTTGGCCGCTTCACCCGGCACGGCTCAGGGAGCCTCGGGTGCGTCGCCGTCGGCAGGCTTCTTCTTGGACGAGCCCTTGTCGCCGTCTTCGTCCCAGCCGCCCGCGTTGACCTTGCCCTCGATCTCGTCCGGCTTCACTGAATCTGGGTTGGGCTGCATGTTGGTCTGCTTGACCGCGTCCCAACCGTTGCCCGCATCGCTCTCGCCCAGGCCCCATTCGCCGGAGATCTTGTGCGACTCGCCAGCTTTGGGAATGCTGTACACGAAGTAGCCATGTCCGTTGCTATTCGCCTCCGCGCCGACCATGCCGATCTTGTGCTGCGTCCAGGTGTACTTGAGGACGTTGCCGTCCACCTCGCCTTGCAGCTCGCCGTAGGCGTCGCCGCCGCCCGTGCGCCAGGCGCCTTGCGCCGTCTTACCGTCGACGAGCAAATGCAGGTAGCCGTACACTTGGCTGTAGTAGACGCCCTGCCACTCTCCCCCGGCGGGCATCTCGCCCACTTTGATCACTGCGTGCTTGGCCTCGTTGCTGGGGGCACAGGCGGCGAGTGAAAGCGCGCTCGGAACGACGAGCGCAGTCAGGAGCGAGAGTTTGAACAGCTTCCGGACGAACATGGCGCGGACCATACCATGGGCCGTGCGGGTGAGAAGAGCCTCGATCAGGCGCGTGTGCGGGCGTTTTCAGCCGCGCGCGCGCAGCGCTCGCCCGAGCTGCTCACCCAGGGCGCTGGCCTCGGCCTCGCTCGCGGGCCAAGGCGCACGGAGCTCGTCTTTACGAACGTTCGAGCCGTCCGGCTCCGCGAGCAGCGCGCGCAGCCAGATTTCAGTGCCTTCGTGCACGGCGTAGGCCGCGACCGGCGTTTGGCAGTTGCCCTCGACCGCGCGCATCACGCCGCGCTCGGCTAGGACCGCAATTTTCGTTTCCTGGTGCGAAGCGGGCGCGAGCAACGCGCCGACTTCGTCATCGGCTGTACGGCGTTCGACGGCCAGCGCGCCCTGCCCGACCGCGGGCAGCGAGCGTTCGGGCGACAGCACTTCACTCGCTTCGTTCTCGATGCCGAGGCGCAGCATGCCCGCGCGCGCGAGCACGATGGCTTCGACCTCGCCCGCACGGCATTTGCGAATGCGCGTGTCGACGTTGCCGCGCAG
>OUNO011322939.1_pt1 | contig 19582 bp, 15 predicted proteins | sample 1779811 | NCBI WGS metagenome assembly OUNO01 (sample SAMEA3914804, study PRJEB12502) | metagenome | biome: forest; material: soil | place: Canada | collected 2010-06-25 | depth 0.3 m | reverse complement strand
TCGACCATGTTCTCGGGCACGTACTCCACGTAGCGGAGCACGTCCGTCACGCTGTCGCCCTTGATCACGTGTCGCACGTGGTAGCCCTCGTCGCTGATGGCGACGTGAACGGCGTGCGTGTCGCCGAACAAGTTGTGCAGATCGCCCAAGATTTCTTGGTAGGCGCCGTTCAGGAACATGCCCAGGTAATACGGCTCTTTTTCGTCGAAGCGGTGCAGGTCGAGCGAGCCCTTCACGTCTTCTACGTCGATGAAGTGATCGATGATGCCGTCGCTGTCGCACGTCAGATCCGCGAGCTTGGCCGGGACCGTCGGCTCTTGTTCGAGGCGATGGATCGGCATGATCGGGAACAAGTGGTCGATGGCCCAGATGTCCGGCGCGGACTGGAAGAGCGAGAAGTTGCAGTAGTAGATCGCCGACATGTTCTGCTCGAGGTGCTGCAGCTCCTCGGGCACGAAGCGCAGGCGGCGCAGGGTGTGGTGAATCTTCTCGCAGCAGTTCCAGTACAGGCGCTCCACCTGTGCGCGCTCGCGTAGGCTCAGGTAGCCGTACTTGAACAAGCTTTGGCCTTCTTCTTTGGCCTGGCTCGCGTCGTGGTAGCTCTCCTGCACGTTCTTGGGTTGGATGCCGCAGTACGTGTCGAACAGCTCTTTGAGCAGGCGATGCGCGTCTGCCTTCGGCTCGACGGGCTCGCCGAAGCGCACCTCGTTCGCGCCCACGACCTCGAACACCAGGATCGAGTGGTGCGCGGCCACGGCGCGGCCGCTCTCGCTCACGATCGTGGGCACGGGCACGTCTGCTTTGACGCACGCGGCTTGCACGTGAGCCACGACGTCGGCCGCGTACTCTTCCAGTTGGTAATTCTTGGAGGCGTGAAAATCCGTCTTGGAGCCGTCGTAGTCGACGGCCAGGCCGCCGCCCACGTCGATGTAGCCCATCTTGCAGCCGAGCTTGGCCAGCTCGACGTAGATGTTCGACGCCTCCTGCATGGCGTTCTTGATCGGGATGATGCTCGATATCTGGCTGCCGATGTGGAAGTGCAAGAGTTGCAAGCAGTCGAGCATCTTGCGCTCGGTGAGGCGATCGACGACTTCGATCATCTCCGAAGTCGTGAGGCCGAACTTGGCGCGGTCACCCGCGGAATCTGCCCAGCGCCCAACGCCTTTGGTGGTGAGCTTCGCGCGCACGCCGAGGATCGGTTTGATGCCGAGCTTCTCGGAGGCCTTGAGCACGATGTCGATCTCTTCGAGGCGCTCGAGCACGACGATCACCGTCTTGTCGAACTTCTGCGCGAGCAGCGCGGTCTCGATGTAGCTCGAATCCTTGTAGCCGTTGCAGATGATGAGCCCGCCGACGTCTTGCATCGCGGCGAGGGTGATGAGCAGCTCCGGCTTCGAGCCAGCTTCGAGCCCGAAGTTCCACTGCCGACCGCTCGCAACGACCTCTTCCACCAAGTGACGCTGCTGGTTCACCTTGACCGGGAACACGCCGCGGTACACGCCCGCGTATTCGTACTCGGCGATCGCCTTTTGGAACGCCTCGTTGATCAGCTTGATGCGGTGACCGACGATGTCGGGGAAGCGAATCAAGAGCGGCAGCTCGAGGCCGCGCGCTTTCAGATCTTGCGTCAGCTCGAACAGATTGATGGTCTTGCCGAGCTCGGGGGTCGGCGTGACTTCGATGTGGCCGCGCGCGTTGATCGCGAAGTAGGGCGCGCCCCAACCTTGGATCTGATAGCGCTGCGTACTGCGCTCCGTCGTCCACTCGCCCTGGCCGTTGTCGTAATCGGGACTGACGCGCCGGGAAGAGTCTGCGTCCGGGGGCGGGGGCGAGAAGCTAACGTGTTGTGCCATTGGTTTTTGGGTGCGCGGAATATAACCGGGAACGCCCCCCTGCGACACTAAACTTCGGTGTCATCCCTGTGGCGTTCTGGGCGGGTCTCGTGGCTCACGGCTCACGCGCTCAGTTCCAGAACACTTTGGGCAAGGCGTTGCGGTGCCAGAGCGCTAAAAAGTCCATGGAAAAGGCCACGGTGATGTGGACGAGGAAGCCGGAGTAGATGCTCTTCGTGCGCATGGCGAGCGAGCCGAGGACGACGCCAGCGACGATTGCGCCGTGCGCCTCGAGGTACGGCTTGCCGTAGTGGATCATGCAGTAAGGCGCCGCCATCACGAAGATCGCACCGGCTCCGAACGATTTGCGTAGCGCGCCCACGATCCAGCCGCGGAAGAACAGCTCCAGCGAGAAGAACTGCACCCAGTAGATGGCCTCCCAACTCGCGAAGTCGAACCAGCTGCGCGAGGCCAGCTTGTAAAACGGGTAGTAGTTGCCGAAATCGGGCTGCCTGGAGACCAGGACCATGGCGGGGATCACCACCGCCAGGCACAGACCGTAGATCCACAGGTGCTTGGTGAAGCCGCGCCCGCGTAGCCCCATGTCGAGCAGGCTGTCCTTCGGGAAGAGCAGCTTCCAAACGGGGAACGGAATCAGCACGTAGCCGGTGACGCGCGACAGGACCCAATAGCAGTAGCCGTAGAACTCGTCGTATTTCGCCAGGTTCAGGCGCGGGTGGCCATGAGCCTCGAGCTCGGCGAGCCAGGGGCGGAACCACAGCTCGTAGAATTGGCGGCTGCCGTAATACTCCTGCAGCGTGAGCACCATGGCCACGATCACGAGGCACGCCGCCGGCCGCCGGAAGTCGAGCCCGCCTTCACCGCGCGCGACCTCCGCTTCTTTGTCCAGCTCGCGCCAGGTATCCTTGAAGAACCACCAGATCGCCGGTGCAATGGCGATGATGATCGGGATCGGGATCAGCGCTTTGACCGGCGCGTAACCCAAGAACGAGTCGAACCAGGACAGCGCAGCGAGGTGCGTCGTCGGCAGGTGAACGGGCCCGATGAAGTGCCGTACTGGTGCGACCATAACGCTCAGCCGCCCTGTGCGAGGTCGGCGCCGCGCGTCAGCCGCGCCAGGCTCAGCGATTTTCCGAGCACGGCCATCACCTCGAACAGCGGCGGGCTCGCGGTGCGCCCGGTGAGCGCGACGCGCGCGGGCTGCGCGACGTCTTTCATCGTCAGCCCTTTGCTCTCCACCCAGCTCTTGAACAGGGCTTCCAGCGGTTCGGCTTCCCAGGTGGGCGCTGCAGCGAACGCTTCGCTCAACGCCGTGAGGTGCGGCGCTGCGGCGGGTGTCAGGAACTTCTGACGCGCCTTCTCGTCGACCTCCGGTGGCTCCCGGAAGTAGAAATCGAGGTCGAACGCAGCGTCGACCAAGGTGCGCGCGCGCTCACGCACCCCGAGGATCGCGCGGCGGAGCAGCGCTTCGTCCGGGCTCGTGATGCCGCGCTCGGCGAGGAACGGCTTCACCCACGCTGCGTACTCGTCGAGTGAGGTGAGGGTCGGCTGCTTCAATTGCTCGAAGGCCACATCGGCGAATTTCTTTTCGTCGAATTTGCCATCGCCCTTGTTCACGTGATCCCAGGAGAAGAGCTGGATCAACTCTTCGCGGCTGAAGATCTCCTTGTCGCCCGAGGACCAGCCGAAGCGCACTAGGTAGTTCAGCACGCCCATCGGCGTGAAGCCTTTGTCGCGGTACTCCTTCACGCTGACCGAGCCGTTGCGCTTGCTCAGCTTCTCGCCTTTCGGCGACAGCATCATCGGCAAATGAGCGAACTCCGGCGGTTCCCAACCGAACGCGCGGTACAGCAAGATCTGCTGCGGCGTATTGCCGATGTGGTCGCGGCCGCGCGCCACCAGCGTGATGTTCATCAAGTGGTCGTCGATCGTCGCGGCCAGGTTGTACAGCGGGTAGCCGTCCGTGCGCATGAGCACGAAATCCTGTTGTGCGGAGTTCGGCGTGCTGATGTGGCCGAACACTTTGTCCGTGAAATCGGTGGTGCCCGTGCTGGGCGACTTGAAGCGCACCACGAACGGGAGATCCGGCTTGTCGGTGCGGTTACGGCACGTGCCCGGGTACACGAAGTTCGCTTTGGGATTCGCGGCCTTCAGGGCCTCGCGCTGCGCGTCGAGCTCTTCCTTCGTGCAGTAGCAGCGATAGGCTTTGCCTGCGTCAATCAGTTGCTCGGTGTGAGCGCGGTAGATCGCCTTGCGCTCGCTCTGGAAGTACGGCGCGTACGGCCCCTCCACTTCGGGGCCTTCGTCCCACTGCAAACCGAGCCATTTCAGGTCGTCCAGCACCGCCCGCACGCTGTCGATGCTGGAGCGTTCCTGGTCCGTGTCCTCGACGCGCAGGATGAAGGTGCCGCCTTGGCTCTTGCACCACAGCCAGGTGAAGAGGGTGGAGCGCACGTTGCCGATGTGCAGGTAGCCGCTGGGCGAAGGCGCAAAGCGCATGCGCAAGGTCATGGCGCGGCGGTTAGCATGCACGCCCCAGGGTGTCATCGGCGGGCTGCGCTCGGCGGGGAGCTTACACCCGCGCTCCGCGACATTTCCGCGGCGCGGACGCCGGGCCGGGTCACGCTCGCCTGGATCTCGAACTGAAACAGATGCTCGGCTATTGCTGGCTCAGGTTAGCGAACGGGAGCGGTGCGATGCGGATTCAACGGGCGGTGATTCGGGCGACAATTCTGCTCAGCCTCACGGGGTGCGGCGGCTCGAGCAAGGACGACGCAGCCAATGCAGGCGAGGCGGGCTCCTCAGGCTCGGGGACGAGCGACCCGGGCAGGGCAGGCGCGCCAGCCGCCGGAGCGAACACCGAGGCGGGCGCCGGCTCGTCCTCGGGAGCTGCCGCGAGTGCGGGCGCGTCCTCGAACAGCGGCGCCGCGGGGGACGCGCCCGAGGCAAACGCAGGGAGCAGGGCTGGGCAATCGTCGGACGTTGCTGCTGGCGCTGGCGGGAGCGATGAAGCGGGCTCGAGCGGTGCGTTCGGCGGTGCAAGTGCGGGCGCGGCGAGTGGCGGGGCCGCCGCGAGCGGCGGCGGAGCGGGTGGGAGCGGAGGCTACGGCGGCGTGCCGACCTGTCCGACGAGCACGAGTGGCGGGGCGGGTGGGGTCAGTAGCGCTGCCGCCTTCGACGGGCTCTGGACCAGCATCAAGAGCAATTTCTTCGACACTTGCCTCGGCCCGGGTACGCAATCGCCGGCGTTCACGATGCGGCTGCGCACGACCAACGACGGCACCCTTCAGTTCGTGGAGCTCGACCCGAGCAACCTGCAGACTGAAATCTGCGTGTTGAGCTTTTCGGTCACCGGCAACGTCGCAACGCTGAAGGGCGACCAGACGTGCCTGCCCAACACCGCCTACACCCGGACGTTCCTCTGTGATCGGCTCGAGCTGGAGGGCGGCGTGCTCAAAGAGCAGGGCGTGATGCAATGGCCGCTGGACTCCAGCACGTGCACCGAAAGCCTCGATTATGCCTACACGCCGCATCTCTGAAGCGGACTCGTGCGCGCGCACAGCGTCGGCCGAGGGGCCGACGTGCGCTTCCGGTTGCAAGGACCACCGCCTATTGCTAGAAACCGCGCCCTTCGTATGGCCCGCCTCGGGCCGGAGCCGGAATCATGAAAAAGACGCCTGTCAGCCTAGTTAAAGAGCGCTTCGAGTCGAAGGACAAGCTCGTTGCCGCCGTGCAAAAGCTCGCCACCTCGGACCTTTGGTTGGACAAGGTCAACTCCGGCAAGGGACTCGGCCGCGTTTCGAACGCCAAGCTCGTTCGCTTGCACGACACGCTGACCGACGCGAAGAAGCGCTTCGGTAGCCGGGACAAGCTGGTCGCCTCGATCGTCGAGCTGAACAAGCGCGTGAAGGACAAAGGCTTCGCCAAGAAGCTCGAGGCTTACCCGCTGCCGCAACTGCTCGACCTGCACGCTGCCGCTACGCGGGCCAGCAAGCGCGCCGAAGCAGCAGCCAAGGCCAAGCCCGCGCCGGCCAAGGCCGCCAAGGCCGAAAAGCCGAAGGCTGCTGCCAAGCCGAAGGCTGCCGCAAAAGCCAAGGCGTGAGCATCGTACGTCGGGGGCGTTCGCGCTCCCGACCGCTACGACTCACTGCTGTTTGGGAATGACCGAGCGCGACTCGCAGAGCGAGCGCGCTCAGAGTCCTTTTTCGGCCACGAAGGTGTTGGTGAAGGCCGCGCTCTTCTCGTAGCTTCGCTCGAGATCCGAGAGCAGCTTCTTCTCGATCATGCCGCCCACGCCGAAGATCTTGGCCGTGGCCGTGGCACGCGCGAAGCGCTTGCACTGCGCGTCACCCAGGGGCTCGGTCCACATCTCGACGTTGACGTTGATCTTGTCGCTCAGGCGGTTCGAGACGACCTGCACGTTGTAGCGGTGGGTCTTCTTGTTGAACACGCCGCGTTCTTCGTAGCCGGCGTTGTCGCCGACCACCGCCTTCAGTGCGGCGGGCAAATCGCCGATCGGCGGTGAAGCTTCGATCGTGCGCAGGACCTCGTCGCCGCGCTCTTCGGTTTTGGCCACGCGCCAGACCGGGAACTTGAGCTGCTCCAGGAACAGCCGTCGGTTGTATTCGTCGTCGAAAAACACCTTGGTCCAGAAGGTCTCTTCGCTGCATTTGAAGACGTGTTCGACGCGGATTTCAGCCATGGCGCGCAGGCTAGCATTCAGATTGCGGCGCTTCAAAATGGCTTTACGCCGTGCTGGTTCGGCAGACGCTGGAGCCCAGTGTTACAATTCCGCGGCATGACGGCTGGCTCGGCAAATGAGGCGATCACGCGCGGTAGCCTGCGCTCGCTCCCGCGCCGCAACCTGAGCTGGCTCAGCCAGGCACGCGCCATCCTGCAAAAGGATCTGGCCATCGAGCTGTCGACCGGCGAGGTGGTGATCACGAGCGGCTTCTTCGCGTTGCTGGTGGTGATCATGGCCTCACTCGCCTTTTTCGGCGACATGGTCAGCGGTCGTATCGTGGCATCCGGTGTGATTTGGTTGTCGTTGGCGTTTGCCGCGGTGCTCGCGCTCGGTAAGACCTGGCAGCGCGAACGGGACGAGTCGGCGCTCGACGGCTTGTTGGTTGCGCCCCTGTCACGCAGCGCGATTTTCGCGGGCAAGGCGCTGGGCGTGCTGACGTTCCTGGTGATCGTCGAGTGCGTCGTGATGCCGCTCACTGCGCTGTTGTTCTCGCTCGATCTAATGGTCGTCGGTCCGGGGCTCTTGTGCATCGCGTTGTTCGCGACGCCGGGCATTGCGGCTTCGGGCACGCTCTTCGGCTCGATGACCGTGCGCACCCACGCGCGTGATTTGCTGCTCGCGGTCGTGCTTTTTCCGCTGCTTTCGCCGACGCTGCTCTCCGCCGTCGCCGCCACGCGCGAGCTGCTGAACGGGGCTTCCGTGGCCGAGCTGGCCGACTATTTCAAGCTGATGGGCGTATTCGACCTGGTTTTCGTGTCGGGCGGTTTGATGCTGTTCGGCTCGCTCGTCGAACGTTGACATCGCGTTCCGCGCCGCCCTCAGGGACGCAGGAAACGCGTGTCTGGGTTGTCGCGCCGCCAGATCACGTTGTCCATGAAGTAGTGGTGGATGTTCACGAACGCGAAGAACGCTGCGAAGTAAGGTGTTGGACCGAGGTCGCCGAGCGGAACCCGAGCGCGCCGATGATCGCCGAGGCGCATCGCGTCGAACAGATCGGGGACGAGATGAAACAAGAGCCAGCCGAGCGCGACCGAGCCGAGCGCCAAAAACAACAAGCGCTGCCGCGCGGAGGGGCCGAAGAAGGGGGGCGCCTCTGCAGCCTTGGCTTGGTTGTGAGACAGAAGCCAAACGAAGTACAGGTATTGCAGCGAGTGCAGCGCAGGGATCACGTACACCAGTAGCGGATCGGCGCTCGAGTACACCGACCAGATCCAGATCGACACCAATAGGCCAGTGAGCGGCGCGAGCGGTGGCAAGCGGCGCTCGCGCCGCCATTTCTGGAGCAAGGCGAACGCCAACGCCAGCGCGCTCGCACCGAACGTGAGCGCGCTGATTCGCTCGAGCCACAGCGGATGGGCCAACGCCTGATAAAGCACGCCCTTTTCCTCGGCTTCTGCAGCAGAAATTGCGGGGCTTGCCCAAGCGTAGGCCCAGCCAGCGAAGCAATGTCCGAGCAGAGCGCGGCGCTCGAAGGCCGTGTAGCTCACGCCGCGCCGCGCCGAGAGCACGCTCAATACCCCAAAGCCTTGCTTCACGTAGTGCCAACCGACGAGCAGGAACATCAGCTCGATCAAGGTACCCAGCGTGCGCGTCGACGAGCTCGACAGCGCCACGACCAGCCACAACGCGAGCACCAGTGGTACACCCAGGCCGGCAATCCAATAGCGCGTGCGCTGTGCTGGTGTGAACGCATCGCCGAACGCGCGCCGCTTCAGATCTCGATAGAACAGCAGATAGGTGACGGCGAAATGCGGGTCGTTGATCAGGTGCGCGCCGTGGAACATCAAGAAGCCGACGGCCAGCTCGGCCGAGTCCAGACCAACGACCTTGCGCAGCAGCCAGAGCAGCGGGAACAAGAAGAGGGTGACGCCGCCCACGAGCAAGAACTCGACGCTCGGCCGCACCCGCGCGCTCGCGCTGGGCACGACGCTCGCCTCGCTGCCCGCAGACGTGACGGCCGTCATGGGGCCATTGCTCGCGCGACCCGCGCTCCGTCTTCGACGCTCGGCAGGGGGCTCGCCGCCGCCGAGCCCGCGGCGAACAGGCCTTCCGCGGCTCGCCCTTCGTTCGTCAGCTCCGGCAGGTAGCCGCGCGCTGCGTCGAAACGGAGCCTCGTACCGAGCCCTGCCAAGAGCTCGACTGCCGGCGCGCCCGGCGCCTCGAAGGCGACGGCGGAGACCACGATTTCGCGTTCCTTGCCGGCTTCGTCGTAAACCAAGCGTGTCACGGCGTGCTGACCTTTCGCGCGTTGCACCCGGCCCGGCTCGAAGCGAAACACGCCCTCGTGTCCGCGTGCTTCCGCGAAGGCGCGCGTGAACCGGCCATCACCGACCAAGGCCACGCGTTTACCGACCGAGATCCCAGTGCGGAGCAGCTTCAGCGTGGCGCGGGCCGACAAGATGCCGGGCAGATCGTTGTTTCCGAACAGTGGCGTCGCGTCGTGCGCGCCGCTGGCGACCAGCACGAAGCGGCAGCGCAGTGAGCTGACTCGCTCGGGTCCCTCGAGCAGCGCGCTGATGCGCGCGCTGCCGTCCTCCGGCTCGCGCGATAGTAGCAGCGCGGTCGTGGCATGCCGCAGCTCGGCACCGGCTTCGCGCGCGCGTTGAATCAGCTGCGATGCCCGCGCGGGGTCGAGCGTGGCCAGCGAGCCGCCGAGTGCCAACGCGTCATCGACGAGCAGCGCGCGCGAGCCGAGCACGGTGGCAGCGCTGAGCCCTGCTGCGCCACCGCCGACGATCAGCACGTCGACCTCACGCTGTTCGGCGGGTACGCGGCGGAGCGCTTCCTGCGGCAAAGTGCCGAGCCCACTCATGCGCCGCGCGAAGCTGGTCAACACGCGCGACGTACCCGCGCCCGCGAGGAAGCGATGGTGGTCGAAGCCCTGGGGGAAGAGCAAATCCGTGGCCTCGTACAGATCGACCTCGCGCGAGCCGAGCACGTTCTGCGTCTCGACACGGTCGCCTTCCTGGGCGGGTACGAGGCACGTCATCACGTTCGGCACGCCGTTGACGCGCGCCGTGCAACCGTCGCAGGCGCCGCGTAAGCAGTACGGGCCCCGCGCGCGGTGCAGCTTCGGGCTGCGTGCCAAGAGCGAGCGACCCGCCGCGAACAAGCCAGCGGCGAGCATCTCGCCCCGTTCGACCTGGACTGCCTGTTCGTCGTGTAGGATCGATACCGGATCGCTGAGCGCTCGGATTCTCGACGCGTCGGACACGGAACGAGTATAGACTCGCGCTCCCCGGATGCGGAAATCGGTCGCAATTTTCGGCGGAAGCTTCGACCCACCGCACGTCTCGCACGTGCTGGCCGCCGTGTACGCGCTCAAGCTGGGCGGGTTCGAGCGAGTGCTCGTCGTCCCGGTGTTCGAGCATGCCTTTCACAAGCAGCTCACGCCCTTTCAGCAGCGCGTCGAGATGTGCGAGCGGGCCTTCAGCGGCATCACCGGCATCGAGGTGTCCACGGTCGAGCGTAGGCTCGAAACTCCGAGCTTGACCTTGCGTACCCTCGAGCACCTGTCCGCTGCGCATTCGGACTGGGACCTCCGGCTCTTGGTCGGCTCGGACGTGCTCTCCGACACGCACAAGTGGCACGCCTTCGAGCGCGTCAGCGCTCTGGCGCCGCCCTACGTCGTGGCGCGCCCCGGCTACGCGCATCCAGAGCTCGGCGCTGCGCTGCTCCCGGACGTATCCTCCACGCGCGTGCGTGAAGCGTTGGCCGCGCCCGAGCGAGCGGAGCACCGAGCGCTGCTCGACTCCACGGTGCCGCGCGCGGTGCTCGAGTACATCACCGAGCATGGCCTGTATCGTTCGCGCTAGCGCGGCGTGACGCCCAAGTCGCGCAGGCATTCGCCGGCTGCCAAGTAGCCGGCGCAGCCGATCACCGAGCCTGCGGGGTGGGTGCCCGCGCTCGCCGAATACAGGCCAGCGATGGGCGTGCGGTGGGGCAGGCGATCGGCAAAGCCAAAGCCATTGTCGATGTGATGGATGTGCCCGTGGCTGATGCCGAAGTACTCTTCGATCTTTTGCGGGTGCAGGATCTGCCAATCGACGACCAGGGAGCTGGTACCCGGCGCGAAGCGGTCCGCGATTTCGAGTAAGCGTTTTGCGTAGCGCTCCGCTTCGAGCTCCCAGGAAGACTCCGCGAGCCGATAGGGCACCCACTGCACGAAGAATGCCGAGCTGATGCGCCCCGCTGCGTCACTGAGCGAGGGATCGACGGTCGAGTGCATGTACCATTCGATGCTCGGAAAGTCCGGCAGCTCGCCGCGTTGCACCGCCTGCCAGCCACGATCGAGCTCGCCCAAGACGTCGGCTTCATCCGGCAGTAGGTGGATGGTCGGCCCGAATTGCGGGCCGTGCTGCGGCAGACAGCGAAAACGGGGAGCCCGTTCGAGAGCCAAATTCAGCTTGAACGTAGAGCCAGGGCGCTTCATCTCGGCGAGGCGCGCGTTGTACGGCTCGGGCAGGTTGTCGCTGCCGACCAACTGCTGCATGCGGAATGGGTCGGCATTGACCAGCACCGCGCGTGCGCGGAGCTCGGTGCCGTCGCCGAGCACGACGCCGCGTGCGCTGCCCCCTTCGATGATGATGGACTGCACCGGTTCGCCGACGACGATGCGGCCGCCGAGACGACCGAAGGCGTCGGCCAGCTTGTTGACGACGCTGCCCATGCCGCCTTCGACGATCATCCACGTGCCGTCGCTGCCGGGCAGGCGGCACATGTTGTGGATCAAGAAGTTCATGCCCGTGCCCGGCGTGTCGTAGCCGCCATACGAACCGGAGAAGCCGTCGGTGACGGCATACATCGCCTTTACCAGATCGCTCTCGAAGCCGAAGCGGTCCAAGTATTCACCCACCGAGCCGCGACACAGCCGAATGAACACCTGGCGCAGCGCGGGGCGCACGTAGCGCTCGGCCGTCTCTTCGATGCTCGACGGTTGCGTGAGCCAGGTCGGCGCGATGTCGTCGCGCAGGGCGCCGAGCTCGGCTTGCAGCCGCTGGTTGGCCTCGAAGTCGGCGCGCGAGAAAAACTGCACGAATTGACGTTCGAGCTCGGCTTGATCCGAGCCGAACAACAAGTAGCCCTCTGACTCACGCGGCAAAAAATAGTGAGGGTCCCGACGCAGCACGGGGATCTCGAGCTCCAGCTCGCGCATCAGCTCGGGCGGCATCAACCCCAGCAGGTACGCGCCGGTGGAATGCGGGAGCTCGGGGGCACGTGCGAACGGAAACTCGGTGCGCGTGGCTCCGCCGATCACTGGCGCTCGCTCGACCACGAGCGCCTTCAAGCCCGCGCGCGCGGCTCGCAGTGCAGCGACGAGCCCATTGTGCCCCGCGCCCACGACCAGTACGTCGAAATCCTGCCCGCGCGCCGCGCCGAGAGGAATGATCGACGGGTGAAGATTGCTCGGCGAGGCCACGCTTCAGGGCTACCGCCGCCGGTGGCCCGCCGACCAGAAAATTTATCGAAGGCGTGGATTTTACGGCAGCGCGGACCAGAACTTCCACAGGCCGACCGTCGTGATCGGCACTTGGTCGGCGTGGCCTTTGCCGTGCGTGGGGCACCAGACCAAGGGAAAGCCCGCCTTACAGCCTACGTATTGCACGCAGGTGGAGACCGTATTCGGGTTGGTATCCCACTGGTAGGGCATGGTTTGATCGGAGCAGCCATTGATGGCCTTGATCCGATCGCGCGCCTTCTCGCCTTCCACGAATGCGTTCTGGTCGTCCGTGTCGTCGTGGGCGAGCAGCGCTGCGATCGGTCCGGCGCACATGGCGGGAACCTTCGGCAAGCCGCCCGTGGCGTTGCCTTGGCCGCGCAGCACTCCCGCGCGCGTGCAGCCGAGCAAGTTGGTCAACCACGAGCCGCTGCTGTAGCCCTCCATGAACAAGCGCGACTTGTCGACGCACAGCGCGCTCTCGATCTGAGCAACGACCGCGTCGAAGTAGGGGAGCTCGGTCAGCTGGGCATCGCCCGGGCCCGTGGCGAAGCAACCGCCCATGTAGTTGTTGTCTTGGTTGTCGCCCGCGCGCAGCGCCACCACGATGGCATCCGAGCCGCTGGCCTTTTCGATGTGGAACGGGATGCTGCCGTCGCAACCGTGGTCCTCGAATACGATCGGATAGGGGTGCGACGGCTTGTAGTCCTTGGGCAGGCGTAGCTCGTACACGCGCACGGCGCCCTTCTTGGTCTTGGCCACCTCGGGCACGTTGGTGCGGATGTACGTCTCGGGTGTGAACGCGGCCGGCGCTGTCTTGCCGCAGCCCACGCTCTGCATCATGAGGGCGCCGGCCATGCCCGCGTTGCCGCCTGCGCCGCTCGTGCCGCCGCTCCCGCTCGCGCCGCCGCTTCCACCGCTGTTCGCCGAACCGGCGCCACCCGCGATGCCCACGCTACCGGAGCTGCCCGCGCCGCCAAGGGCGCCCGCTGCGCCGGCACCTGGGGCTCCAGCGCCGCTCGCGCCGGCACCGCCGCTGCTTGCGCCACTCACGCCGCTCGCGCCCCCGCCGTTGCCGGAGCCACCGGGAGCATCGCTCGACGAACAGGCCAGCGTTAGAGCCAGCCCCGCTGCGCTCAGCAGTATCCAGGCTCGAGACACGATCGCCATCACGTTCCTCTGGCCCCAACGGAAATCGACAACGTCAATGGAGTCGAAATCGCTACGGGCACGAGTAGTGCGTGGCGGCGAGCGGCCCCCGCGATCAGAAAATCGGCGCCGCTTCGACGCTCGCCGGTGAGGCGCGTGCCGACGCCCCTCTTATTTGTGATGCGTCAACAGCCAGGCGTACACGTTGTTTCCGGCCGAGAGATCGAAGGTGCGCGTCCACGCGTCATGGGCGACACCTGGGTAGACCGTGAGCTTCGCGTCGATTGGCGCGGGGTTTTTGCAGGCTTGGATCAGGTGCAACGTATCGATCGAGCCCTTCGGATCGACGGTCGGGTCTTTGTCGCCGTGGAAGGCCCAAATCGGAAGCCTACCGAGCGCGCAACCCGCCTTGGCGACTGCGCCGCGGCCGTCGCCCGAGACGAGCACCGCTGCCGCGACCACTTCATCGAGGTGATCGCCGAGGTAGTTCCAGCTGCCGATCGCGCCGCAGCTCAAGCCAGTCAAATACACGCGCGTCAGGTCGACGTCGTAGTGCGTGAGCGCGAACAGGATGAACGCGTCGATCTCGGCAGACGAGGGGCAATCAGTACCGGGGTGCTGCGGTGAGAGCACCACGAACTTGCGGTCCTCGGGCCACTCGTCGTCTTTCACGACGCGTGGCGGGCCGTTGTTGGCGACCTTCAGGATGGACATCGCCGAGCCATCGCCATTTTCGCCGATACCGTGCCAGAAGACCATGAGCGGATAGCGAGTGCCATTGCCGTAGTGGGGCGGCACGTACTCCAAGAAACCTTGCTTCGTCCCAGTGATGCTGCCGCTCGGTCGCGCGATTTGCCGCGTCGAGCTGGGGCCACCCGGAGCGCCGCCGTTCGGATCCACGCCGCTGCCTGCCACGCCAGCGCTTCCGGCGCTGCCACTCGCGCCCGCCGAGCTGCCGACGGAACCGCCTGAGCCCGCGGCAGAGCCGCCGCTGCCTGCGCTGTGCGCGCCTCCAACGGTGCTTCCCGCGCTGCCTGCGTTGGAACCGCCCGCGCTCGCCGCACCCGCGCTCGCAGTGCTCGTTCCGGCGCTGCCCGCACTCGGACTGCTCATCCCGGCGGCGCCCGCCATGACTTCGGGGTCGGCGCCCGCGTCGCTACCGCAACCGGCAAGCGATCCCAGGCCGAGCAGCAGCGTGAGCCAACCCAAACGCGACAAAATGAGACTCGATGCAGTCAATGCGTCTCCCTGGTAGTTGCGCGGCGTAAGTCGGCGCGCGCATTCGTTGACCACAACAGTGACACGCTGAAAGGGACGCGTCGAAAGTGTGTCTCGCTCGCACTCGCACGCAGGCGGTCCGTGTGCGCGTGTGCGTGTGCGTGCTAGCGCGCCGCGACGGATTGCAGTGCTTCGAGCTCGGACGCCAGATAAGCGAGCGTGCCGCGTAGCAATCGGCCATGCTCTTCGGCCTGATCGTAAAACTCTTGCTGCGGTATACGGAGGACGATGGAGTCGCTCAGAGCGCGCGCGGAGTAGCTCGGCAACGCGCCGCAAAAAGCGGCTGGGCCGCCCACCAAATCTCCCGCTTCGTGCGTGATGTGCAGACCCGTGCGATGCGAAAGCGCCACCGTACCCGTGGCCACGACGTGGAAGTCTGCGCCGTCGTTACCCACGTCGAACAAGGGCTGGGAGGCTTCGAGCATCACGGTGTCCGCGACCGCGGCCAAGCTCGCCACCGCTTGCATACCTGCGCGATGTAAGAAGTGAGCACCGCGCAGGGCCACGATTTTGTCGTAGGTCTCGAGCGCAGCGGGTCGAATGCCACGCGGGGGCTCGCTGTTGCGCGGCAGGCGCTGCGCCAATTGTTGCCACAACACGTGCAATTGCGTCGCGAAGTTGCGCGTCGCCGCGCGCGCGATCTCCGCGTTGTCTTCGAGCAAATCGAACCAGTCGGTGCTGCGAATCACGAACGCTTTGCTCGGCTCGAGCGCGCGGCAGGCACGGAGGCGTGGCCGCTCCAAGACCGCGTCGACCACGCCCACCACCGCGAACCCGGAAAACTCGATCGACTGTAGGCCCTCGCTTTCGAGGGCCACCCGCCCCTCGGTCAAGAACAGGAATCGATCGGGCGGATCGCCTTGAGCGAACGCCAGCTCCCCGGCTGCCAGCTCGAGGTCCTCGAGCAGCTCGAGGAAACGCACGTGCACCGCGGCGGGCATGCTCGGAAACAGCGAGCGCAGCGAGAGCTCACGCCGTACGCGTTGTGCTTCGGACGTTGTCACGCTGGCCGCTCCACGAGTTGCAGCAAGCTCGCGCTCTCCGGCACGCGGGGTCGATCCAGCGCTTGCACGGCGTGGATGGCCAGGTCGCGCAAGATCGAGTCCGAATCGTTGGACAGTTGTTCGAGGGTGTCGTGGGCGGTGCCGAACGTGCCGACCAGCTCTGCCGCGCGTCGCGCGCGCTCGACGGCCGGCAAATCGTCGACCGCCAGCCGGAGCAGCGCCGCCACGTCGTCGGCAGAGCGCCCAATACTTCGGATCAGCGCGTCCAGGAACTCGATGGCTTGCCCGCGCTGCCGGCGATCCGTCGACGTTACCGCCTGGAAAATGGCTCGAATGTCGTCGGCGCGGTGCACGATTTGAAGTAGGCGCGCCATGCGATCCAGGCTCTGCTGAATCTTGTCGTCGAGCAGCTCGATCACGAGGCGCACGGCCAAGCGCGGCTCGCTCGGCGTGTCTCGCTCGAGCGAGGTGCGGGCGGAAAACAGACGTAAGTACTCGAGCGCGTTGCGCTTGAGCTCGTCGAGCAGCGGCTCGACCGCGATCGTGAGCGGCGTCTCGCGGGCCAGCTGGCCCAGGCCACGAAGCGCCTTGTAGCGGATCAACCCTTCTTGATCCCCGACCATGATGCTCAGTAGCACGCGCACCGAGGCCGCGTCGGCGAAGGCCGCCAAGCTGCGTGGGACGTGAATGCGCACGCGTCGTTCGACCTGGGTATCGCCGAGCGCCGCTCGCAGCGCGGCGAACGCCGGCTCACCCAAGCGAACCAAACCGCGTCGCGCCGCTAGTCGCTCTTCGGCGAACTTGAGCCGGCTGATCAAAAACGGAATGCTCGTTACGTCACCGACGAGCTCCAGGGACTGCGTGACCGCCGCGACCAGCGACGGTAAGCGCGACAGACCGAGCAAGATGCGCGTGGCATCCGGTGGCGGATGCGCCGCAAGCGTCTCGATGAAGGCCAGCTTCAGCGTGTGCTCGGCGTCGTCGTCGCGAAATAGCTCCCAAGTCAGAGGGTCCCCTGGTAGCGCGTTGCCGTTCAATTGGGCCAAATACAGGGCCGCGAACGCACGCAGGGACGGATTCTGATGATCCATCACGCGCTCGAGCACGCTGCTGACGCCCGAGAGCGCGAAGGCGCGCACCGCGGCCTGTTGCACGCGCGGGGTCTCGTGCTCGAGCAGCCGCTCACCGAGCGCCAGCCAATCTTTGCGATCCGTGCCACCGAACAGCTCGAGAGCTCGGATCAGCACGGCTTCGTCGTGGTGGTATAGAATCAGCGCCGGGATCAGCCGCTCGCGGTGACGCTCGGCCAACACGTTCATGGCCGCGATCACTTCGTTGCCTTCGGGCTTGGCCAAGGACTCGACCAACATCTCGAGCGATGTGAGATCGAGCTCGCCCAGAGTGAAGTCGCGCTCGACGCTGCCGCGGCGGAGCGCATTGCGGAACAGCGCGATGTACGGCGTGCGCAGGCCCAGGCCCACCAGCAGCCAGGCGAAGGCGAGCACGGCTGCGCTGCACGCGAGCATCACCGGCGAGAGCGTGTGGCGCATGGTCACGCCGAGCAGGATGCCGCCCGCCAGGGCTTGCGTGCTGCGCGTCACGATCAGGTCGACGATGCCGCGTCCCCGCGCTTGGTTCTCCACCGGCGACCAAAGCAGCTCGGATGCGACACGCCCCAATGAATTGCGCAGCGCCGAGTCCGTCGCCTTCAAGACCACTACGACGCCGAAGGAAGCGCTGGACAAGGCCGAGAACGCGCCGCCCACCGTCAGCAATGCCGGTGCCGTCAAGGCGAGGCCCAGCACGCCGACCCGTTGAATCACGCTGCTCGTGACCGTGAGCTGGAGCAGCAGCGAGCCAATGTTGAGCACCAACTGATAGCGCGCGAAGAACGGCGCGAGCTGCTCGGGACGGAGCGTGCTCGCGACCTTGGCTCGGTACATGTAGTCGATCACGAGTGAGACCGCGATCGATAGAGCAGCGATCACCGCTAGCCGCCACAAGAAGGGGTCGCGGCTCAGCTTGCTCAGCTCGGGACGCAGCTTGGTCTTCTTTTCCTCCGTGGCTGGCTCGGGCTCTTCGAGCACTACCTTGCTGACCAGCAGCGCTGCGCCGAAGTAAGCCAGCGTCGCCACCGACAGCAACGAGCGCACGCGCACGAATTCGAGCAGCAAGGTTGCCGCTCCTGCACCGGCGATGGCACCGAGCACTCCACCCGACGCGAGCGGCCCGAACAGGCGCCGGCTTTGCGAGGCGGAAAACAACGTGCCGGTCAGGAGCCAGAACTGACCGACCAGTAACGTCGCCGAGAGCGTGCCGAAGACATACAACGCGAACACCACGGCGGGCGACGGCGGCCGAGTACGAAACCAAGCGCTCACGAACGCGGTGAGCAAAAGTGACACCACGAGCGCATTGCGCGGCCCGGCGCGGCGCGTGAGGCGCACGTTGAGCGGCGTGATGACCAACATGCCCAGCGCGACGCCCACGTAAACCAGGGCCAGCATGCGTGGTGGCAGCTTGGCGAGGAACAGCGCGTCGCGCGCCGTTTCGAGCAGCGTGTGCCCAGCAATGGTGAGCGCCAGGACGAAGAAAACGCGCACAAACAACGCGACCTCATCGGCCCGGACGTCGAGCAATCTGCTCCGGCCGAAAATGTTCACCTACCTATCCTGACAAATCCGCAATCGTTGTGGGGCAACCTCTTGCCGAGCCGCCGGCCGGAGCGTAGACCAAAGGCATGTTGGCTTGCCACCAGCGAAACCTCGGCACGCGCGCGAGCAATCAGGCGCTGCGAGGCGGAGTGCTTTTGGCCGGTCTTGCGCTGGGCGCTTTTTTGGCCGTCAATCAGCTCGGTTGGTCGCGTCACTTGGGCTGGTTCCTGGCGTTGCCGTTGGTCGCTGCCTCCTACATGGTCATCTCTGGCATCTTTGGCATCTGCATCATTCACGGGTTGAAGGGTGATCGCCGCGCCGACCACGGTCGTGAAGTGGTGTTGGATCCCGAAAGCCGCGCACGCATGCGGAACCGCGCGCTCCTGGCCGTGTCGGCCAGCATCGTGATCGGTTGCAGTTTCGCGGCCGCGTTCGCCGCGCACGGCTGAAGTCTCGCGCGTTTGCGTGTTTCTGGGCTGGAGCCTTGTCCGCCTTGTCTAGCGTGCCAGCCGCGGTAAGGTTGCGGCATGGGCGGAATGGACCTCCGAACGCGCACCTCGCTTTTCTGCGGGGTGCTCGCGCTGGCCATTGCCGTCTCGGTGTTGCTCAAGGGCAAGCCGCGTTTGCCGCAGCTCTTCTTCACCGGGCTCGCGGGTGACATCGGCCTCTGGTACCTGGCGCAGTGGCTGTACCACGTCGGCCGCAGCGATCTTTGGGCGCGCTGGACCGCGGTGCTCGCCGTGCTGTTGCCGCAGTTCGCCGTGCACCTGTTCGAGTCGATCGTGCCCGAGCCGGGGCGGCCTTCGCCGCTGAAGCGCGTCGCCGGCATCCTGATGGTGCCCATGCTCGTGCTCGTACTGACCGAGCACAAGCACGGCTTGGTGCGTGGCGCGGTGTTCTTGTACGTGTTCGGTCTGATCGCGGCGGCGCTGTGGACGCTCGCGGTGCGCGGCGAACGCAGTGGCTCGCGCGCGGTTCAGCGCCGTGTACGCTTCCTGGTGTTCATCGGCGCGTTGGCGGCGGCCTTCAGCCTGGCCGACTTCTTGTGGTTCATCGGTGCACCGCTGCCCCCGGTCAGCGCGGTGCTTTCGATCGTGTTCTTGTTCGTGCTTTCGGAGTCGCTGACGCGCGATCGCCTGGTCGATCTGTACGACATCCTGTGGCAGCTCTTGGTCTCGACCGCGTTGGCCTTCGCGCTTGCCGGCATCTTCTACGTTTTCGTGGTGCTCTTCGGCGGCTTCGAGACCATGTACCTAGGCGCCATTTTGGCGGCGATCGTGATCTTGGTGCTGTTCGAGCCGCTGCGCAGCAAGGCCGAGAACTACACGCACAAGGCGTTCTTCCGCGAGCGTGTCGATTTGGAGCGCGCGGTCGGGCGCGCACGTGCAGAGCTCGTGCACGTGCTGCAAGTCTCGGAGCTGCACAGCGTGGTCATCGCCGCGCTGGAAGACTCGCGTCGCGCC
>OUNO010001663.1_pt2 | contig 19584 bp, 13 predicted proteins | sample 1779811 | NCBI WGS metagenome assembly OUNO01 (sample SAMEA3914804, study PRJEB12502) | metagenome | biome: forest; material: soil | place: Canada | collected 2010-06-25 | depth 0.3 m | reverse complement strand
CTCGGTTCGCGAGCATCTGGCTGCGAGTCGTACCAAGCCATGCCTTGGTAGGCGTCAGTGAGCGAGAGAGAGAATTCGAGGGTGTACTCAATGAGCTTCTGTGGGTCCAAAGTCGAAGCAATGGTCTTGGAACCGTCGTTAATTCTCGAGAGACGGATAATTCGTCTTTTGATCTCTCGTCCCATCGTGCTGAAGCTATCCGCAAGATCCGAGATCTCGTCGCGACTGTTCACTGAGACAGCGTTTTGATAGTTGCCGCGCGAAATCGCTTTCGCCGCCTCATTCAGTTTTCGAACGGGCGAGACAATGCCTTGAAGCGCGAGGTAGACCAAAATGAAGACGATAGAAAAGGCGATGAGCGCAATGAGAATGGAGCGTTTCACCAGAAGATCGCCCGTCTCCAGAGCGACCGATTTTCGAATCTCGCTCAGGAGCGATAGATTCCCGATTCCCAGCTTGTGGTACGCCCCGATTCGTTCCTGTCCGCCATCCACGTACTCGTGCAGCTCTCGTTCAATTCCAGACGAATTTAAGCGCTGAAACAGGGGGTTTTTCGATAAATCCGTGCCTTCGGAATAGGGAGAGTTTTCTTTCGCCCCAAGCACTTTCCCGGCCTGGTTGACCAGGACCAGGGAGTACGGTCCGGTCTCCGAAAGAATCGCGCCCAGGTTTCGTGCTAAAAGTCCGACGACCACGAGAGTTCGTTCTCCGTCGATTTCCGAAACGCCCGGGGCCGAAAGAAGGATGATCGATTTTCCCAGCAGCGAAATCGAGTGGGCTTCAATCGTCGGACTCGATGTGAGGGTTTGTCGATTCCATGGCCCGGTGGCTTCATAGAGTCGATCGATTGTCGGCTTGAGCTCGTTCATCGCATCGGCAGGGAACTGGAGCGCGTTTCCTAGGGCGCGATTCCACCACGGTTGCGCACTCTGGCAGAGGTGTGACCCCGGATCGCAAGCAACATGCATCGAGAAAAGAAGATCACGATCATTTTCGAGCTCAGTGAGAAACGGGCGCGCGGACTTTCCGCTCTCTTTGGAAGCCCACGAAAGAACGACGCCTTTTCTGATGAGGCTGTCCAACCAGGTTCTGATCTGGGCGCCTTTCGATCCGGTGAGGAGATCGGAAGAAAGGTAGATCGAGTCGAGGTTGTCTTTCTTAAATAGCTGAGTGGCGTTCTGAACGATGGATATAATCGTGACGAGAAGTGCGACGAGAAGCAGGCTCAGAAGTTTTCCGCCGATAGTCAGACGGATCCCTTTTCGCCGCAAAGGCGGGGGGGGAGGCATTCCCGGAAGGGCGATTTTAGATTCCGCCTGGCTGATCATCCATCACTCAGTGTATAGAGTTTAGTCATGGGACACGCTCGGAAAATTCTGCCTGTCGCCATTCTGGGGCTCGCATTCAGCGCTTTTGCGCAAGAGACTGGAGATCCTGGAAGTCGACAGATTCTCGATGTCTCACGAGCTCCTGTTCGTGCTCACCTCGTGGGGAAGGGCCTCAAAGGGCTAGAAATTTCTTTGAACGGCCTCGACGTCCAAGCGGGAACTTCGAGTGAGCCGCAGCCTATAGTGACGTTTCAAGGGGCTTTCGATCGCGAAAACTGGGCTCTCGTTGTTGCCCAAAAAGAGCTCAAACAGGGCGATTTGAAGTCGTTTCGGATTCCGGTTCCGATCAGCCGCCGAGAGACTTGGATTGCCTTGACGGCCATTGGTCCGAGAGGCGAGCAAGAGAACGAATCCCTTGTGATCGATTTTCCAGGTTTCGAGCTCTACAGCGCGGACCCGCGGGTTCGCGAAGGTCGAAAAACCTATGTGCTCGCCGGGATCGGAGTCGCGAATCAGAACTACTCAGAGCCGGGTCTTATTGCAGATCAGATTTCCTGGGCGGCGAATATTACGGTGCGTCGTCTGATCGCAGCTCCCTCTTGGGATTTACGATTGGTGGGCTCACTCACGCTGGCGCCTTTGAGCTCAACGAACCCGACAAAGTACCGGACTCTGGGTTTCAATCTGATCGGCGGCTACGTGCTTCCGATCGTTAAAGAACCTTGGCGCGTCAGTCTTTTGGCGGGCTGGTACATGATGCGAATGTTGGTTCAGCAAGATGCCTTCGGGCTTCGCTGGATCAATGGGCCCGAACTCTATCCGAGTGTTCAGCGCTATTTCGGAAAGAGCAGCCTGATTCAGTTCTACGGAAAGTACTCGCCGGTGGCAGGAAAATACCGGATCGTTTCGATTTCCAAGAACCGAGAGATCGGTGGAGGAATTCTCTATCAGTGGAATCGGTCCGGCGGTTCACCCTTGGCGTTTTCAGTCGATTATCAACAGCTTCAGCTCGAGATATCCGGAGCGAGCGTCAATGCTTCAACATGGACCGGAGCAGTCAGTTACGGCCTCTACTGACGATAGGAATATCAGTCACTTAGACTCGATTTTATTCCGATATGCGAAGAAGTGGGACTCCGTCCTGATCGGCCTTTCGCATCTCTAAATAGTCTTCGCCACCTGATCTTTTTGGGTGTGCCGTTTCTTCTGCTTTTGTACGGCGTGAACAGTTTGATTCACGACTTCGAAAGCGAGCAGCAGGATGCTCGGGGCGACGTGATCGCACGCGTTCGTGATTTCGCGGGCGACGTGAAGCGCAGAGCCAATGATCGGTTTCGCTGGTTCGCATTGTCGAAGTCGGGCTCGGTTTTCGCTCGAGACTCGATTCGAACCGTCGCCGGATCGCGGGTCGTTTTGGAGTTTCGCGACGGCAGTGAGCTCGAAATCGGAGAGAACTCACTCATTTACCTTCAAGCAAAAGGGTCGGAAGTCGAACTGAAGTTCGTTCGCGGCCGCGCGAAGATCAAAGGCAAGACCACTGGAATCACAATTAGAACAGCAGCTCCGGGGCCTTCGATTCGCGCTCGCGATACGGATGCAGAGATTGATGCGGGAGATTCGTCGGGACTGAACGTCTCGGTCGTTCGAGGAACACTCGAAGTGCTACCGACTTTCACGGCAGGTCGGACTCCTGCAGCTGAAGCGCCGAAAGTCGTGAAGCAGATTCAGGTTTCGTCGACGGGCGAGACTTCCGTGGCGGTGGAAGTTTTAAGAGCAGTTCTTCCAGAGCCGGGCGCTTGGGGACTCGCGGGGAACCCAGTGAAGTTCGAATGGAGCGGGACGGCCAGGGAACTTCTGATTTCGCGGCGTATGGACTTCAAGTCGAGCGATCGAGTCGTTTCCGTTACGGGCTCGAGTACGGCCCTCACTCTCGAGCCTGGCCACTATTTCTGGAAGCTACGGAGTGGCGACACTCTCAGCCCGGTGCGTCCTCTGATCATCTACGGAAAGAATCCTCCTGAGCTGACCGAACCGAAAGACGGAGCGCTGATTTGGTCTGACGAGAGCGAAGCTGAAGTTCGGTTTAAATGGAAAGGCGAACCGTACTTGGAACGCTACGTTCTTGAAGTCGCCGAAGACGCGCAGTTCGCGGGTAAAGTTCAGCGCACGGAGGTGGCCGGAACAGAGGCGAAACTCACGCTGGAGAGCATTCGTTCAGGCTACTGGCGTGTCGTCGGCGAAAGCCCTCAGAATCGTCTCTCGTCTTCCGTGCGCGCAATTGGCGTGATCACGAAACGGTTCAAACCCTCCGACTTTAAGATCAGTCTTCCAAAAGAAAATGCGGTTTCTCGCATCAGCGAGCCCGTGATTTTTGAGTGGTCGGGGGATCCGATTTTCCCGGCGGTTTGGCTCGGTATTCCGGATGAGTTCAGGGTCAAAGTTAGTCAGCCCGGCGGGAAGGGGCGATATGTCTGGAATACGAGCAAGGCTGGAAAATTTGAATGGAGCTTAGAAGCGGGACGAGCCCGTACTTCCGGAACCGTTGAGATTCGCGCTCCCATTCCTGAGCTGGTGCTCTCGCCTCCGAGACTCGGTGAGCAGCTCCTCAGCGAAGTGGCTCAACAGGCGAAACGGCTCGAGGGAGCGCAAAATCTCGTTCTGGGATGGAAGCCAGTCTCAGGGGCCGAAAAGTACCTGGTTGTGATCTCGCGCAAGCGCGACCTAACAAAACCGGTGGAAAATGAATCGACCCATAAGACGGAGTTTGAGCCTCGCGAGTCGAGTTCGCTCACGGGCCATCTCTACTATCAAATCCAGGCGGTGCTCACGAATGGAGACGTCGCTAAGTCAGCTGTAGGTGACTACTTGCTGCTGCCGGCGGCACCTACCCTGGGCTTTCCGGTGTCGGGCGAGAAGATATCGCGCTCCAAATTGGCATCCCCTGGAATGGACCGAATCATTTTGTCTTGGAAACAGACTGCGTTCGCCGCGGCTTACGAGGTCGAACTGGCTCTCGATCCAGGGTTTAAAAGGAAGCTTTGGACTAGAAAGACAGAACGGAATTTTGTCGTTGTTGAGAGCCCAAAACTTGGTGTGTACTGGTGGAGAGTTAAAAGCATGACCCAATCCGGCGCGCGCACGCCTGCGAATGCGACGCACGAGAACGGGAACGCCTCTCCGCGGTCCTTCACCGTCGAACCCTGATCCCGAAATACAGAGATAGGATTTTTCCGAATGAGTGAAACAAGCGGTCTAAAAATTGAACTCTCGGGTTCTCAAGCCAAGCTGACGGGAGTGTTGGACGAGAACGCGAGTTTGGCACCACTTGAGAAGCTTTCCGGCTCAGTGACGATCTCTTTTCAGGGAGTCGAGCGCGTCAATTCATGCGGAGTTCGAGACTGGGTCGAACTTCTGAAAAAACTTTCAGGATGCCAAATCACTTACTCCGAATGTTCGCCCGTCATCGTGAAACAGCTCAACGCTGTTCCCGATTTCGCCGGGTCCGCTAAAATCGAGAGTTTCTTTGCTCCCTATTTTTGTGAAGCGACGGATTCGGAAGTCATGGTGCTCTTGAAACCATCGGACGTTTTGAGTGGGCAACCGCCCGAGCGAAAGTCGGCGAACGGAGAAACACTCACGTTCGATGAAATCGCAGCAAAATACTTTAGCTTCCTCAGTCGCTAGAATGTCGGAACGCGCCCTATACGAGAAGCTCTACAGCAGCTCGCAGGAATCGGTGTTCCTCATTGGGGTCGAAGACTCCAAGATTATTTTTGCGAATCCGCGTGCGGTTCAGGATACGGGCTTTGAACGGACGGAACTTCTCGGTCTTCCGTTTGAAGAGTTTTTTCTTCCGACTGAGCGGACCGCCATTCAGACCATGCTCGAATCGACCGTCAAGTGGTCGAGCGGGTCTGACCCGAGACGTTTACTGAAGAGAAAAAGCGGGAAGAAGATCATCGTCGAAATGACCGCTTCGATGGTTGAGTTCGAATCGAAACCGACCGTGTATTGCTCCGTTCGCGACATCACAGCCCGCGTGAAAGCGGAAGAGAAAATTCTCGAGTACAGTCAGCAGCTCGAAAAAATCAACGCGGAGCTCGAAGAACGAGTTCGAGCAAGGACTTCCGAATTGGCTACGGCCATGGATCATCTCAGTGCTCAGAAAAAAGAGCTCGACGATGTGATGTCCAATATCGAGCAGGGTATTTTGACCATCGGTCCCGACTTGAAGTTGAACTCCGAGTTTTCTGCCATTTCGAGGGACATCTTTGGAAAAGACGAAATCGCTGGTGCCGATGCCGGCCATTTTTTCTTAAGTACAGAACCCAAGCGCAGGGAGTCGATGTCCGAGTGGCTCGGGTTCTGCTTTCGGGCACCTGAGCATTGGGAGATGAGCGGACCCTTGGCTTTGAAGGAACTCGAATATTCGAGTCCCAAGAACCCGGACCAGAAGAAGATCTTAGAGCTCTCCTGGAAGCCCATTTTTGAGACCGGTTCTGACGCTCTGAAAATGGCTAAAATGCTGGTCATTTGCATCGACGTAACTGAGCAGCGTCGTCTCGAAAGAGCGATTGCCGACAAAGAAGAGCAACACCAAGAGGAGCTTGAGCTCATTGGGAATATGATTTTGCTTCCGACCGAGGTCGTCGGTCGATTCTCGAACGATTTCCGCGAAGGCGTAAAAAGGTTTCAGAGTCGGTTGACGGAGGTCGGTTCAGTATCAGCCTTGTCCGAGGATGATCGACTTACGTTCGCAAGATTCCTCCATACGATTAAGGGAAACGCCCGCCAGATGAGGCTGAACTCTCTTGAAAAAGAGGTACACGAACTCGAAGGGGTTTTTGGAAACGCGGCGAGCGAATCGGATCTGGTCGTACGAGTCGAGAGGCTAGGAAGATCCTCCGAGAGAGTGTTCTCTGTTTGCGAGCGCGTGTTGAATCAGCTGGGGAATATGAACAGCGAGAATTCCTCCACCGACTCTTTGAGCGTGATCTCTCGAGGAATTGCTCCGCGCATACAAGAGCTCATGGATAAGATGATTTCCGGTCCGGGCTCCTACCCGCTTCTCGCGTCAAGGCAGGTCGCCGAATGGCTTTCGTTGGTTCCATCGAGTCTGCTCTTCCGTCGAATCGATGGGCTTGTTTCAGAGCTTTCGAATTCCCTCGGTCGGCCGATTACCTTTGAAACGAGTGGCGGGGATGTTCGGATCGAATCCGAAATGCTCAATCGGTTGCACGATGTCTTGCTTCATCTTGTGCGAAACAGCGCCGATCACGGGGCACAGCCGCCGGAAGAGCGTAAGGCCCAGGGAAAGCCCGAAGCCCTGGGCATTCGTCTTAGCGTGCGTTCTTTGGAAGGTTCTCGTATCGAGGTGCTTCTTGAGGATGACGGAAAGGGAATCGATTCCGATGCGCTGAGAAAGAAGATCGTTTCAAAGCAGCTCCTGTCCCAGGATGAGGTTTCAAAAAGGTCTGATTCAGACCTCCTCGACTTTATTTTTCTGCCCGGTTTTTCGACTCGCGATGAAGTGACCGAACTATCGGGTCGCGGCGTGGGAATGGACGTAGTTCATGACACGGTCATGCGCGAGCTCGGTGGTGAAATCAAACTGGGCTCTGTGTTTGGAAAAGGTGCTTCAACACGAATTGAACTCCCCTTGAGAACGTCACTTCCACAGCCGGTACCAGCCTTTGTTTCGGCGGCCTCCATGGACGGTAAAGTCGACTGGGACAGGCTCCTCGGGACGGCGATCCAGAATCAGCTTTCCGAAGAGTCGAAGCCCTGGTTTTGCGAAGCCACGTACTACTCGACGCTGGGAACCCAGGAACGCCAAGGTCCGTGGATCGTAGTAGGAGAAATGGCGCCTGCTGAAATCGCCGGGTTCTTGGATTCGAATTCCGAGCTTCGCCATTATGCTGACCTCAGAAATCGGTACGTCGGTACCTTCCTTCGTGCGACGCGCTCCAAGCTCTCGGCCCCGGCTCCCTTTGGAATGGAGAGCTACCTCTGGTCGTCAGCGCAGATTCAAAGCCATACAGTGAAGTCCTACTCCGAGAAGTCGGCGCTCATCGAGAAGACGACTGCCTTTTTCTCGAAGTTCAGACTGCATTCGTCAGTATTCACCTCAATCGCTACGATTGCGGATGAGATGATCATGAATGCTTGCTTTGATGCGCCTAGAAACCCGGATGGAAGCGCGAAGTACAACCATCTGGACCGCACCGAGGCTTTGAATCTAGGGCCTTCGGAGTTCGGACGCTTTCGATTTGGTATCGATCCAAACTTTATCGCTCTCTCAATCGAAGACCCCTTTGGAGCACTCGATCTTCCGACACTGAAGCGCCACATTGCCAAGGGCTTTCGAAAAGGGGGCGATCAGATCAGTCGGGGACTCGGTGGCGCCGGAATGGGTCTGTTCATGATCTTTGAAAATGCTCATTTTCTTGTCGTGAACCGAATTCCTGGGAAAAAAACCGAAATGATCGCACTCATTGGACTTGGGAAAAACAACCGCGATCATCAAACTGCTGGTCGAGGCTTCAGCTTTTTTGAACTCTGAGTTACGCTTGTTCTATGTTTCAGGCCTCGGCAAAAATTCTCATTGTAGATGACTCTGCAATCTATCGCGAGGTGGTGAAACTTCAGCTCACAGAACTGGGATATTCCCAGTTTATCGAGGCAGACGATGGTTTGACCGCGCTCAACGTCTTGATCGACGATAAGCAGGGTCCCATCGAGCTCGTGATCTGTGATTGGCATATGAAGCAGATGTCGGGAATGCAGCTGCTTTTGAAAGTACGTGCGCTCGAGCAGTTCAAAAAACTGCCATTTCTTCTCGTCACGACGGAAGGCCAGATGGAGCGGGTTTTGGACGCGATTATAGCAGGCGTCAGCGACTATATCGTGAAGCCGGTGACCAAAGAGATGCTCCAGAAGAAGATGGCTGTCGCGTACTCCAAAGCCGGAAAAATGTAATTAGAGCGGCCTTCCGATTCGTCGAAGCTTATCTTCGACGTCGGAAATCAGAGCCAAATTCGTCGAGCTATGCGGACACGGTTCGATGAAAATCACCCGAATAGCCGGGTTTATATCCATTTCCTTCAGCTGATCGAACAGCGAGGCTGCCGACTCGGCGAGATCGTCCGTCTTTGAAAGTGCCGTGAGATGGATCTGTAGGCGCAAGATCTGCTCGAGCCCACTCTTGGCAGCGAGCGCATGATCATGCAGGAAGCAGAGAAACCCGACAGCCGGATGGGAGCCCGACGTGAGCTTGATTCTTCTGAGACTCTCCATCTCGAGAGAGGCGAGCGGTTGGCTCAGCAGGAAGACGGGCTTTTTCGGATTATAGAAGAGGGCCGGCATAATCGAGTCCTTCAAATGGTCAAACTGCGCGGTTTCGGAAATAGGAAAAGCTTTTCCCAGCTTCCTGAAATTGACGGAAATTTTTGGAGATCGCGATCAAAGCAATGACTTCGGTGCTCTTTCCCGGAGTGCAATTGACGATGAGTGAATGGGTGTTTTCAAAAATCATGAAGAAGCCCAGGCCGGCTCCTCCGGGAGCTGACTGATTGATCTGGTCCGCACCCTGGCCAAAGCCTTTGTTAATATGCCGGATGAGCGTCTCTTTTGTCAGAGCCCCAAATGGGTCTTCTATCGAAAGCGCGACGAAGGCCGGGTCCCATCCATAGCGGAAAGTGACCGTCTCGTGATCGGCGAGCTCCAGGGGTTCCGTTCGTGGGAGATGATTGTACTTCGGCTTTCCGTCGCTCCCACGGGGCGCATCGAACATCGCGTTCATGATCATTTCGTCTGCGATGGTGGCACAGAGATCCGGAAGTGCTGAAAAGGTCTCGAGGCCTTTGAGACCTTCCACCATTCCGGCGATGACCTCTTCCTTGTCGAGGTACTTTTTGAGTCTTCGGCTCGTGACATGGGTCGAAGGCCAAAGATAGCTCTCGATCCCGCTCGCGGTCTTACGACTCATTTTTTTGAGTACCGAGCGAAGGTAGGACGCGGCTTGGGGATGGTCCACGGCGATGTAGTGGTCCAGAGCCGAGTGTTTCTGGAGAAGCTGAGCCGACTCGATCGCGCTGACGCCGCCGGCGCAAATCACGTGGTGGTGCAGATTTGCTTCTAACTCGGCGAAGACCGATTCGAGACGAGGCGTATCGATAAGAAGTCCTGCGTTCGGGCTGTCCGCCATCGCTGGGTTTGTTTCGAGACCTAGAGAATCGCCGATCTTCTTGGCTCGCTCGGAATCGTCGATGAGTAGTTTGAACGGAAGCGAGGTCTTGCTGAGATAGTCCCGATTGAAACGAAGGGTGAGTCTCGAAAACTGCCCTAAAACGGATTGAATTTCGACTTCCCCACCGAGCTTCTTCTCAACGAGCTCTTTCAAGACGTCCATTCCGATTCCGCGCCCAGAGATCTCGGTGACCTCCTCCTTGGTACTGAACCCGGGGAGAAAAATAAGCGCTAGGCTCTGGGGTCGGCTCAGCTTTGCGGCATTCTCTTCGGAGATCAGTCCCTTCTCGATGGCCTTCTTCTTGAGAACGGCAGGGTCAATTCCCTTTCCGTCGTCCGAAATCTGCACAAGTACTTGATCGCCACCGAGCTCTTCTGCGCTCAGAGTGATTTGCATTCGAGGACTCTTGCCGTTGGCGACTCGCTCCTCCTCGGTCTCGTACGCATGATCGATCGAATTCCTTACGGCATGCATCAGAGCTTCGTAGATCGCCGGAACTGTTCTCCAATCGATGCGGGTTCTCTCCCCCATCACGTCGAATCCGATATCTCGTCGAAGTTCGACTGAGAGCGACTCGGCGAGCTGCTGGAGGCGATCAAATACGATGCGCACGGGGACCAGAAAAAGCCACGCCAGAGCGCGCCGAACCGATTGCGTCGTATGCGGACCTTGACCAGAAAATGTGGTCTCGAGAAGCCCCTCAATTTTTCGTGCGATGAGTAGCTGGTTCGAATGGTCGGAACCGGTGCTCGTGGGCCCCGAGAGGCCCTTCATGATCCGATTGTAGATATTGAGAATCGATTCGAGGGCACTTTCCAGAACCGAAAATGAAGAATCGATTTCCGGGAAGAATTCGGATGCCTGGATTGAATCGAGCTTTTTTCTTTCGATCTCGACAATCCGTTCTTCGAGACGGTGAGTTCTGCCTTCGATCGATCCGAGCTTCAAGATCCGGGAACTACCCTTGATCGAATGCAAGTGGCGAAGAAAGGCGTTGAGATTCTCTTTCGTGCACCACTCGCCGTCGGATGCCAGGATGGCTCGAGCCTCGCTGAGGTACTGCTGAAAGTCGGAGATAAACTGTTCGACGACACCTGGACTCAAAGTGACGAGCTGAGCGATGAGCTCGAGCTCTTCCCGGTGTTCTTCTTTCTTCTTTTCGATCTCGGCTTCGAGCAGCTTTTTTTCCGTGATGTCGTTGCAGACCAACATCATCTTAGTCATCTTTTCGTCGACAATGATCGGGTACCAAGACAGCTCGATGTCTCTCAGATCGGTCGAGCCATCGGGACCGTGCTTGGCGAAGCTGAGCTGTTTCAGGCCGAAACCACGGGTCAGCTCCCAGTTGCTCGGATCCTCGAAGTTGTAACCGAGCCATTCGAGAAGTGGAGGGCCTTGGGTCGCGGTTTGTTCTTCTGAAAAGAGGAATCGGTCGATCGCGACCCCCTCGGCGAAACGATCACCGAAGATCTCGAGCGCGAACTTCGAATGCTCCTCGTTCAGAGTCAGATTGGGACTGATCGTGACGATCCCTTCACGGATACTTTCCATGACGTCATCGACGGCGCGTTTTTGAATACTGAGGTTGGCCATTGCTGCCGCTAAGTCCGCAGTTCGTTCCGCGACTAACCCTTCAAGCTCTTCCTCGTGTCTGACGCGTTCGCTGATATCTCGAATATTCGCGAAGATCGCCTTTGCCCCTTCGAAATCAACCGCCAGCGTGGCGATTTCGACCCAGATTTTCTTTCCGCTTTTTCGTCGCAGGGTTCGCTTTGGATCAGTCCCCTGCCCCCATTCGAGCGTGCTTTGCAGAAGCGTAAGAAGGGCCTCCCGATCTTCTTCAAGGAAGAGAGATTCAAAGGGAAGCTTTGCGAGCTCTTCCGATTCAAAACTGGTGTCTTCTTGGGCGCGTGGATTGGTCAGGAAAGGAAGACGGGTTTTCACGTCGAGGAGGAATACCGAGTCCTGCGAGTTCGCGTAGATTCGGGAATAAAGATCCCGCTCGGAAGCCCCGACGCCGGTCATTTCCTGCTCAAAAAGCGAAAGTACTGCTTAGGGATAGCGTCGAATTTCAAAGGAATGCCCGCGTCGGTGTTTCGAACGGGGGGCGTTTCTCCGATGACTTCTTTTGATTGGAGGAGGAGGAGAATTTCCTTCTCCGTCGCTTCGCTGAAATAGGGGGCAAAGAAGCTTTCAACCTGAGAGGTACCCAGAAAGTCGGGAACCGTATTGAGCTGTTTCACGATAATAATGGGGCACTCGGTGTAGGTCAGCTGGGTACCCGGATGACGTTTCAATAGATTCACCCACTCGCGAACCCCACAGGAGTTGATGCGAGTGATTTCTTTGAAACAGATGACGGTGCCCGTTTGAAGGCCGTTGAGAACGGACAGGTCCGCCTTTTCGTCCAATACGCCCTTAAGAATGACCTTGTTGCCGTCTTTTTGAATTTGGAACGTGCTCATCCCGACCTTCCTAGCTTCTTCCAAACCGTTTCGAGTTTGATTTTAAAAGAGGCAGGTGTGAACGGTTTGATCAGATAGTCGTTCACCTTCAGGGCCAATGCTTCTTTGACGTTGATAAATTCTTGCTCAGCAGTGATCAGAAGAAACGGGGTCGCCGAGATTTCCTGCGTCCCGCGGACCTTTCGAAGAAGATCGATGCCCTTCATCGAAGGCATGTTCCAATCCGATAAAATGAGCCCGAATCGGTCCCCCGACACTGTCGCAATGTGAATCTGCTCCCACGCGGTCGTGCCGTTCTCGGCTTCCGAAATGTTTCGATACCCAAGTTGTTGCAGGATGCCCTTTACCATCTTGCGGATGGCGGGCATGTCATCGACGACTAGTATCTTGGTATCGATTGGAAACATGAGGGGGGTCCTCTATCGATTATGGAGCCATGGATCTTCTAGTCAATCAGGCATTTTTTTTAGTCCGAGCGGAAAAGCCAGGTACGATTTGAAGGTCATGACGAAGCTCTCTCTCGGAACCAAATTCATCGGAGTAGTGCTCGTCTCACTAGCCCTTTCGTTTCTGACGATGGTTTGGAACGCGGCGTACCTTTTCCGAAAAGACAATTTGGACTCCATCTACATCTCCTCGGAATTGCTTCTGTCCGCGAAAAGCGGCGAGGTGCAATCGTGGGTTCGCGCTCTGATCCGGGAAACCGGATGGATCAATGGAATTTTGACGGTCTGGGACGGGCACACGGGAAAGCGGCCCTCCGCGCCGCTTTCGGTTTCAGACGAGCTTCTCTGGGTCGCGCATTACGAGCCGGTGAACTCAAATACTTTCGTACTGAAAGCGTCTTGGTGGAATCAAAAGAAGGCGGACTCTCTATCGCTTCCTGACGCGCGAAAGTCTCAGGTATTGACACAGTTTGGGCCGGATTCGGTCGCTGCGAAAAATCGCCGCACCACGCTCCGGGCGAGAAAGCTGTTGGACTCGGTTCCCGTGCTTTTGCTTCAGCAGACTTTGCCGACGGGTCGGGTCGTTGTCAGTGGGGTTTTGACCCCGGAGCTGAATCGGATCTTCGGCGAGGCCGGGCCCTACGAGTTCGGTTTGGTCAATGCAGCGGGAGAAGTGATGGCCCATCGCAGGCCCGAACTCATCCAGACCCGTCTTTCCGGTTCACCACTCGTCAAGCGGTTGCTTGTATCAAAGGCCACCCGTGAAGTTTTGGAGTACAGCGATTCCGGAAAAGATCGCCTAGGCGGCTTTGTCAGGCTTGGAGTGGCCGACGTGTTCGTGATCAACCAGGTGCCCAAGGAGATCGCACTCGAGGCAGGTAATATTTTGATCGAACGTTCGATCATTCTGGCTCTCTTGGTTTTCTCAGTCGTTTTCATCGTCGCTTATATTTTTGTGCAGGGAATTCTCGCCCCGATCGAACGCCTGTCTCAGGCCACTCAGCTGCTCGCGGCGGGAGATTATTCGGTCAGAGTGGACGTTCAGTCGGGCGATGAAATCGCCGATTTAGCGACGCGTTTCAATCAAATGGGTGGAGAGATCAGTCGCCGCATTGAACAACTCTCTGAGATTAACGATGCCTCCCATCAAATCGTCAGAACTCTTGAGCCGGGAGAACTGGTCGAGTTTTCCTCCACGTTTTTGGCCGCCCTTCTCGAGTGCCCTTCCTCGGGGGGTGTTTATGTTTCGAAGGAAGGAAAGAGAGTCGAAAGTCGACGGGGCGAATCTCTACCATCCTGGGAGATGCTGAGCTCAAAAGAGGGCGGAAGTTTTGAATGGGAAGGGAAGCAATGGCTGCTATCCCCCATCATGGAAAAGTCGGAACGACGGGGAAGCATTGTCATCGGTGGAAGAGACGCTCCTTTTCGCAAAGACGATCCGAATCTGGTCGGTACCGTGCTCGCCACAGTCGGGGCGACCTACGAGAATATTCGCCTCATTCGAGAAACGGCTGATAAGGCGCGGCTCGACAAGGAGCTCGAGACGGCACGCCACGTTCAAAACACGATGTTCCCGCCGACGTCGATTCGGATCGGGAACCTAGAGCTTCAAAGCTACTACTCTCCAGCCTCCGAATGCGGTGGCGACTGGTGGGGGTGCGTCGAGCTTCCAGGTGGACGAGTGATGGTCGCCATCGGTGATGCCACGGGGCATGGGGTTCCAGCGGCGATGATCACGGCGACGGCCAAGGCGTCATGTAGCGTGCTATCGGGCCTGGCGTCAGCGTCGTCAACGCTAGCCTCTTCACCACGCGCGCTGATGCATCTTTTGAATAAGGCCGTCTTCGAGGCGACTCAGGGCCAGATCCAGATGACTTTCTTCATCGCGATTTTTGACTCCATCACGGGCGAGGTGGTTTTCAGCAGCGCTTCCCACGACCCCGTCTACTGGTATCGCCAGGGTGACGAGACCATGGACATTCTCATGTCCGAGCAAGGCCCGAGACTGGGGCAGGATCCGGTCAGCTATTTCGAGAACGAATCGCAGAAACTGGCGCCAGGTGACGTCGTCGTTCTCTATACGGATGGAATCCCAGAAGGTAAAAATCCAACCGACGAAGAATGGGGCGAGAGCAAGTTCGTACGCTCGCTGAAGAAGCATGTTCAAGAATCTCCGGAGGAGATGCGCGAGTCGGTACTGGGCGACTTCAGAAAGTTTACAGACGGACATCCGCTCGAAGATGACGTGACCCTAGTCGTTTGTAAGTTTCATCCGGTCGCCTAGTCGGTAATTGTAAACTGGGAAGGCGGACTGAAAGTACTTTCCGTTTCCGAATGGGACGAGCGGCTCTTAACGCGCCAGAAATAGGTCCCGCGAACGATATTTTGAAAAATGAAAAAGTTATTCTGGGTTTCGAAGCGCCTAACGAAGCGTTTGAATCCCGGGTCTTCCGCGATCTCAAGCTCATAGGCCTCGGTGAAGCTGGTGTTTTCCCAGGAAAGGACGATTCGCTCGTTCATTTTCTCGATCAGCTCACGGCGGCGAATGGTCATACCGGGTATGGGGCTACGAACCAAAGGTGGATCGAAATGAAGCTCGAGATTCTGTTTGGAAGAGGCGATAGCGTCGCCATTTTCCAAAATCGCCTCGATCGAGTAATTCAGAGGCTGATTAAAAGCAGGTTTGATCTCGAGAGCCGAGTCTTCGGGCGAGACATTTTGGACTGACTCTTTGCCTGCGGGACTTCGGACCTTGACTCGGTACGCGACTGCGCCCGGATAAGGAATCCAACGAAGCGCGAGAAGCGGGTCTTTTTGAATTCGGCGATGATCCCGATTCGAATGCAGGAGACTCCCAGCGAGCAGGGCTGGCAGCACGCGCATGGCTTGAGGTGGTTTCGCAGCAGGCTTTTCGAACGGATCAGCGAGCTCAAACTTGCCCACTTGGGCAAGACCTTCTTTAGACACTTGGGCTGATTGAGTCGTGGTGACCGAGAGGGTGCGGCCATTAGGGTTTTTAAGCTCGGCCTTTCCCTCGGTCACGCGGACCGCGGTGCGCCCATCGGTGTCTTCGATCGTTCCCGAGCTGTTTTGAGCGTGAAGAGTCTGCCCGTTTGAAATAATTCGCAGAGCCTTTTTTCCCGCTTTGAATCGAAGTCTTCCGCCGGTGGCGCGAATCGAGATTTCTCCGTCACGCTTCTCCAACGAGACCAAGCTTCGTTCGCCGATTTCAATTTCACTTCCGTCGTTCATTCGAATCGTGAGTTTTGAGTCGGCGCTGACACGAATCGAATCATTTTCGAAAAGCTTTGCGTTTCCGCCCAGATTGAACCAACGAAAACGTTCGAGCGGTCTTCGTTTGATATCACCGCTGGAGTAGATCACGTTCGCCGCTGTGGCCTTGCCATCCCCCGAAAAATCGGCGGTGAAGAACGACTGAAAGCGGAAGGCGGAATAGCACAACAAGATCACCGGAATCGCGAGGGCGGCTGTGTGTCGCTTAATTAATTTATCGTGATTGGCTCTGAGCACTGAGAGAACGTCCCGTTGTCGGCTTTAATGTAGATATTTGCGGCTGAGTTGGTGTTGGTGATGGTCAGCCCCGAGAAGGTGGCGACACCGCTGGATATGCTCGCCGTGCTGCCGGCAGAAATGCCGCCAATGGAAGTCGACGAGCAGTCCGAGTCGGACCATAGCGAAAGAGTCATCGTCCCTGTTTCCGAACTGACGACGTTGAAAAACTGATCGGCGACTCGAACGACTGGTTGGGTCGTGAGGGCGGTACCGACAGTCCCTGAATTCGGTTGAACGTAAAAAGTGAGCAGGGCTGGCCCGACGGCTTGAACAATAAAACTTGGTGAGCAAATGCTGAGAGTTCCGCTCACGGCTCTGAGGTAATAGGTTCCGATTCGATACGGTATGACGTTTGAGAAATTCGCTTCCCCAGCGACCGCGGCTTGGGTGAGGTCGCCCATAAGTGCACCATCTACCAGGGCCGTACACGATGCGTTTGAATGGAGCTCCAGGCTGATGGATGCGGTCGTGTTAACCAGGGCGCTCGATCCGTCGAGGAGTCGAACTATCGGGTTCAGAGCGGTGGCGACGTCGAAAAACCCGGACGGCGCTGATACAAACGATAGATGGGTGGTCGATCCGGCGGTCACCTGAAGTGTGACTTGGGCGGTCACCTGTCCGCCTGTGCTGGTTGTCACAAGGACTTGAAAGGCGGTCGGAGTAACGACGGGAGTAAGCGGTGTTCCCGTGACGGCGCAGGTAGTGGAATTAATGACCAGCCCCGTAGGGAAAGAAGTGGTCGAGGTGAAGTTCGGGTCGAGCGCGCAATTCGAGAATGTGCCGGCATCCGAGGCGTACAAAGTCGTGGGTTGGACGCTCATCGGACTGCCGACCGAACCGATGGTTCCGGTCGCGCCCGAATAACTCAGTACATTGGTGGGTGCGGGGGCCGAAGGGGTGTACTGGCTTAACCGTTGGAGGTCGGCGTCGGTAATTCGCGTTGCATAGCTTTTGAATGATTTGATCCATCCGCCGAGGCTTCCAGTTCCCGAGGCACCCAACCAACAGCCGGTCATTCCAGTAGGAAGAGATCCAGAAGCGGTGGCAACGGAAGTTCCTCCGTTGACGGAAATCGCCGAGTTTCCTGCCTGAAATGCCGCGGCGATTTTTGTCGGAATCAAAGTATAGGACGCGGCTGCGGAAGAAAGGTTGAACTGCGAAACACCGCCACTTGTATTAGAGAATAGGCTCGAACCGTTCGTCGCACCGGGAAGCTGCAGTCCGAGGAAGTTATTAGCCGTCCCGTCGGAACAGAAGAATGGATAGGAACTCGCTGGAAATGAGCCATTCAGACCTGACTTACCAGACATGGCATCGATCAAATAACTGCCGGTTGAACCAGTAGCGATACTGGCATTCGGAAATGCGACTAGATCGGCGGCACGAGTGACGGCGACACGACCGGTTGGAATATAGCTCGTGGCCCAGATCGAGTTTTCATGCTGGCCACCCCAGAGGTAAACACCACCTCCCGCCGAGGCGGCTGCAGCAACCACTATCTTCGTCGCGACGGTTGCCTCGGTTCCACTGATCGCTGAAATCATGCAGCGATACCAACCATTGCCGACGTTTTGAATGCGGGCAACACCGTTAGAGAATGTCGATCCCTGAGTCGAAATGGAGCCGGCTGTTCCTCCCGAAAGATCAAATGTGGCGGAAACCCCATTTGCAAACGTGCTTTCGCCGAGCTGAACTGTGATCTGCGTGCTTCCGCCCGCCTTCGCAAAGACAGAGAAGCTTCGTTCCTGCGACGCAGCGGTTTTTGAGAATGACCGGGAGATCGTAGCCGTCGAGGTGAAGGTCGTCGGCTTTATGATGTCGGCATCGGTGAGTCCCATGGGCGACGTCGTTTGATCGATGGTAATTGTAGCGTTGGTGATGCGCGACCATTTCGAAAAGTCAGTGCTGTAAGTGTGAATGTTCGTACTTGCCGACTCCGTGAGTAGTCCTCTTGCAGCGTGGGTGACCGGATCATGGTCAAACCGTGGACCCTGATAGGTCGATGCACCGGTGCTGACGTAGGTACCGGGTGTACCAGCATCCTCGACCTGTCCACCCCATTGGTACCAGCCCTCTGAAGTCAACCCAACGTGGGCAGAACCGCCGCGAGTAAAGAAAAAAGAGGCAGTCCCCGAAGCGGCGGCGGTTTGAGTGATTGAAAATCGGATCCAACCATTTCCGACGATTGTCGAAGTGACAGCGATGCCCCCGATATTGTCGTAAATGGCTCCTGTGTCCGTATCGACGTTCAAAAATGGCGTTGCACCGAGAGGCCAGACCGCGCCATTACCGAGTCCAAGGCTGCCGCCACTGTTGGATCCGGGGTATGTTTTTAAATAAATAGATGCAGTGTATGTATGCCCGGCAATCACCGTGAAGTCGCCGCCGTTCATGTGGTCCGAGTTGGCTGTGGTTTCCTGCAACAGATCGGCCGTACTTGTTCCATTGGGCGCAGTGGCGGCGTCTTGCGTTACTGTGAGGCCCAAAAGTGACCACATTTGCGCCTGCTCGCTATAAGGGAGCAGGTTTTGATTTGCGTATCGAAGCGTGCCCTGACTGTCAAAATAGGTAGCAATAGACGCACGAGAGAAACTAAGCGCCGTGGCGCCGACGGTCGGATTCAGAGTTCCCAGGCTGAAATCGTAGGCCAGAGTCGGCTGAACTTCCGGAGTGGCTACGAGCTCAGCTGAAGCGGCTCCTGTTGAATTCGTATTGGTCGCAGTAACGATGTAAAAGTAACTGGTCCCGCTTGTTAGACCAGAATCGGGGTAAGTGTTGCCCGACACAGCCGTTGCGAGAGGGCTATAAGGTCCACCCGTCGTGGAGGATCGAGAGACATTATATGTAAAGGGTGCCGTGCCCGTCGCGGGCGCGGCCCACGATAGCGTGAGAGTTCCATTTCCCGGTACCCCTGCGAGAGAAAGCGGTACGCCGGGTGCGGCCGCGGGACGAACGGTCGCCTGGTTCGAGTTCGCGCTTTCGACTCCGACTATCAAACTAGTGACGACATAATAGTAAGTCGTACCGTTTGTAAGACCCGTGTCGGAAAAGCTATTGGTCGCGCTCGTATTCACGAACGCATAACCGGAGCCATTCGTCGTGCTTCGGTAAACTTTGTAAGTCGCTCCCGAAACCGCAGTCCAGGTCAGGCTGGCCGAGGCGTCTCCGAGAGTACCTGCAAGTGCCGTTGGCGCTGCAGGTGCGTTTCCGGTTTCGCTGAAGCTGACGCTGAATGCAGTCAGGTGAATCGTGGCGCTGACGGTGATCGTGCCTGCGGATCCCACAGTCAGGGTATTCGACGCGACACCACTTCCATCCGTGCTCGAAGAAGCTCCTGAACCCAGAGTTCCGGTTCCGGAAGTCACTGCCCAGTCGACTTGAACACCGGTCAGTAAATTTCCACCGACGTCTTGTACCGTGACGGTCATTGGGCCCGAAAGGGCCGAGCCTGCCGTCGCCGAGAGAGAATTTCCGGAAGCGATCGTGATGCTTGCAGGAGATCCGACGGAGACCGTCAGTGCGTT
>OUNO010000710.1_pt1 | contig 19592 bp, 17 predicted proteins | sample 1779811 | NCBI WGS metagenome assembly OUNO01 (sample SAMEA3914804, study PRJEB12502) | metagenome | biome: forest; material: soil | place: Canada | collected 2010-06-25 | depth 0.3 m | reverse complement strand
GGCGCTCGACCTCGCCCTGCGCCGCGCCGGCTTCCGCGTCCTGGTCCTCTCCAACGAGCTCGGCGACGAGCGCCTCGAGCGCGCCCTCGGCGCCCTCGACCCGACCGCGATCGTCCTCTGCGGCCCTGGCGCCGACACCCCCGGCGCCGTCAAGCTGGTCCGCAAGATCCGCGAGCTCGGCTTCCAGGCCCCGCTCTTCGGCTTCCGCGCCAGCGGCCTGATCGGCGACGCCGTCCCCTCGGCGGGCCAATCCCCCAGCGAGGTGACCGGCATGCTCAACGCCGACCTCCGCCGCCGCGCCGCCCAAGCCTTCGCCTAGGCGCCACAAAAAAACCGGCACAGAGTCCGAAGACCCTGTGCCGGCTGGAGGAACCGCTTGCGCCTCCCGGCGCCCCTCTGCTCTCTAGCTAGAGAGAACCAATCGCTGCTTTTGCGGCGTTGAGGACGACCTTGGGAAGCGGCGCGAAGTCGAGCGCTGCTCCGTATGCCTGCCCTTTGGTCACCGCGTAGGTGAGGAACTGCTGCACGAAGCCCTTCTGCGGGGCGTTGTGCGGGACGATCGCGTAGGTGAAGGTCGAGATCGGGTAAGCGATCGTCGCCTTCTTCGGCGGGTTGGTGATGTTCAGCGTGTTGCTGGACGGCACCGACTTGATCACCGAGGCTGCGCTTTCGATGTTTTTCAGGTTCGGGAACTCGTAGTTCCCGGCGTTGTTCTGGATTGCCGCTGCGCCGAGGCCGGCCGCGATCAGGTAGGAGGCCGAGATGTAGCCGATCGCTCCCGGCGTTTTGACGACGGTCGCGGTGATCCCGGCATTGCCTTTGGCGCCGACGCCGGCCTTGAAGCCAACCGAGGTCGCGTAGCCGACTTCGTTCTTCCAAGCGGGGCTGATCTTGGAGAGGTAGTTGGTGAACGTGTAGGTGTCACCGGAGCCGTCGCTGCGGAACACCGGCGTGATCGTCAGGTTCGGCAGTTTCGCTTTCGGGTTGATTTTCTTGATCTTCGGGTCGTTCCAGTTGGTGATCTTGCCGAAGTAGATGCCGGCGAGGATCTTGCCCGTCAGGTTCACCTTCTTGAGGCCGGGGACGTTGAAGCCGACACCCGTGGCCGAGAGCGCCCAAGGGATCTGCACGCAGCCGTTGCAGGCGGTGGCCTGTTCTGGCGTCAGCGGAGCGTCGGAGGCGCCGAAGTCGACGGTCCTGGCGGTGATCTGGGCGATACCGGTTCCGGAGCCGACGGCGCCGTATTTGACCGGGATGCCTTCTTTGATTTCGAAACCGCTGATCCAGTTGGCCATCAGCGGCGCGACGAGGGTGGAACCAGCGCCGGTGAGCCCGGCGGCAGATGCGCCTGCGGTCGACACGGCTGCCGTGCTCCCAACCGATGCGGCCACAGCGATGACGAGTGCTAGCAACCTTTTTCGCAACAAGGGTGTTCCTTTCGGGATTCGTTGACGACGGTAGGGTCGCGATCCCGAATGGAAGATTTGTGTCAATCTCGTGAAAGGTCATGTGTGTCAAAAATGTGACAGTGATGTAACAGTGTTGTCACTTGTGTCAATTCTGTGAAAATTTGATCGAGGAGGTGTGGATTGGGAACTCACTCCTTTACGCTGCCGCCCGATGAGTGCCACCGCCACTCCCACGGCAGCGCCCGAAGCCCGGGCCGCCAGGTCTCGATCGCGCCGTAAGCGAGCCGACCGGATCGGCGACCGGGTGCTGTACGGCGTCTGCCTCGCGGCGGCGCTGCTGGCGATCGTCGTGATGGTGCTGGTCGCTTACCAGGTCATCGACGGCGCCTCGCTGGCGATCTCAAAGTTTGGGCTCGGCTTCTTCACCCACACGACCTGGCAGCCGAACTTCGGCAAATTCGGCGGCGGCGCCTTTCTCTACGGGACGATCGTCACCTCGTTCCTCGCCCTCCTGCTAGGTGCGCCGATCGCGATCTCGATCGGTCTTTACCTCAGCCTGCTGGCCCCCGGCGGGGTGCGGGGCATCGTCTCGCCTCTGGTCGAGATGCTGGCCGCGATCCCGAGCGTCATCCTCGGCTTCTGGGGCCTGCTGATCCTCGCCCCCTTCGTCCACACCACGATCGAGCCTTTCCTGCACAGCACGCTCGGCTTCATCCCCCTCTTCGGCGCTCCGGAAACGACCGGCTCGAGCATCTTCACGGCGAGCTTGATCCTGACGATCATGGTTATCCCGATCATCGCCTCGATTACCCGCGACCTCTTCATGGCGGTCCCGAAGGACCTCCAGGACGGGGCCAGCGCCCTCGGCGCGACGAAGTGGGAGGTGGTCCGCGGCGTCGTCCTGCCCTCGACCTCGTCGGGCATCATCGCCGCCTCGCTGCTCGGCCTTGGCCGGGCGCTGGGTGAGGCGATCGCGGTCGCCCAGGTGATCGGTGCCGGTAACGGGGTCTTCTCGGACCTGTTCAAAACCGGCGACACGATGGCGGCGCGGATCGCCAACGAGTTCCCCAGCGCGCTGACCGAACTGCACAAATCCTCGCTCTACTACCTCGGCGCGGCGCTGCTCGTGATCGGACTGGTCTCCAACCTCTCGGCCCAGTGGGTCGGGCGGCGCTTCAGCTACAACAGCGGCGGGGCGACGCGGTGAGCGGCGCCGTCCCCGACCCGACCGCGCCGCTGACGCCGTCCGGCAACCTGCGCCGGCGGCAGGCCGTCAGCAAGCTCGCCGAATACACCGCAACCGCCGCCGCCGTTGCCGCGGTCGCCGTGCTGGGGATCGTCATCTACACCGTCGTCGCCCGCGGCATCGGCGCGATCAGCTTCGACTTCATCTTCACCGGCGAACCGACGGGGGTTGCCCCGGCGCTGGTCGGGACGATGGAGATCGTCGCGATCGGGACGGTGATCGCGGCGCCGCTGGGCGTCCTCATCGCCCTCTTCCTGACCGAGTACTCCAGCAACCGCTTTGCCGGGCCGATTCGCCTGACGCTGGACCTGATGAACGGCCTGCCTTCGATCATCGTCGGCCTCTTCATCTTCGGGCTGATCGTCAAGCCGACCGCCCAGAGCTCTGGCATCGCGGCCTCGATCGCGCTGGCGATCATCATGCTGCCGCTGGTCGCCCGCGGCAGCATCGAGGTCCTGCGGCTGGTCCCGAACGCGATGCGGGAAGCCTCCGACGCGCTCGGGGTGGCGCGCTGGCGGGCGGTGCTGACCGTAATCCTGCCGGCGGCTCTGGGCGGGATCATCACCTCGACGGTGCTGGCGGTCGCCCGAGCCGCGGGGGAGACCGCGCCGCTGCTGCTGATCATCCCCGTGGCCAACTACTCAGGCATCTCGCTCAACCCGTTCGAATCCCTGCCCAGCATCCCGGTGAAGATCTATTCGCTCTCCGAAGAAGGCAATCCGGAAGGCTTCACGGAAGCCTGGGGTCTGGCCCTGATCCTGGTCTCGTTCATCCTCTTCGCGGGCCTTGGCGCCCGGGCGCTGCTGGCCCGAAGCAAACGAAAGATGGTCTCCTCATGAGCTTCGACCCGACCCGCAGCATCGATCCCTCCGTGCCCTCACGGGTGCGGATCCAAAGCCAGGTGGCGGCGCAGACCGGCGTCGCCGAGATCGCCGAAAGCCACCACAGCTTCGTCGCCCCCGAGGTCGTCTTCGATGCCCAGCGGGTCGATGTCCACTACGGCGCCAAGCAGGCGCTGGCCAACGTCTCGATGGGCATCCGCCGGGGTCAGATCACGGCCCTGATCGGGCCCTCGGGCTGCGGCAAGACGACCTTCCTGCGCAGCCTCAACCGGATGAACGACTCGGTCCCCGGCTTCCGGCTCGAGGGCCAGGTGCTCTACCACGGCCACGACATCTACGGCGACAACGTCGACCAGGTCGAGGTCCGCAGGCGGATCGGGATGGTCTTCCAGAAACCGAACCCCTTCCCGAAGTCGATCTACGACAACGTCGCCTGGGCGCCGCGCAACCTCGGCCTCAAGCAGGACCTCCACGACCGGGTCGAGAAAGCCCTGCGCGGGGCGGCGCTCTGGGACGAGGTCAAGGACCGGCTCAAGGACAGCGCCCTCGGCCTCTCCGGCGGCCAGCAGCAGCGCCTCTGCATCGCCCGCGCGATCGCGATCGAGCCCGACGTCCTGCTGCTCGACGAGCCCGCCTCAGCCCTGGACCCGATCGCCACCGGCGCGATCGAGGACCTGATGCACAGCCTCAAAGGCCGCTTCACGATCGTCATCGTCACCCACAACATGCAGCAGGCGGCCCGGGTCGCCGACCGCACCGCCTTCTTCAGCCTCGACTCCGCCAACGGCGCCAAGCCGGTCGGGACGCTGATCGAGTTCGACGACACCGCGACGATCTTCGGCCAGCCCCGCGACCCCCGCACCCGCGACTACGTAACCGGCCGCTTCGGCTGAGCGGCGAGCGCTTCTGTCCTTTGTCGCCCACAGGGTTACAAAGGTCAGAAGCACTCGGGCCCCGGCGCTACCCCCGCAGGATCGCGTCGCCCGAGACCTGCTCGAGCAGCGGTTTGCCGCACTGCCAGCAGAAGGTCGCGCCGCTGCTGTGGGGGGCGCCGCAGGATTTACAGGCGCCGGAGGCGCCGGTCTCGTCCATCCGCAGGATCCGTTCGACCTCGCTCAGTTCGGCGTCGGCGTCCTGCAGGACGACGGCCCGCTTGACCATCACGTCGACCTTGATCGCGTTGCGGATCGCCATCTCGTAGACCAGCCCGCCGAGGTCCCACTGCAGCTCGGCGACCCGCGCCACGAGTTGGTCGCGGCGGCGCTCGAGGTCGATCACGAACTCCTTGCCGTAGGCGGCGCTGAGGGCGCTGTTGGCGACCGGCTTGGCCGCGGGCTTGCTGCTCTGGGCCGGCGGTTTGTTTCTCGCCGGCCGCGTCTTGGTGGGTGGTTTCAGTTTCATTCTCCGAAAAAATCTCCCGTGAATTCGCCGCCCTTGCTGCAGCCGGCTTCACTCTTGTCGCACTTTTCCCCGACCTGGGTGGTCGAGTCGGGCAGGTTGACGTCGGCCGCCGGCTTGAGCACGTCGGCGGCGGCTTCTTCGCCCTTCTGGTCGGCCGCGGTCTCCTTCTTCTTCGACGTCTTGCCGGATTTCTTCTTGGCGCCGCTGGTCGAGGCTTCCGCTTCGGGCGCCGCTTCCTCTTCGCCTCCGCCGCCGCCGACCTTGATGATCTGCGGTGCCGCGTTGGCCGCGGTCGCCGCGCCGTTGTCGCCTGAGCGGCCGATCAGGACGCCGACGCCGATCGCCAGCACCAGGGTCCCGATCCCGGCGATCAGGGCCGCGTTGGCGGTGATCCCCTGCGGCTTGCGGTCGCTGGGTGGTGGGGGGGTGGCGGGCTCTTCGGGTGGGGCCTTGACCGCGTCCATGAAGACGACCGCGTCCATAAATGGCAGCCGCGGGTCGCCACGCCGGTTTCCACACTCGAGGCAGTAGCGCTGGTCAGCGGCAAGTGGGGCCTGGCAAGTCGGGCAGTGCTCGCCGGGCCCTTCGATCGAAGTGGTCACGCCCGCATTGTCGGGGCGGCCCTCCCCCGTGAATGTTGAAGAGTTGTGAACAGTAGGTGTAACAGCGCCGGCGCGAATCAAGATCTTCACATCTCGGTAACCCGGCCTCGCGATACTCGCCGCGAGCGTGGCCACCCCTAAAGACGAACACACCCGCGGCTCCGGGCGCGGCGGTTGCGCCGAGTGCGGTACGGCCCTCACCGGCGACCAGCGTTACTGCGTCAAGTGTGGGACCCGCCGCGGTGAGCTGCCGCCGGCCGTTGCCGGCCTGATCACCCCTCTGCTCGCCCGCGCCCGCGCCCGCGGCGCCAAGACGGCCGTTGAGCCCGAGCCCACCCCGGCCGTCAAGGCCAAGCCAGAGGTGGCCGCGACCGGCGCGTTCGCCTTCATGCCCTCGCCGCGGGCGGCGGCGATCGTGGTGATGGGGATGCTCGCCTTCGGCGTCGTGATCGGCTCGGCCACCAGCCAACTGGCGCAGAGCGCGGGTATCTCGACGATCGTGCTGGAAATGACCGAACCGGCGCCGGTCGCGCGGGCTCCCGAAGAAGTCGAAGCAGCGGAAACCGAAACGGCCTACGAACCCGCCGCGACCGAAGCGGCGACGACCTCGACGACCGAAACGCCGGCGCCGGCCGAAGAAGAACCGGCGCCGGAAGCGCCGGCCGAAAACCCGGTCCCATTCGACCCGACCGAAGAAACCGAAGCGACGCTGCCCGAAGTCAAACACGTGTTCCTGGTCGTGCTCGGCGAAAACGGCTACGAGGAAACGTTCGGGCCGAGCGGCACCGCCCCCTATCTGGCGAAGACGCTGCCCGAACAGGGTGAGCTGATCCCCAACTACTACGCCGTCACCAAGGGCCAGCTGGCCAACCAGATCGCCCTCATCAGCGGCCAGGGGCCGACGCTGGAAACCGCGGCCAACTGCCCCGTCTACACCGACATCACCCCGGCGACGGTCTCCGCCGCCGGCCAGGTCGAAGGCGCCGGCTGCGTCTACCCAGCCGCGACGACGACGCTCCCGGGCCAGCTGGTCGAAGCGAAACTGAAGTGGAAGGCCTACGTCGAGGACATCGGCAACGGCGCCGCCGCCGGCAAGTCCGCGACCTGCCGGCACCCGGCGCTCGGCGGCCCCGACGACGCCCAGGCGCCCGTCCCCGGCGATGCTTACGTCACCTGGCGCAACCCGTTCGTCTACTTCCACTCGCTGATCGACGGGCCCGAATGCACGGAATCCGACGTCGGCCTCGAACCCCTCAGCACCGACCTGGCGAAGAAAGTCAACAAACAGACCCCGGCGCTCTCCTACATCGTCCCCAGCGCCTGCCACGCCGGCGGCGAAGCGCCCTGCGAACCGGGCCGCCTCGCCGGCCCCGCCGCGGCCGAAGAATTCCTCAAAGCCGTGATCCCGGAGATCACCTCCTCGGCGGCGTACAAAGAAAACGGCCTGATCGCGATCACCTCGGCGCAGGCGCCGCAGGCGGGCGAAAAGCTCGACGAGAGCGCCTGCTGCATCAGCCCCATCTACCCGAACCTGCCGCTGGCGCCGGAAGCCGCCCCGGCCGGCGGGCTGGTCAAACCGACCGGTGGCGGCGGCAAGGTCGGCCTGCTGCTGATCTCGCCCTTCGTCGAGCCCGGCAGCGTCAACGAAACCGTCACCTACAACCACTTCTCACTGCTGCTGACGATCGAGGAACTGTTCGGCTTGGAAAAGCTCGGCTACGCGAACGAACTGGCGCTGCTGCCGTTCGACGAAACCGTTTTCAACGCCGGCGAAGAAGAGGAATCGACGGTCGTCAAACGCGCCGGCTGGCGCGGTCGGCTCGGCTGGCTCAGCCGAGCAGGATCAGCAACGCGGTAAGCAGGCCGAGGCCGATCCCGCCGATGGTCAGCGTCTGGATCGGCCAGGGGGACGTTTCCAACGGGCGCTTCTCGGCCAGCGCCCGGTTGATCGCCGCCCGCTGCACGGTGCCGTAGCCGATTGCCAGGATCCCCCAGACCGCGAAGCCGACGCCGGCGACGGCGTAGGGCCACTCGGTCACGCCCGGGTCGAGCTGGGGGACGACGCGGCCGACGCCGAGCGCCACCGCCAGGGCCGCCAGGCCGGTCCGCCACCAGGCGAGCTGGGTCCGCTCGCCGGCCATCTGGGTGCGGCGGGTGCCCTCGACCGGCGCGGTGTCCGGTATCTGCGGCTCGGTTGGTCGGGGCTCGGTGCTCATCTCGGCTGGTCCAGCAACAGGGCGAGCTGGCGCGACTGTGCCAGCAGCACCCCGTCGGGGCTCCATAGCTCCCCATCTTCCTCGACGAAGCCGTGGCGCGCCAGGCCCGAGCTGAAGACGGCCAGGTAGGCATCCGCGGGCTCGGCCCCGGGCGGCGGCAGCGGGGTGCGGAAGTGGACCGTGTAGTCGATCGTCGGCGCCAGCGCCGGCCGCGCCAGGCGCACGAACGGCGCCGGGAACCAAGCGTCGAGGATCGCCGCGGCCAGCGGTGGGTCGAGCAGGCGTGGCTCGCGGGCGCGGATCCAGACCCCGGTGCGAGGCTCGCCGCCGGAGAAGGCGGCGTCGCCGAGCGCCGGGCGGACGCTGTAGTTCTGCATCATCGTCGGCATCCCCTCGACGTCGCCCGGTTCGGGCGTGTAGAGCTCATCCGGTGGCTCGACGGCGGGCATCTCGAGCTCCGAGAAGCCGTCCGCCTCCCAGTTCTCCGAGAGCACCGCCTGGGCGGTCGCCTGGATCTTGCCCGCCTGCTCGAGGCGAGCGGTGAGGAAGGTGGTGCGGCTGCCCTCGCGCTCGACCGTGACCGAGAGCTCGGCCGGCCCGGGGACGGGGGCGCGGGGAAAGTGGATCGTCAGCGAGCGTGGCGGCCGCTCGGAGCCGACTGTCGCTTCGACCGCCCGCATGATCAGCGCCGCCACGAAGCCGCCGTTGGGGCCGCGGCCGACCCACCAGCGCTCGCTTATCTCGGCCCCGTAACGGCCCTCACCGAGCGGTTCGATCCGGGTGTCGAGATCGAATTGGTGGGCGGCCATCGCCGCGGATCATGCCGGTCCGGGCTCGGGCGCGTCGCCCTCGCGGATCCCCCAGCGTTCGTGCAGGCGGCGCAGCGGCGCCGGCGCCCACCAGTTCCACTTGCCGAGCAACTCCATCAGCGAGGGGACGAGCAGGGCCCGGACGATGCTGGCGTCGATCAGCACCGCCAGCGCCGTGCCGACGCCGTTCTCCTTGATGAAGATGATCTGCGAGGTGGCGAAGGCGAACATCGCGACCGCGAACAGCAGCGCCGCGGCGGTGACGATCCGCCCGGTCCGCTCCAGCCCGATCGCCACGCTCTCGGAGTCCGAGGCGCCGTTGTCGCGCGCCTCCTTGATCCGCGAGAGGAGGAAGACGGCGTAGTCGGTCGAGAGCCCGAAGGCGACGGCGAAGAGCAGAATCGGCATCGTCTGCTCGATCGCCCCCGGGCTCGAGTAGTCGAGGAACCCTTCCAGCCGGCCGTCCTGGAAGATCAGGACAAGCAGGCCGAAGACGGCGCTGAGGTTGAGGAAGTTCATGATCAGCGACTTGATCGGCAGGATCACCGAGCCGGTCATCAGGAAGAGGATCACCAGGGTTGCCCCGATCACGATCGCCAGCGCGATCGGCAGGTGGGAGGCGATGCTGGACTGGAGGTCGACGAAGTCGGCGGTGGCGCCGCCGACCAGGACGGTGGTGCCGGCCGGCGTCTTCAGCTCGCGGATTCGATTCACCGTCGCCTGGCTGGCTTCGGAGACGAACGGGTTGGCGGAGACGACCTGAATCGCGGTGACGCCGCCGTCGAGGCGCTGCGGCGGCAGGACTTCGGCGACGCCCGCGGTCCGCTCGATCCGGGTTGCGAGGAGCGCGGTGGCCCGCGGCCCGCCGCCTTCGACGTCGACCCAGATCGGGGTGTCGCGGTAGGGCGGGAACTCCTGGCTGACCTTCTCGTAGGCCTGGCGGGCGCTGGCCGATTGCGGCAGCACCGTGGGGTCGACGGTGTCGAACTTGATCCCGAAGAAGGGAATGCCGAGGACGATCAGCAGCAGGGCGCTGAGCGTCGCGACCGGGACCGGCCGCCGCATCACGAAGCGCGAGAGCCGGTACCAGAAGCCGCTCTCGTCGGGCCGGGCGTCGGCTTCGGCGCGGCGCTGCAGGAAGCGCGGCGCGCCGGCGTTGACGCGGTTGCCGAGCAGGGTCAGTACCGCCGGCAGGACGGTGAGCGAGATCAGCGCCGTGAACAGCGCCACCAGGGCACCGCCCAGGCCCATCGAGTAAAGGAAGCTCTGCGGGAAGACCAGCAGCGAGGCGAGCGCCGCGGCGACCGTCAGCGAGGAGAAGAAGACGGTCCGCCCGGAGGTCGCGAGGACGCGCCGCATCGCCGCCGGTCCCGGTCCGTCCTTGGCGATCTCCTCGCGGTAGCGGGAGACGATGAAGAGGCTGTAGTCGATCGAGAGCCCCAGCCCCAGCGCCGTGGTCAGGTTGAGGGCGAAGATCGAGATCGAGCCGAACTCGCTGGCGAGCCGCAGGATCAGGAAGGTGCCGACGATCGCCAGGACGCCGATCATCAGCGGCAGGACCGCGGCGACGAGGCTGCGGAAGAACAGCAGCGAGAGCAGGAAGAGCAGCGGGAAGGCGATCATCTCGGCCGTTTTCAGGTCCTTCTCGACCTGCTTGTTGACCTGCTCCTGGGCAACCGCGTAACCACCGACGACGACCCCGGGGCGGCCGGAGAGTTCGGCCGCGATGTCCTTGCCGATTTTCTGGATTTCCTTGTTGTCGGTCGGCTTCAGCGCAACCGCGAAGTAGGTCGAGTCGCCGTCGCGGGAGACGAAGTTGGGGCTGTGGGTGTCGTAGTAGCCGGTGACGGCGGCGACATCGGGGCGTTCGCCCACCTGGCGCTCGAGCGCCTCGACCCTGGCCCGGCTCGCGGGCTTGGCGACCGGGGCGTTTTCGACCACGGCGATCACCGCCGGCGAGCGGAAGCCGGCGTCCTGCAGTTGTTCGCGCGCCTGCACGGTCTCGGAGGAGGGGTCGTCGGCGCCGTAGGGGTCGAGGCGATTGGCGACCGAGCCACCGAGGGCGCCGGCGATCAGGAAGAAGGCGATCGCGATCAGGCCGACGCGGCGGGCGCGGTGGTCGGCGAGGCGGGCGAGGGCATCGAACATCAGCTGCTCCTTTTCTCGGGGGCGGTCGCGAGCAGTTGTGCTTCCATCCGCTCGCACCATCCGGCAAACCACTCGGTGAACTCGATCCCGCCGCGCAAGACGATCAGCGGGAAGGGGTCGTCGCTCTCGGCTTTCTCGGCCTCCATCGCCCGCAACTGGGCGTTGACCGCCTCGCGGTGGGCGCGCATCGCGCGCAGGATCTCGACCGCCTCGCTGCGCGGCAGCGCCCCGGCGAAGAACAGTTTCAGCAGGCCTTCCTCACGCATCTCGAAGGTCTCGGGCGGCAGCCGCAGCCAGGCCTTCAGCTCCGCCTCGCCGTCAGCGGTGATCTCATAGACGGTGCGCCGCCGGCCCCCGGTGGGGGAGTCGACTCCGACCACCAACCCGGCCTCGGCGAGCCGCTTCAGCTCCGGGTAGATCTGCCCGTAGCTGGCGGTCCAGAAGAACCGCGTGCTCTTGTCGACGACAGCTTTGATCTCGTAACCCGAGCGCGGCTCTTTGCGGATCAGGCCGAGGATCACGTAGGCGGTGGGGCTGAGGACCTCCATCTCGCGTATATATATCGGACCGATATATCTGAAGGTGTGATCTGCGTCACGTTATGGTCAGCGTCCCGGCAGTCAGAAAATTCCACGAAGGGTGCGCGTATGACTCTCGACCAGAGCAAGGTTGGACAGGTGGTGGCGGAGCAGATGGAGGCGATCGAAAACGACTACGGCGACGATTGCGAGATCGGCGACGTCTGCACGATCGTCGAGGTCGTCGGCCCCCACGGCTCCCACGTCAGGGTCCGCAGCAGCGACATGCGCCCGCACAGCGGCTTGGGCCTGATCCGCATGGCCGAACAGGCGATGCTCGGCAACCTCGGCGGCGCCGAGTAACGCCGAGTCCGTACTAACCCGTGTATAGCGCGGGTAGGTGCGGACTCGCCGTTCAGGTCAGCTCAGCGACCAGGGCATCGACGATGACGGGGTCGAACTGGGTGCCGGCGTTGGCTCGCAGCTCGCGGATCGCTTCGTCGTGGCCCATCGCCTGGCGGTAGCTGCGGTTGGAGGTCATCGCGTGGAAGGCGTCGCAGGTGGAGATCACCATCGCGCCGCGGGGGATCTCCTCGCCGCGCAGGCCGTCGGGGTAGCCGCCGCCGTCGAAGCGCTCGTGGGCGGAGCGGACCAGCGGCGCGACCGGGGCGAGAAAGGGGATCCGCTCCAGCATCCGGGCGCCGATCGCGGTGTGCTCGTCCATCCGTTCGCGCTCCTCGGGGGTCAGCGGGCCGGGCTTGCGCAGCATCTCGCCGGGGACGCCGATCTTGCCGACGTCGTGCAGCAGGGCGCCGTAGCGCAGCCGCTCGAGCTCGTCGCCGGCGATCCCGAGCCGGCGCCCGACATCGGTCGCGAGGTCGGCGACCTCGTTGGCGTGGTCGGCGGTGTAGGCGTCCTGCAGCTCGACCGCGTCGGCGAGGACTCCGACGGTGGTGAGGAAGGCTCCCTCCAGTTCCTGGACCAGCTGGCAGCGGTGGATCGCGGCGCCGACCTGGCTGGCGACGACGTGGGCCAGCAGCAGGTCCTCCTCGGCGAAGGCGCCGGGCTCCTCCTGCTCGAGGTTCATCACGCCCCAGATCGAGCCGGAGACGAGGATCGGCAGCGAGAGCTCCGAGCCGGGGTCGGTGCGCGGGTTGCGGGTCAGGTAGTCGGAGTCCAGGCGGGTGTCGTTGACCATCGCCGGCCGGCCGCTGCGCGCGACCCTGCCGTTGACGCCGATCTCGACCGGCTGCTCCTGGGCGAGGAAGTCACCGACCTCCTCGGCCAGCGGCCCGGCGCCGGCGACGACGCGCAGGAAGCCGTCGCCGTCAAGGCGCTGGACGACCGCGAGGTAGTACTGGAAGGACTCGTGCAGCAGCGAGACCGCCTCGTCGGCGACCTCAGCGGCGGTGGTGGCGCGGGAGAGGCTGGTCGCCAGGCGGCTGGCGACCAGCAGGCGCCCGCCCTGGATCGAGGCATCTTCGACCGCCCCCGCTATCGGCATGCTGCTGGTTTTGGGCTCCACGCACGAACTTATCGGCGTGCCTGTGCGTTGCTTTAGCCCTCACTATCCTCAGACGCTCATGAGTGAGGTCGAATCCGACATCGTCGTGATGAAGTTCGGCGGCACCTCGGTTGCCGGGGCCGAGCAGATCAAGCGTGCCGCGGGACGGATCGTCGCCGCCCGCGAAGCGGGCAACCGCGTTGTCGCGGTGCTCTCGGCGCGTGGCAAGACGACCGACGAACTGGTCAGCCAGGCGCTGGAGATCTCCGCCCGCCCGGTCGCCCGTGAGATGGACATGCTGCTCTCGACCGGGGAGCGGATCTCCTGCGCTCTCTGCGCGATGGCGATCCACGACATGGGCCACGAGGCGATCTCGCTGACCGGCTCCCAGGCGGGGATCGTGACCGACTCGACCCACACCAAGGCGCGGATCATCGATGTCCGCGCCGAGCGGATCCGGGAGGCGCTGGAGGCGGACCGGATCGTCCTCGTCGCCGGCTTCCAGGGGGTCTCGACCGACAGCCACGACGTCACCACCCTCGGCCGCGGCGGCTCCGACACGACCGCGGTCGCCCTGGCGGCGGCGCTGCGGGCCAGCGTCTGCGAGATCTACACCGACGTCGCCGGAGTCTTCAGCGCCGACCCGCGGATCGTCGCCAGCGCCCGCAAGCTGGACTCGGTCTCCTTCGAGGAGATGCTCGAGATGTCGGCCTCCGGGGCCGGGGTCCTGCAGCTGCGCTCGGTCGAGTACGCCCGCAACCACGGCGTCCGCATCCACTGCCGCAGCAGCTTCGAGGACGGTCCCGGTACCCTCGTCGTCTCAGAGGAAGAGACCGTGGAGCAACCCTTCGTAACCGCCGTGACCCATTCCAACGCCGAGGCGCGCGTGACGCTGACCGGCGTTCGCGACGAGCCCGGCGTCGCCGGCCGCATCTTCACCGCCCTGGCCGCGGCCAACGTCAACGTCGACGTGATCATCCAGAACGAGCCGGTCGGCGGCGACCAGCTGGCCGACCTCTCCTTCACCGTCGACCGCGACGACCTGACGACCGCCAAGGACACGATCGCCGCGCTCGGCGACGTCTCGCTCAAGGTCCGCACCGACGAGCAGATCGGCAAGGTCTCGATCGTCGGCGCCGGCATGCGCTCGCACCCCGGCGTCGCCGCCAAAGTCTTCGAGGTCCTCGGCGAGGAACGGATCAACATCGAGATGATCTCCACCTCGCCGATCAAGATCTCCTGCGTCATCCCCGCCGAGCGCGTCTCCGACGCCGTCAACGCCCTGCACAAGACCTTCGAATTGGGCGCCGACGCGATCCGGCCCGAGGACCCGACCGGTCCCGGCCACCGTCCCACGGTTGCCGGTTGAACCGGGTCATACTCGGGTGATGGCCGGCGACGGTTACAGAGTTGGCGTGCTCGGGGCGACCGGCCTGGTCGGCTCGACGATCCTCGGCCTGCTGTCCGAACGCGAATTCCCGCTTGCCGAGGTCGTGCCGCTGGCCTCCGAGCGCTCGGCCGGCAAGGAGATCGAGTGGAACGGCGAAAGCCTCACCTGCCGCGCGGTCGGCGACGACACGATCCAGGGCCTCGACCTCGTCCTCTCCTCGGCCGGCGGCTCGGTCAGCGCCGAGTGGACCCCGAAGATCGTCGCCGCCGGCGCCACCGTGGTCGACAACACCAGCTACTGGCGGATGCACGACGACGTGCCGCTGGTCGTCGCCGAGGTCAACCCGGAGGCGCTCGAGGGCCACAACGGGATCATCGCCAACCCCAACTGCTCGACGATGCAGCTGATGGTCGCGCTGAAGCCCCTTTATGACGAGGCCGGCATCGAGCGGCTGGTGGTCTCCACCTACCAGGCGGTCTCCGGCACCGGCAAGGCGGCGATCGACGAGCTGATGGACCAGGCCCACGCGATCCTCCACGGCCAGGAGCCAACCCGCCCTGCGATCTACCCGCATCAGATCGCCTTCAACGTCCTCGCTCAGGCGGGCAGCTTCCCCGCCGGTGACGATCACACCGACGAGGAGCGCAAGCTGATCAACGAGACCCGCAAGATCCTAGGCGACCAGGAGATCAAGGTTTCCGCCACCTGCGTACGCGTCCCGGTCGTGACCGGCCACTCCGAGGCCGTCAACGTCGAGACCAAGCGGCCGCTCAGCCCCGAGCGCGCCCGTGAGCTGCTTACCGCCGCGCCCGGCGTCACCGTCGTTGACGACCCCGCCGCGGGCCTCTACCCGATGGCGATCGACGCCGCCGGCAAGGACGACGTCTTCGTCGGCCGCATCCGCCGCGACCCCGGCAACGAGAGCGCGATCGACCTCTTCGTCGTCGCCGACAACCTGCGCAAGGGCGCGGCGACCAACGCAGTGCAGGTGGCGGAGCTGTTGGTCGAGCGCGACCTGTTGCGCTAGTACCGGCGGAGTTCTCGCAAGTCCCGAAACGCCCCGATCACGACCAAGGTGCTGAACGCCCCCGACGTCCCCGCCTCCAAAGTCACCCTCAGCCTCGCCGGCGGCAGAAGGGCCTGATGGAATACAACGAAACCTCTGCCTGCACAAGCAGCGCGCCGCCTCGGCGGCGTTAGGGCGGCGCTCTGAAAGGCGCGCGGACGAGTGCTAGATCAACTGGCTAGAGGGCGCTGTGGAAGCCAGTAGCCGACCCCAAGTGGCGGGGTCTGGCTTTTCGGGCCCCTCACTGCGAAGGGTGCCTTGTCTCGCGATGGTGCGGATGGTGAACAGCGATAACCGCGCCGAATCGCAGACCTCCGATTTTGGCGACCGGGCGACTCGGTGCCCCCTCCAGAAGCCCGCGCCGCGCGACAATGTACTTGCGCGAATCTGCGACCGCGCGAAACCACGGAGCGGCATTTTGCAGGGGAAATTAGCCGCGGTTCTGCTGCCCAAGGCCCAGGTTGAGCCCAATGCACGGCCTTTCTTGACCGGCAGACCTCGCGGGACTACGGATTGCTTGTCCCAGATCGGGACGCGCCGCGATTTACCTCGCGGCGATGGGAAATCCAAGAAAGGATCAAACGCAATGCGCAATCTCAAGACCCTCGGTGTGGCCTTTGTAGCCATGCTGGCGCTGACTGCCGTGGTTGCTTCGGCGGCTCAGGCTTCGAGTTTCACAGCAGCTGAATATCCGGCGAAAGTCACAGGCGAACAGCTGGCTGCAGGCCCAAACAAACTGACACTGGGTTCTAGCTCTGTGACGTGCAGCACCGGAAATTACGCCGGAACATTGGCCGGAGCCAGCTCGACATTGGAAGTTAGCCTCGACTACACAGGCTGCAAAACCAGCTTCGAAACTGAAGCGACGGTCGACAACAACGGCTGCACCTACCTATTCCATTCAGGGGCATCAACCGGCACCGACAAATTCGCTGCGACTGCTGATCTGAAGTGTCCCGCCGGACAAGAACTGACAGTCACACTCGGTCTCTGCACGGTTCATATCGCTCCGCAGAACGGACTGACGGGTGTCACGCTTACGAATAACACAGGATCCCCCGGGGACGTAACTGTCACCGCAACTACCGCGGTCACCGTCAATGTGACAAATGTGTTCCTGTGCCCGCTGAGCACTGGTTCGCAGACGGCAACGCTTGACGCCAACGTCACAGTGAAAGCCTACAAAGACACGGGTGGTACCGAGGGCGCACAGCTTAACGCCTTGGTCGACTAAACATCGAGAATCGAGTACTACCGTAGTTAGTTAGTGGAGCAGGGCCGAGCTTTAAGCTCGGCCCTGCTTAGTACGTAAGTATCGGGTCTTGTCTTGACAAAGATGGCGCCGTACCGATACATTGGGCTGGCGTTTGTAAGGGACCAGCGGGGGGTTTTGGGAGCCTCTCCGGAAGGCAAGGGGTGGAATGAGATACTTCAACAAGGGTCTAGTTGCGTTGGGCGCTGTGGCCTTCGCGGTTCTAGCAGTTGTCCCTACCGCCTCAGCCGACACCACGTTCGGCACCTTTGGTCCCGCTGCCGGGCAGACCGACAGTCCCGCCGGCTTGGCAACCGACGCTCAGACCGGCGACCTCTACGTCGCTGATCGCTCCAACGACCGCGTGGACGTCTTCGACAAAGACGGAAACTTCCTCCGCGCCTTCGGTTGGGGCGTAGACACCGGCGCCGCAGCCCTCCAGACCTGCACCACTGCAAGCACCTGCCAGGCGGGGATCGCCGGTTCGGGTGCCGGGCAGCTAGACGGCCCGAGTGGAGTCGCGGTCGACAACGACCCGCTCAGTCCCGCTTTCCATGACGTTTATGTCTTTGACGGCTCAAACGTGCGGGTGCAGAGGTTCCATCCCAACGGGGAATTCGTCCTCAGTTTCGGCTCAAGCGGGGAAGGGGCGGGGCAGTTCGGGGAAATCAAGGGCATTGCCGTTGGTCTGGGAGGACTGGTCTATGTGGTGGATCAAAGGCCAACCGGCTTCGACACCTTCACGGTCGTTATGAGCCGTGTTCAAAAGTTCGAACCAACGGGCACTCAGTCGGGTGCACCACTTGTCGTCTCTGATCCGCCGAGTCCCCCTCGGCCAATTGCTGGCTTCGCAGTCGACGCTAGCAGTGGAAACTTCTACGTTGGAACGATCATCGGTACTGGAGCGGTTAGAAGGTACTCTCCATCCGGAGCGTTTCTCACCGCTTTCAACCCCTCCTTCAACATCAAGGCCCTCGCCACCGACCCGACGGCCAACGTCTTCGTCGCCGACGTCACCGATATTGACTCGATTCGTCAGTATGGCCCCGCCGGCACGCAACTACGCACCTTCGGCTACGGCAGCCTCAACGCCACGACCGCCGGCCTGGCCTTCTTCCACACCGCAACCACCGACGTCTGCACCAGCCAGGGCTCGGGAGCCAGCAGCGAAATCGTTTGCTTCCCACTACCGCCGGCCGGCCCGATCGTCTTGCCCGAAGCCGGCAACACGCTCGCCAACCCGATCGGCAATGTCAGGGCGACGCTGAAAGCGCTGGTCAACCCTGAGGGCAAAGAAGCCAAGTTCCACTTCCAGTACGTCGACAAAGAAACCTACGAAAAAGACATCAGCGAACTGGGTCCCGGCCACGGCTTCGATCACGCCACGAGGGCGCCCGAAGGCGCAGGGGAAGATCAGGTGGCGGGATCGGACTTCGAACCGCACCCGGTAAGCCGCCAAATCGGCTGCCTTGACCCTCAGAATCCGGCCGAAGTCGCCAAATGCCTTGCGCCCAAGACGAAATACGTCTTCCGGGCGATCGCCGGCAACGCCGACGGGGAAAACGCCGGCCCCGCTGCTGAATTCGAAACCAAAGAAGCGCCGGTCTTCGAAGCCGCCTGGTCGACCGAAGTGGGTATTGCCGACGCGGTCGTTCACGCCAGGATCGACCCGCTGGGGATCCCGACCACCGGCCACTTCCAGTACGTCAGCGACGCGACTTACGAAAAAGACGTCAACGAACTGGGTCCCGGCCACGGCTTTGACCACGCCGCCCTCAGCACCGAAGTGGACTTCGGCGCCGGGGAAGGCGGCTCGAGCGCCGGCGCCCAGTTGATCGGCCTGAGCGCAGCCACCAGCTACCACTACCGATTGCTCGCCAACAACTTTGCTGGCGAAAAGTCTGGTCCCGAGCGCACCTTCACGACCTTCCCGCTCGCACCGATCTTCAGCGGCTGTGGCAACGAAGCGCTGCGCACCGGCCCCTCGGCCAAGCTCGCCGACTGCCGGGCCTATGAGATGGTCAGTCCGCCCGACAAGGTGGGCGGAGACATCGTCGTGCTGCTCAGTGCCCCGGACAGTGCCCTGCCGGCGGAAGTCCCCCAGGCCGCCGCCGACGGCTCGGGCCTGACCTACTCCTCCTACCGCTCCTTCGGGGACGCCTCCTCGGCCCCCTACACGGTGCAGTACTTGGCCGGGCGACAGGAAGGGGAAGGCTGGGCGAACCACTCGATCTCCCCGCCGCGCGAAGGTGCCTCCTTCTATCGGACGAGGGGCCTTGACTCCCAGTATCGGATCTTCTCGGCAGACCTCTGCGAAGGCTGGCTGCTAACCGACTCTGAACCGCTCCTTGGCTCGGGCGCGGTGGCCGGCTTCCCGAACCTCTACCACCGCCAGATCTGCGGGAGCGGGAGCTATGGGGCGCTGAGCACCATCCTGCCGCCGACGCTATTGCCAGAGAACTATTTCCCTGAAACCCAGGGCATCAGTGCCGACGGTACCCACACCGTCTTTCGCGCCAACGACAAGCTGAGCGCCAACGCCTCGAGCGCGCTCAACTCAGAAGGAGACCCGATCTACCAACTCTACGGCGCCTTCGAAGGTGGGGTGCGGCTGCTGAGCGTGCTGCCGGGGGGGGCGGCGAGCGGGATTAACTCTTCGGCGGGGGTGGCCGAGGGAGGCTTTCGCCACGACAACCTGACGCACGCGCTGTCGACGGACGCCTCGCTCCTCTACTGGAGTGCCAACGTCAGCGCCAGCGTCGGCAGCGGCCCCGGCAAGCTCTACCTGCGCCAGAACCCCTTCGGGGAAAACGCAACCGAATGCCTGCCCGCCGACCCCACCTCGCCCTGCACCGTGGCGGTCTCTGAAGCGGTAGGGGGTCCGGGCTCAAGTGAACCGGCTCAGTTCTGGCTGGCCTCAGCAGACGGCTCGCGGGCGATCTTCTCCTTCACCGCGGGCACGCTGGCGGGCAACCTCTATGAATTCGACGCCGCCTCCGGCACGGCGATCCCGATCGCCGCCAAAGTCGGCGGCGTGGTGGGGGCCAGCGAAGACGCCACCAAGCTCTACTTCACCTCCACCGAAGCGCTGGCGACGGGAGCGGTGGCGGGCAAAGAAAACCTCTACCTGCACCGGGTTGGAGGGGGGCCGGCGTTCACGTTGGTGGCGCAGGCGCCGGGGGGGCAGTC
>OUNO010000002.1_pt2 | contig 19633 bp, 18 predicted proteins | sample 1779811 | NCBI WGS metagenome assembly OUNO01 (sample SAMEA3914804, study PRJEB12502) | metagenome | biome: forest; material: soil | place: Canada | collected 2010-06-25 | depth 0.3 m | reverse complement strand
GCTCCAAAAAAAGCGGCTCCAAAAAAAGCGGCTCCAAAAAAAGCGGCTCCTAAAAAAGCAGCTCCAAAAAAAGTCACTCCGAAGAAAGAAGCTCCTAAAAAGGAACAAGCTTCCCGTGAATCCAAGATTCCAACTGCTGCCACTCTCGCTGGTGCTGCAATCGTCGGTGGAACATTCGCTCACGAGATGGACGAGTCTGAAGAACAAGAAATCGGTCTCGACGACGAAGAACCAAGCATGGAAGAGACTCTCATCGATGACGAAGAGTCCCTGAAGGAAATCGACGACGAAGAAGATGAAGAAGACTACTTCTCCCGTTCCTTCGACGACGAAGAGGAAGAAGAAGATGACCTCGGCGAAGATGACGAAGACGATCTCGCCATTGACGATGAAGAGGAAGAAGAAGACGATCTCGGCGAAGACGACGATGACTTCACTCTCGGCGAAGATGACGAAGAAGAAGAACCAGTTGACGAAGACGAATAAGTCTTTTCATCAAAACCAATGATTCAAGACGGGGAGCTCAGACGTGGATATTCGTGACGTGATCCATGGTGTAATTCAGATCGAATCCCATGAGCTCCCCATCCTTGATTCCTATATTTTCCAACGCCTCCGCCAGATCAAGCAAACCGGCTTCGCCGAACACTCCTATCCCGGCTCCACTCACAATCGCTACATCCACAGCCTTGGAGCCATCCGCACCATCACTGACAATTTTGAATCCATTTTCGACCGCATGAAACCGCATGCTCCGGACGCGTGGAAACGTTTCCGCGCCATCGTCCGTTTTGCAGCCATGCTTCATGACATCGGTCACGGCCCCCTCTCGCACACGACCGAATTCGCGATGCCCGACATTTCGAAACTTTATCCGGGCAACCGCTCGAAACGGAAGGCGACTCACGAGGACTACACTCTTAAGATCATCCTCGATTCGCCCCTCACTCCGCTCCTTGAAAAAGCGGGAAAGAGTTTCGGCTTCACTCCGAAACACATCGCGGCTCTGATCGAATCCGATGTCGAACTGAACGAGGATTTCTTTGTTGAGAAGATCGACGGCGAAAAAATCAATTTCAGACCGGTTCTTCACCAGCTGATCTCAAGCGAACTCGACGCGGACCGGATGGACTACCTTCGGCGCGACAGCTACCACTGTGGTGTGAACTACGGAGTTTTTGATTTTTCGTGGATTCAGCGCAACCTCTGTGCGCACGTCAAAGACGGAAAAGCTTATCTCGGGCTCAAGCACCGGGCACTCTATGCCTTCGAGGACTTCCTGCTTGCCCGCTACAACATGTTCCTTCAGGTTTATCTCCACCACAAGACCGTCGCTTACGACGAGATGCTGGCAAGGTATCTGAATGATCCGAACTGTGATTACCAGCTTCCGGGCGACATTGAATCCTATGTCCAGTGCGTGGATGCGCACCTGTACTCTCATCTGACCAAATCGAAGAACGAATGGGCGCGCCGGATCGTGCAGAAACAACCGGTGAAGATGTGGATCGAGATCCACAGCGGGATTCCAACCACCCAGACCGCGCGCGATCAGCAGGAAAAGATTTTCAAGAAAGCAAAAGCTGAACTCGATCAAAAGGGTGTCGACTACATCCCGAACGTTTCAACCGGGATCCTGTCCAAGTACTTCGGCAAGTCGGACTACCCGATCTTCGTCCACTACGACAATCTCTATTCCGAGCCAAACTTCATTCCAATCGAGAAGTGCACTGCCCTGTTCACGACTTATCCGAACAGCCGCTCGATCTCCCGCATCTTCCTGAAACCGGAAGATTTCGACAAGTTCGCTTCGCGCGATCGTGATAATCCGATCCTGTTCGAATAAAAAAGGTATCCGATTACTTATGGAGGTGCGCTGCGGCACTTGTGCACGCGGTGCACCTCCATAAGTAATCGGATACCTTTTTTAGAGAGAGAGTTTTTTAAGGGCTGCGCCTGCAGCTTGAGCTACACGCATGTTCGGTGAATGAGCCGCAGAAGAAAGTGCGGTGATGGTTGCTTCAAGAAGCGGACGATTCATGCCACCTGCATTCTTATCACTCAGGAGATCTTCCCCGAGCAGTTTGAGCGCGCGAATCGCCATGAGCTCGGGATAGCTTGCCGAGATCTCGCTCGTGTTGATCACACGAGCGGTTTCGTTGCGAGCCGGTGCTGCCGCCTCATTGCAGTTTTTAAGACTGAGACAAGGCTTCTCATCCAGTACGGATTTCATGAAAAGGATATCTTGAACGTCGTTGAGATTGCGCCCGATCAAGAACACGATGGTTCCAAGCTCGTTCCGTTTTTCCCGGGCGAGATTCTGGTAAAAACGCACCATCTCATCCTTCGTGTCGTGGGAAAGGACCTTTAAATCACGATCCATCCTTGGATCGTTATCGTTACCCGCCTTCAAAACCTCCTTCAAGATTCTGATCTGCGGGTTTTCCTGCGTGGAAATTAAAGTTTCGGTTTCGTGAACGGATTCCTGCTTGAGCGCGTTGCGGAATGCGGCTTGAACAGTGCCTCCTTTGGAGGACGAATCGGAACGGGGCGCTGCTTTCAAGAGCAGGACTGAACCCACGACCATGGCCAAAAACCAAACATAAGCGAGTTTCGATTTCATTTAAGAAAATAGACCATACTTTCCGGGAGAAATGAAGAACTAAGCGGACTTCTGCCGTGGACGAAAGGCTGCAAAACGGAGCCCCTGTGCATTCACCTTGAGATCAAGCCCGAGGTGTTTCAAATCTGCCTGGTCGAGCTTTTGCCCTTTTTTCTCGCAGGATTGGATCAGCCACTCATGCAGAGCTTCCTCAATCCGATCGAGTGAAAGGTTTTCTTTCTGAATACGGGCCACCAGTTCCATTGAATACTGGATCCATCCTCGAAGCTGATCTGAAGCATCCGCAATTTTGTCTTTTGGAATGAATCCGTAATGAGTGAGCCCGACTTGTTCCAAGTCCCGGGACGCAATCCAGTCAATCGCTTCCAGAGCAGCTTCTCCATCGAAGTCAGTCGGCGAAGTGGACGCAAGCGCAATGAGTCCGTGCTTTTCATTCACGTGCGGATAAGACACCCCGAAGGCGTCACCCGAAAAGAGGGTTTTGGTTTTGGGCTCGATCATCACGAGATGGTGATTCGCATGTCCCCGGGTGTGACGGGTCTGGAACGAATCCCCCCGGAAGGAGATGGTGTCTCCATCCTCAAGAACCACGACACGGGACGCTTCACAAGGAAGGATCGTGCCGTATAACTTCTGCATGAACTTTTCGCCGTAAACGGCAGTCGCACTCTCCACGAGTTTTGAAGGATCAATCGCGTGTCTCGCCGCTTTCGGATGGGCATAAAGCTTCGCATTCGGAAATTCACGCAGGAACAAGCCCGCTCCGCCCGCGTGATCGAGATGAATGTGAGTGACGAGCAATCCTTCGATCTGGTCCGGAGTGAGACCTTCCTTCTTCACGGCCTCAAGCAGGTAGGGAATCGCATGGTTGGTGTTGCACTCGACGAAAAACCCACGGTCGTTTTCGATCAGGAGGTACGCGGTCGCGAATTCCTCTTCAACATAATTGCAATCTACCGGAATGATCCTCATACTGGAATCATAGCATGCGCCTTCGTGTTTTGACTTGGAATGTGAGTTTTGGTTATGGTCTCGGATCCGAAGGAATCGGCTATTTCCAGCGTCCTCAGACCCATTTCCGCGACGCATTGCTTGGGATGAGCGAACTCATCAAAGAGATGAAGGCGGACATCGTTTTCCTTCAGGAGGTCGATTTCCACTCCCGACGCTCCCACTACGAAGATCAGCTGGGGGAACTTGCCCGCATGTCGGGGCTTCTTTACCATCAGGCCATCGAAAGCTGGAACGCCCCGTATGTTCCCTATCCCGGACTTAATCCAAAGAATCATTTCGGGCGCATCCGCTCCGGAGGCGGCGTGCTTTCGCGCTTTCCCATTCACACCGTGCTGAATGAACTGCTTCCAAAGCCGAAGGAAAATGGAAAACTCTTTAACTTCTTTTATCTGAATCGCTATCTCCAGATCGTCCAGACGATGGGGCTTCGTTTTTGCAACCTGCACCTCGAAGCCTTCTCGGAAGACAACCGCGAGCTTCATCTGGTGAAGCTCCAGGATCGTCTCATCGACTATCAGATCGACATTGCCGGCGGGGATTTCAACGGGGATCCTGCTTTAAATGAAGGAACCAAAGATGGCTGGAGCCTGTTCCCTGCTCCGGAACCGACCTTCCCTTGCCCGGAACCCAATCGCACTTTAGACGGCTTCATCCTGAAAAATGGTCGCTTCAAGAACATCAGCCTCCGCACGCTGAACAGCGGATTTGTTTCAGATCACTTTCCAGTACTTTTGGAAGTGGATGTAGACGAGTGATCGGCGTTTTTTACGATCAGGTCAAGCGCCTGTTTGATTTCGCCCAGGGTTGAAGCACTCATCTGCTGAACGAGCGTGCAGGTCACGTCCTTCAGTTTTCCGATACTTTGATTCCGTTTTTCTTCTTCGCTGAAATCTTTCAAATCCGTTTTATCCAGCTCCCCTTTTTCTTCAGGAGCGAGCTCGGGCTTTCTTGCGCGGACGAGTGCAAAGTAATCGAGTTCACCCACGCCATTGGGAAGATCAATCTCTTTTGATTTGAGCGAGTTTCCGAACACCTGGAACACGGCTGTTCCGATGTCGTGCGCGGCAGCGCGTGGAGTTGCCAGCAACTCGCTTGCCGATCCAAAAGCTTTCGGCTGGGTCACTTCAAAACACTTCTGAAACTCGAGCGAATCCGGATCATCCATCCACTCTTTCGCGATGCCTTCGTAAGCATAATGGTAGTTCGCAATGGAATGGGTCGCCTTGCCCACAAACCCGCTGAAAAGGGATTTGAAAGGCAGAAACTTCAAAGTCGGCGCCTGCACCACATGAAACGGCTGATAAATGTCCTGAATATAGTGAAGCTCCCAGAGCAAGGTCCGCACACCCCAGAACAGATTTCCCTGCTCGAGATATTCATGCGAAATCTTGCGAAGAAGTTCAATGCGGTTCAAAGCCTGGCCCACGGAAGAAAGTGGAATTTGAAAGGTGCGAAGTGGACGGGACCATTCGATCCCCGGGAAAATCATGTGCCGGAAAGCCTGAGAAGTAGGCCCAGTCGAGCCGCCCATCCATTTGCGTTCCGATTTCGGATCGGAAGACGCAGGAAGATCCTGGTCCATTCCCAGATCGGGCTCGTCGATGAAGGTGTCGGTCAAAAGATCAATGACTGGAATTTCCACGCCCTTGTTCCGGCCTGCATAGAGGGGAACCCGGGAGCCATCGATGTCGAGACGGGAAGCGAGTTTCTCCAGCTCCTTCTTCTCTTCATCACGGCTTGGAATTTTGACTGGAGTGTACCAGCCCAGACGGGCGCTCACGACCTGTTTGGTCAGTAGATCCTCCTGAATCAGCTGATGCTGATCCCAGGCAAGAACCGGTGAGAGCCACGTCTGAACCAGTAGCAAAAATAACATTAGCTTATGGGAAGAGACCGCGGAGGAGCATCGCGTGTGACAAACGCTCAACCGAAGTGATCAATGCAGAAGTCTTGAGTCCGCATTTGTACTTCTCAGAGTTGTCCGCAACCCGGTGGAACGCGCGTGCCATGATCTCAGCAAGCTTCTCGTTCACTTCCTTCTCGTTCCAGAAGAACTGTTGAAGACCTTGTACCCACTCGAAGTAGGACACGATCACACCGCCGGCATTCGCAAGAATGTCCGGGATGATGGTCACCCCTTGAGACTCGAGATATTGCTGGGCTTCAGAAGAGATCGGACCGTTCGCACCTTCGGAGATGATCTTTGCCTTGATGTTCTTCATGTTGTCACGGGTGATGACACCATCAATCGCCGCCGGAACGAGAATGTCCACGTCGAGAGCAAAGAGCTCCTCGTTCGTGATCGGTTCCGCGTGCGGGTAGCCTTTCAAGGTACGGTGTTTCGTCATGTAGTCGGAAACATCGGTGATGTTGAGGCCGGCTTTGTTGTAAATCCCGCCGAAGTAATCGCTCACCGCAACCACTTTACAATCACGGATCACGAGTTCGTGAGCCGCAACCGCACCTACTTTACCGAAACCGTGAACGGCTGCAGTCATTTGTTTCAATTCTTTTTCAGCTTTTGCCTGACGCTTGAGCATCTCGATCGCATGCTCGATCACGTAGACCACGCCGCGTCCAGTGGACTCAGGGCGACCGAGAGATCCACCGATCTCAACCGGTTTACCGGTGACCACGCCTGGAACCGCGTAACCTTTTGCCATGGAGTAAGTATCCATCATCCACGCCATGTGCTGACCATCGGTTCCGATGTCTGGAGCGGGAACGTCTTGTTCAGGGCCGATCATGGAGATGATCTCCATGGTAAAACGACGGGTCATCGCCTGATGTTCCGCGCGGGAAAGCTGGCTTGGATCCACGCGGATCCCCCCTTTTGCTCCACCGAGTGGGAGACCAACGAGTGAACACTTCATCGTCATGAGCATCGCCAGAGCGGAAACTTCGGAAAGATTCACATCCGGATGGTATCGCATACCGCCCTTACCGGGCCCGAGGCTGGTGCTGTGTTGTACGCGGTAACCCTCAAAAACTTTGACGGAGCCGTCATCCATGCGGACGGGAATGCTCACGCACATTGCTTTCTTCGGCATCTTCAAACGCTCGAGAACGTTTTTGCTCAAACCCATTTTGTTTGCAGCGAAATCCAAATCCATTACAGCGTTTTTATAAAGCGGACTGGTATCCCAAAGTCCGGAACGTAAGTTGTCAGTCATGACTTTAACTCCTTGCAGATGCTCGTTAATTATGCTTTTTGTTACGCTAGCAGAAGTGATATCCTTCTGTCATGAGCAATTCGTTCAAACAAAAGGTTCGTGTGGGTGTTCTTTACGGCGGAAGAAGCAGTGAACATGAAGTTTCTCTCCGCTCCGCGGCAAGCGTTTTTAAGCGTTTAGACCGTTCAAAATACGAACCCCATCTCATTTATATTGATCGTGCGGGAGTATTCCACTGGGCGAACGTTCCGGAAAGTTTTGCGCAGAGCAATGATCCGTCGCTTCCAGAAGCAACCGACTCCCCGGAAGTCATTTTCCTTCCCCGCCCCCACAAAGGTGCAGACGGCCTCTTCAAGGCAACTTTCCAGTACCTTGATCCGAAGCATGCCGGAAAGAAGGAAGAAGTGGATGTCCTGATCCCCATGCTTCACGGAAAGAACTGTGAAGACGGAACCCTTCAGGGAATGTTCGACAGCGCCGAAGTCGCTTACACCGGAAGCGGTGTGATCGGGTCTGCGATCGGCATGGATAAAGAAGTTTCAAAACGGCTCGCGGATCACGCGGGCATTCCGATTGTTCCTTACCGGGTTGCACGCATCGGTCAGGACGAAGCCACGCTGAAAGCACTGCTCGCTGACGTTGAAAAAAGTTTTGGCTTTCCAGTCTTCGTCAAAGCGGCGAGCGAAGGATCTTCCGTCGGCGTTTTCAAAGTGAAGACGAAAGAAGACTTCATTCCGAAAATTCACGAAGCATTCAAATACGATCGGAAGGTGCTCATTGAAAAAGCGATTCCTGCACGCGAGATCGAATTCTCCGTGATGGAAAACTCCGAGCCGGGAAAATTGCCCCTCGTGAGCATTCCAGCCGAAATCATTCCGACGCACGAGTTCTATACTTACGACGCGAAATACAATGATGAAAATGGCGCGGTCTTCAAAGTTCCTGCGGAAATAAGCCCCGAATTAACGCAAACTTTATCGTCAATGGCGCAAAAAATTTTCGGCACGCTCGAATTGGAAGGATATGCTCGTATCGATCTGTTTTTGGATCAGAAGACGAATGAGTATTATCTGAACGAAGTAAACACTTTACCTGGCTTCACGAGCATCAGCATGTTTCCGAAGCTGTTCGAAAAAAGTGGTATCCCTTATTCTGAATTACTTACTCGTTTGATTGATCTGGCTTTGAACCGATCAAAAACAAACTCGTAAGGAGAAGGAATATGAAACTCGCAAAGCGTCTGTCCGTCCTCTTCACTGTCCTTGGACTTTATCTTGCGGCACCGTCCGCGCATGCAACCCACGTCGGTGGCTTTCTTGGAGCCGAAAATTTCGGGTTCCCTGACACCCGCGACGGCGTCAATCACCTGAGTGGTGGCTTTGATGCCGCCATCGGAGACGGCCCACTTGAACTCGGCGGTTTCTGGCAGCAAGCCAAGGGAACCCAGACCCTCCTCGGTGGAGAACTGCTTCTCTATCCCACTCTGACCAAACTCATTTACCTCGAAGGGAAAGCGGCGAACGCGAACCTTTATGGAAGTAACCACTTCGCTTACGGCCCAGGCGCGGGTGTGAACCTTGAAGTTCTTCCAGGCTTTCTCTCCATCGGGGTGGACGTAACTTATTTCTTCTACTCCGGCGGTGGTCACGACCTTTCCACTCTGGGTGACGTCAAAATCTGGCTCTGATCAAATTTTTGACCGCGGAGAACGGTTCATTCTGTCTCCGCGGTCCAATTCCTCCGCATAAACTCAAAAAACGTTCACTCTCTCTCCTGCTCCAGAGGTAAACTATCTGAAGACAGGAGATCTCTCATGACATTCACTCAGCGCTTATCCGTGCTTTTCACCGTCCTCGGACTTTTCATCGCAGCCCCTTCCGCACACGCGGGCCACATTGGTGGTTATCTCGGAGATAGTATTTTCACTTACGGGATGACGGCTGTTCCAAGCAAAGCACAATTGACAGGTGGTCTGGACGCGGCGATGAATTTCACGCCCCTGTTCGAATTGGGCGCTTTCTGGAATCACTGTGACGAGCAAACTCTGGCCGGTGCCGAACTGCTCTTCTACCCGCTCATTTACAAACTGGTTTACCTTGAAGCAAAGGGCGCGAGCGCGACCATGCAGAATGGAAGCACTCACTTTGCCTATGGCCCGGGAGCCGGCGCGAACCTCGAAATCATTCCGATGCTCATTTCGATTGGTGTCGATGCGACCTACTACTTCTATACAACCCCGAATCTGAACAATCTCTCAATTCTCGGCAACCTTAAAGTCTGGTTCTAAAAGGAGAACAAAATGAAACTCATGCAACGTCTCGCATTACTCTTCACCCTTTCACTTGGTTTTGCCGCTCCCTCTGCTCACGCAGGTCACATCGGCGGTTATCTCGGAACAGACATGTTTCTCGCAAATGGCGGCACGACCTCTTACACGACTGGCGGATTTGATGCGGCAATGAGCCTTGCCCCCAATCTTGAAATCGGCGCTTTCTGGAACCACGCCGCCAATGCAGCTAATACAATGGTCGGAGGCGAACTTCTCCTCTATCCACTTCTTTACAAGATGCTTTACGTGGAAGGAAAAATGGCGAACTCAAACTATGCCGATGGCACCAACCGCATCGCTTACGGACCTGGCGCGGGCGTGAACTTTGATGTTCTCCCGATGCTGCTTTCAATTGGAGCCGACGCAACCTACTACTTCAACATTAACAACCTGACCATCCTCGGTAACCTCAAAGTCTGGTTCTAAAACCGTTCTTCGACTGCGGAGTGCGACTCAGTGTTGCACTCCGCGGTAAAAAAAAATTCCTTCCCCTGCTTTTTCTTCAAAACCTCCGTCCAAATCGCCAAAAGCGCTCTTCGACTCCTTAGGCTGGCTTGAGACATCAAAATTCTTACCCTTGACGAAACCCTCCACCCTTGCGTAACTGACATATATATAGAAGAGGACATGGAGTGGCAAAAAGCGCGTCAAAAAACTATCTAGTGATCGTCGAGTCCCCAACCAAGGCGAAAACCATCCGTAAATTCCTGCCAAAGGAATACGTGGTGGAGGCTTCCATGGGTCACGTCCGTGACCTGCCCCAGTCCGCGACTGACATCCCTGAAAAATACAAAAAAGAAGAGTGGTCCAAGATCGGCGTGAACGTTGATCACGACTTCGAACCGCTTTATGTCGTGCCTAAAGGCAAGTCGAAGATCATCACCGATCTCCGCAAAAAAATGAACGATGCCGATTTTCTCTATCTCGCGACCGATGAAGACCGCGAGGGAGAATCCATTTCCTGGCATTTGCTGGAACTTTTAAAACCAAAAATCCCGGTGAAACGCATGGTGTTTCACGAGATCACCAAGGCCGCGATTCAGAAGGCGCTTGAAGACACCCGTGAAGTCGACATGCGTCTCGTCCGTGCGCAGGAAGCGCGCCGGATCCTTGATCGTCTGGTGGGTTACACCGTTTCTCCACTCATCTGGAAAAAGATCGCTTACGGACTGTCTGCAGGCCGTGTTCAATCTGCAGGTCTCCGTCTGATCGTCACCCGCGAACGTGAACGGATCAAATTCAGAAGCGCGACTTACTGGGATCTCGAAGCCGAGCTCAATAAATCTGGTCAAAATGGCGGTAAATTCACCGCAAAATCGCTCTCCTGGAATGGAAAGCGCATCGCGACCACCAAAGACTTCGACGAGACGACAGGCAAGCTCCTTGCCTCCAAAGAAGGAGAGATCCTTCTTCTCGATGAGACCAATGCGAACAAACTTCTCAACACCCTGAAAAATGGTTCCTACACCGTTCAATCAGTCGAAGAAAAACAATTCACCCAGCGTCCATCCGTCCCGTTCATCACCTCCACCATTCAACAGGAGTCGAACCGGAAGCTTGGAATGTCGGCCCGCGACACCATGCGGACCGCGCAGAGCCTGTACGAGCAAGGTTTCATCACCTATATGCGTACCGACTCTCCAAACCTTTCTTCAGAAGCGATCAATGGCGCGCGGAATGCCGTCGAAGGTCTTTTTGGAAAAGAATACCTGAGTCCGGAGCCTCGTCAGTTCACGTCCAAGGCAAAAGGCGCGCAGGAAGCCCATGAAGCGATTCGTCCAGCGGGCGCAGAATTCAAGCACCCTCGCGAAACAGGCCTCTCGGGTCGCGAACTCGCGCTTTATGAACTCATCTGGATGAGAACCGTTGCCAGTCAGATGGCCGAAGCTCAAAAACTTTCAATCAGCGTGCGCATTGAAGCGAAATCCGGAAGCGAGACCCTCCTTTTCGGCACCAGCGGTTCCCGGATTCTTTTCCCGGGATTCTTACGCGCTTACGTTGAAGGAAACGATGATCCGGAAGCAGCACTCGAGGATCGCGAAGTGATCCTTCCAGAGATGAAAAAGGGCGACAGCGTTTCCCTCGAAAAAATGGATGCGCTCACCCACAGCACGAAACCACCGGCGCGCTTCACCGAAGCTTCCATCGTCCAGCAACTCGAAAAAGAAGGCATCGGCCGTCCGTCCACTTACGCATCGATCATTGATACGATTCTGGACCGCGGTTATGTCCGCAAGCTCGGAAATGCACTCGTTCCCACCTTCACCGGCATGGCGGTCATCCAGCTTCTCGAAAATTATTTTGAAAACCTCGTCGACTACAAGTTCACTTCCGAGATGGAGAACTCGCTCGATGAAATCGCTGAAGGAAAGATCGAATCCATTCCTTACCTGAGGAACTTCTATTCCGGTAAAACGGGACTCGCCGAACAGGTGAAGAACCAGGAAAAGAAAATCGATCCAACCGAATCCCGCACGGTGCAACTGGAGCAGATCAAGGACATCGAAGTGAAGATCGGTCGCTACGGCGCTTACGTCGTGAAGCCCGGCACTTCCGGCAAAGAAGAGATTCACGCGACCATTCCAGATGACATCGCTCCCGGCGATCTGACTGCTGCACAAGTGGAAGATCTCCTGATTGCATCTGAAAAAGGTCCGCAGAGCATGGGCAAGGATCCGAAATCGGGTCTCGATGTTTACTGCCTGAGTGGTCGTTTTGGTCCTTACGTTCAACTCGGCGAAATGATCGAAGATCAGCCTAAACCGCGTCGTGCGTCTCTTCTCAAAGGGATGGAGCCAAAAACCATCACTCTGGATCAAGCACTTCAACTCCTGAGTCTCCCACGCGAACTGGGAATCCATCCTGAGAAACAAAAACCGGTCGTGACCAACATGGGTCGCTTCGGACCTTACGTGGTTTGTGACGGCGACTTCCGTTCACTCAAAAAAGACGATAACCCGTACACCATTACTTTTGACCGCGCGATGGAACTTCTTCGTGAAGAGAAACGCGCCCGTCGCGGAGCTCAGGCTCTGAAGGATTTCGGCAAGTTCGAAGAACAAGCGATCGAACTCTTTGACGGAAAATACGGAATGTATCTCAAGTGGGGCAAGATCAACGCCACTCTTCCGAAAGAGATGGATCCGGACAAGATCACCCTCGAGCAGGCAATTGAAGTCATCAAGGCCCGCGCAGCGCAAATGGGTGAAACCACCGACAAGCCTGCGAAGAAAAAAGCCGCACCGAAGAAAGCCAAAAAAGAGGCTGCTTCTGAAGATGACGGCGAAGAAAAGCCTGCAGCCAGGAAAAAAGCTGCCCCGAAGAAGAAGTGATCAATGACTCGTCACTGGCTTCTCACCGCATTTGAGCCTTTGTCCGGTCGTTCTGAAAACAACTCAAAACTGGTTTTGAATGAGATTGAGAAGCTTGCGAAAGAGGCATCCCCTTTCACGCTTCATTACCTCACGCTTCCGTTTGAATATGACCGCTGCTTTGACGTGCTTGATGCTGAAGTCGCGCGCTTGAAAAAATCGGGCGTGTTCCTCGAAGGCATTCTCTCCATTGGCGAGGGGGCTGAAGAATTCAAGATCGAAACTCAGGCGAACAACCTCGATGATCTGGCCGAGATGTCCGACAACGCGGGTGAAAAACGGGTTGCTCAGAAAATCTTCAAGGATCTCGACAAAGGAGCGACTCTTCCTCTTCGTTTTCCAGTCGAAATTTTCGCCCGCATCCGGAGTTCAAAAAACCCAGGCTTCTTTGTTGGTAACCACCTCTGCGCACAAGCTGCACGCAAATACGGTGAGGACAAAAAAGCGCCTCTCTTTGGTTTCATTCATGTTCCGAAAACCGGACAAGGTGGAATGTTCACTCCCGATGTTTGCGCGGCAGTGATCTTCAACAGTTTGAAAAAAATCCCTTAATCACTGTTGTTTTGGAAGTTCTGGTTTCAGATAGAACCCGTTCGCAAGCACGAATTTCGTAACGATGTGATAAAGCACCCCGTTTCCACCTTTCACATCAAAACTATCCGCATCCTGACGAATGATCGTGCCGTCGATTTCGACCGGTTTATCGTTCGGTCTGTATTTCACCCAGACAGTCTTCCCTGTCAGATCAGCTCCGGAAACGCCACCGGTGCCCGGAGGAAGGGCTTTTTCATAATTGGGTCGAGGTGCCACACCCTGATTGGAATTATTGAGGTGCTGTTCGGTATTGGTATAAACACCGGAGAAAGCATAGGCGTCCGATTTCCCAAGATCCACTTTTTTGACTTTGGATGTCGCTGCGGCCGCCTGGGTGCCCGAAGCATTCGTGCTGGCAGTGATTTTTGCGACGAGTTCCGCCTCAGTTCCTTCGGATGCAGCGGTCACTTTCAAAATTTTTGCAGCGTTCGTGGGTCCGACTTTATCGACCAGTCGTTTTGTGACCGGATTTTTCATGAGCTTCGCAAGATTGTCGAGAGACTTCGAACGATTCACCATTTTTACCGCAAACGGAAGAGCGAACAGTTCTCCCACGTCAATCGCGGAAAAGGCGTAGTTTACCACCGCGCAGAGTTTTGCATCCTCATAGTTCCGATAAGCCTGATCCGCCTCATCCTTTGTTTTAAAGTCCCCGTTTTTTGCGAAAAATGAACTCTGAAGCGCCTCGTACTCCTGATGAGAGTTGTAAGCACTCAGTGCGGAATAGGTTCCACCCGCGATCCCGATGGCGGCACTGCTCGAAAGAATCGAATAAGCGATCGCAGCGGATCCTTCCGCAAGTGCTCCCACTCCGGTCAGCGCAAGAGCCGGCCCCACGATTGCACCACCCCAGACCACTGCGGTGTTGATGTTATCCGACGTTTCATCCTGACTCTGAATCCGGTTGATCAGGGAACAGGCATACTTCGCTTGTTCCGGGTGTTTCAAAAGTGTTTGTCCCACGGCAACCGGATTGGTTTTGAACATCTCTCTGAGATCATCCATCGTACCGCTGTTTGCCCGGTTATAATTCGCGTTACTCATCACCTGCTCGTTGAGCAGGGTGACGTGCTTCTGCACTTGCGATTGTGCTTCCTTGACCGCACTTTTAACCGCGGCTGCATTGGTCGAAGCGGCGTTCGCAGACAGACAGTCTGGCGGATTGACCCGCATGCTGTCGGTCAGAAGCAAGGTGGCAGGGCCGGGATTGCTTGCTGCAAATGCCTGCATTTCCCGGAAATACGCTTTGGTTGACGCCACCTGCTGAAATTGAACATCACGGGTGTAGCCGGTGTGGTCCGAATGGACGTAAATTGAATTCGCAGGATCTTGAAAGGTTTTGAGTTGGCGACGTTCCTGCTCCTGATACGGTTTTAACAACGAACAAATTTTGGCCGATGCGTTTGAATACGACACTCTTTCAGGATGATTCTTAAAATAGTTTCGGCCCATCTGGATCAGCTCGCTTTTGAATCTTGCATCACACGGTGCTTTGCAAATGGATTCAGAAGTGGCCGCCAGCACCTTCTCCGCATCAAAGGGTGATTTCGGGTCAGCCGCATAGCGATGCTGAAGATCAATCGAGGTCAGGTAAGCATTCTTAACGGATTCGTAATAAACCTGTTTTTCCAGTTCCTTGGTTGCTACGGCCTGCTTGTAACCTTCAGTGCCTTTTTTGAACACAGCTTCCAGATGTTTCTGATTGACGTAAAATGCTCCTCCACTGGTCCCCACATAATCCGCAAGCGAACTTTGGGAACCGAGAAGCAGGTTCCGGGTCTGGTAATCAATCGGCTGCTTCGCATAGGGAGAGGCACACTCCATGGAAGTCGGAGAAGATCCCCCGATTTCAAAGCTTTCATTTTCATTAACCAGCTTCAGTGCAGCCCCAAGGAATCGATCGGGCAACTGGCGATCCGTATTTTGGCAAGCTGAGAGCGACTTTTCCACCACGATGTAATTGGAGAGAGCCGTGTAGGATTTCATGAAATCCTTGCCTGCCTGGGACTTCGTATCCATCGTCCCGCTTTTCAGGTGCGCAGCCATTTGGTTGACGACATTTTGAATGTCCGTCTTCGAATAACCTCCGGATGAAACCAGATTTGCTGCGAGAACCAGGCTTTCAGTCTTGCGAGAACTGTCGACCGCACGAACCAGCTGAGGTTGAAACAGCCCAAAAACAGCCACTATCAGTGCGAAAACAAAAACATTTTTGGTTAAGCGGCGGCTCAGGGCAGACATGTCAGTTCCTCTTTACCTGTATCGGTAAAAGTCAGGATAAAATTGACCAAGCCTTCGGGATAATAACGATTTTTCCTACTGCCCCTGGCAAGGATCAAAGGCTGCGGCACCTTTTACGGTCGATGCAGCAATACTACGAAGGGCAGTGGTTCCGGTGAAACAGAAACCGAGATTCGTCGACCCGTCGCTCACGACGTTCACGTTGCCCAGACTTCCGGAATCGTTAATGTTCGTATAGTCATTGCTGTAGTAAGCAAAGACACCCGCACCACTTTTGGTTCCGAGAAACTCAACTTGTCCTTGAACCGGATAGTAACCATCAGAAGAGTACTCAAGCGTGACATCAAACGGTTGAACAAAACCGTTCTGAACCTGAAATGCAGTGATCTGACCGCTCACGAGCTGGTTTCCACGTTTCAGGCTGTGAACGATTTCTTTTTCGATGTCGGAAGTGGCCGGAGTTCCGAGAATTGAAATGGCCGGATTGCCAACGATGTCTTTTCTGAAAAAGGTTGCGGCGGCGGTTCCGGTCAGTTTTGAAGTTGTTCCCCCGTTGTACACGAGATTCAAAACGCCGCTCGTGCAGTTTTTGTCACAAACAAGCGTACTTCCGTCGAATTTTGAATCGTTGTTCTTGAGCGCGATCGTGAATTGTTTCAGGCCCGGATGAAAGAAAGTCGCTGAAAACTTCACGGTGTGAGTGAAGTCATTCGGGTTTGCAGTCAGGTGATCAAGGTCATAGTAAGTCACGAGGATTTTGTGATTGAACAAGCCCGCATCAATCGTGATGTTTGAAACTGCTTCAGAAAGATTCGTCGCACGATTCCAGTCATTCACCACCGGGGTGGGAGTTGGAACCGGAGTAGCAGTAGGACTTACCACCGGTGTCGGGCTTGCATTCGGATCAGTGCCCGGTGAAGGGGTCGGAGTAATTGCGGTGATCGGATTTGTTTCTACAACTGCCTGAGCTGCACTTGGGGCGCTTGAAGAACCGCTGCATGCAGAAGTGAAAAGAAGAAGAGCCAAGGCGGAAACAATTTTTGATCTCATCTGGAAATTATTTCACACAAAGCAGGAGGGCGAAAATCATATCGCCGTGATCGCCCGGTTTTTGTCGTCAAAACACTGACTCTGAATTTAAATTAAAAAGCAATTCCCAGAGACTCGAGGAAAGCGTGGGAAGCAACATAAATTCCACCTCCGGAGAGAATCCAGATCGGTGCGTATCTCAATCGAAGGGCCGTTGGAAGCAGTTGAACCAGCGTTACAAAGATCAAAATCCCACCCGAGATCGCGAGGAACTTGTTTTCAAATCCTCGAATGAAGAACGGAATGAGCGATCCAAGCACGAAGGATCCTCCGATGAAGAAGAGAACTTTTTGTGCGGCCTTCAAACTTGCTCCGCCGGCAAGAGCGAGAGCTCCGGACAACACGCCTTCTGGAAGAAGGTGAAGGATCACTCCGATCACCATCAGAAGGCCAAGCTTCGGATCCACCGCTTGAACGGAAGAGAGCGCGACGCCATCGAAGAAAGAACAAATCATGAAACACGCGATTGCAGAGCAGACCTCGCCGTGTCCGAGAACTTCCATATGCGTGTGCCGGTGAATATGGCCATGCTCGTGCGATTGATCACAGTGAGCAGCTTCCTTCAGATCATGGTGTTCATGATGATCGTTTGAAACTCCGTGGCTTCCATGCTGGTGCTCATCGTGGACATGATCATCATGGGTTTCAATGTGCTGAAGAACGGATTCATCCGTCCGGAAAAATATTTCTACGAACTTCAGGCGATCAACCAGATAACGCTCGAACGCGATGACAATCCCCATCCCCAGAAGACTCCAGGAGAAAAAGGAACGGGCCCCACCCGGGAACTTTTCCAGGTTGCCCGGAAGAAGGTCAATGAACAGGACGGCCATCATGAAGCCAGACGCCACCGCGATGAAAATCTGGAGGCGGTCCATGTTCAGGTTCTTCCCCGCTCGCCCCATGATCAACATGCCTAAAAGAACCATGGAGAGTGCAATCACAATCGAGAAACCGAGTAATAACATATCCCCTGACCTTACCGAATTTGACGGAGTGAAGCAATGAGGTTAAAGTTCGGAAGTGAGCTCAACCCCCCAAATTCTTTTTGAAAACGACCTTTTTCTGGTCGTAAACAAGCCTGCCGGGTGGCTGAGCGTTCCGGCTCGGGAGCCGAAGCCGACCGACCTCGTCCTGAGCCACTGGGCTCGAGACCGATCCTCATCCAGAGAAGCCTGGGTCGTCCACCGCCTCGACCGCTTCACGAGCGGGATCATTCTCTTTGCAAAATCAGAAGGTTCCCAGAAAACGGGGAACACCTGGTTCGAAGAACGAATCGTTAAAAAGGTTTACCAGTTTCTGGCCGCCCCACCTCCGTCCCGTCCCGCAATCCAGATCAAGACTCCGGTCGACGGAAAATCTTCTCAGACTCTTTTTGAAGTGATTCAAAAAACCGACACCGTTTTTTTCGGACGCGCCACTCCGCTCACCGGTCGATTCCATCAGATTCGGGAGCACGCGAAGGATGGCGGCTTCCCGATTCTCGGAGACGCTTCCTGCAAGGGTCTGCGCACCGTCTCGACCAAGGGTGAAACACTCACGGTTCCCCGCGTGTGCCTGCATGCCTTTTCACTCGAAACGCCGGTTGGAAAATTTGAAGCGCCTCTCGCCGACGACATCAAAACACTTTGGGAAAAAATAAGTCATGATTGAAACCGAAATCAAAACCGCAATTCAGTGGCGAAAAAACCTGAACCTGAACGGTGACACCGAGACCCTCCGGATTTTTTATGGCCCAGGCGAAAGCACTCACTCGGAACTCCAGCACATTGCGGTCGATCTGTTTCTGGATCACGCGTGGATCACCCAGTGGAAAGTCGTGAGTGATCGTACGATCAAGGAAGTCTGTCGTGCGCTTCAATCAGACATCATGAAGCTGAAGGCCATCGTGCTGATGGACCGCTCCAGCGTGGCAAGTGAAGCAGATGTGAAGACCGTTCATGGAACCCCCGCTGTCGATCGCTTCACCGTGAAGGAATTTGGAATCCCGTATCTGATTCAAATGAGCGCGACCAAACACCCCGGACTTTTTCTTGACCACGCTCCATTGAGAAAATGGATTCTCAGAACCCAGAAAGACAAGACGCTTCTCAATCTCTTTTCCTATACCGGAAGCCTCTCGGTTGCGGCAGGAGTTGCAGGAGCAAATCAGGTCACAACACTGGATCTCTCAAAAAGCACCATCGACTGGGCGAAAGACAACTGGACAAACGCGGGGCTTGATCCTGCAAAAGGGGATTTCATTTACGGCGACGTATTCGAATGGCTCCCAAAAATGAAAAAACGGAATCAGACCTTCGATACGATTCTCTGCGATCCGCCCTCTTTTTCCCGTTCCAAGACCGGCGGCACTTTTTCCACCAACAAGGATTCCACCCGTCTGCACGAACAGATTTTTCCGCTCCTGAAATCAGGCGGCGTTCTCGTCACCTCGATCAACTCCGAAAATCACCTGGAGAAAAACTTTCTCGCTGATATCGAAGCCGCTGCTGAAAAGACGAAAACCAAAATCCTGATCCTCGGACGGGTCGATCTGCCGGAAAGTTTTCCAACTCCGGCGAACCTGAAAGACCGTTATCTAAAGGGCTTTTACATCCTGAAAGAATAGTCGTTTCGGGAGTCAAAAAACCGACGAACTCCTTCAATTCAATCCTGAATCACTTTTAAAGCAGAGATGAAAATCTTTTTGCGGCTGAGAATCAGTTCTCCGTTTCAACTGAATGAATATTTACATATTGTTTACAACATTCCTCCATCCGGATGATCGGATGGTACGACCAAAAGGATTCGGCATGCAGTATCTCCTCCTGATCTCTCTCGTCATCGGACTCTCCGCTTGTGGCGGGGGAAACAAAACCCCAAATGCTTTGAACAGCCCCCCTTCTTCGACACCGGTTCCACCTCCCGAGCAGGAGCCCATAACAGCGATCACTCCGACTCCATCTCCAGTGCCAACTGCCACTCCGAGTGCGCCTACACCTTCACCGACTGTTGCACCTACTCCAGCACCTACTGTAGTTCCAACTCCAGTGCCAACTGCGACGCCAGTGCATACACCAACACCTGCGCCAACTGTAGCTCCAACTCCAGCGCCGACAGCAACTCCGGTCCCCACACCGGTACCAACCCCGGCACCGACACCAGCTCCGGCGCCTACACCGACACCAACTCCGGTGCCTACACCGACTCCAACTCCGGT
>OUNO010010398.1_pt1 | contig 19749 bp, 16 predicted proteins | sample 1779811 | NCBI WGS metagenome assembly OUNO01 (sample SAMEA3914804, study PRJEB12502) | metagenome | biome: forest; material: soil | place: Canada | collected 2010-06-25 | depth 0.3 m | reverse complement strand
GTGATCGCGCCGGACAAGTCGAGCGCCCATCCTGAACTGATGCCCGAGGCGTTCGCAGGCAAGGCCTGTATGGAGAAGCAGAAAGCGGCGTTTTGGAAAGCCACTAAGACGCTCACCGGCACAACGCTCCTAGACCCGAAGGCCGCACTCGCCACCTTTGAGAAAGAGAGCGGTCGGTCTGCGTGGCGAAAGTTGGACACCCATTGGGGTCCGGAAGGAGCGGCAATCTTTTCCCAACAGCTTGCATCGACGCTCGAGCCCAAGCTGCTCGACTCAACAACCGTTGTTCCGGGACCGATAGTTCAAAGTCCCGGTGATCTCGCTTCGATCCTTGGCGATCCGAAATCCGAACCCGTTGTGTCTGTTTCGGTGAATCGGCCTGGCGTGCAGCTCCGCTCTAATGGGAAGTCGATTTCGACGGAGAAGGTTCCTGACCTCGGATATTCGCCTATCACGGTAACGGGAAGTACCACGGGCGCGTCACTGTATCAACCAAAGACTGTACTTCTTGGGGACTCCTTTTTTGAAGCTTCCCGCTCCGAGCTCGCGCCATACTTCACGTCACTGACTTACATCCACAACATGTCCGGCGATATTCCGGGATCGACTGACACCCTCGCCGCGCAGATTGCGACGAGTGACACAGTCGTCTACGAATTGGTGGAACGGGCCGCCGTCGGTGGATACGTCTCTTACCAGCACCCGGCGAACTACGATGCGTTGGCAGCCGCGATGCTCAAGTATCCGCGAAATTGACAATTCCCCTCTGCCTGCTGGGACGCGGGACAAGGCAGGCTTCGACCCGGTGGTGCGAATGATCCAACGAGTCAACATTCCCGCGAGACTCGCCGACGACGAGCGCTGAGTCTCGCAGACGTAATGACGGCAACCTACACGTTGTCAATGATGCATCTGAAGCCGTTGCCGCGGTGATGCCTGAGTCGGCGGCGTCGGGCATCGTTCTCCGATGAGCTATTGTCTGCTGACATGGGCATCTCGGTTTCGGTCGCACTCTGCACCCGGAACGGTGCTGCGTTCGTCGAGCAACAACTGCTCAGCATCCTCATGCAGGACCGGCCGCCTGAAGAGATCGTCATCTCCGACGATGCTTCCACCGATGACACCCTGCGGATCGTCGGGCGGGTCGCACAATTGCATGCGGCAACTAGTTTCACTGTGCTCACCAATCCGGTCGCGCTGGGGGTTACCGCGAATTTTGAAAGTGCGATTCGCGCTTGCGCGGGAGATCTCATTGTTCTGAGCGACCAGGATGACGTATGGCATGGCGACCGATTGAGTCGCATAGTCCCGGAGTTCGAAAAGAGGCCGGACCTCGCCCTCACCTTCACTGACGCACGCCTCGTCGACGCGAACAGCGACAGCCTCGGATTATCGCTGTTCGATGCGCTGGAGATCTCTGAAGAGGAGCTAACCGAGATACATGCAGGGCGTGCATTTCGGTTGCTCATCAAGCGAAACCTCGCCACTGGCGCGACGGTTGCGTTTCGTCGCGCCATACTTGAGGCGACGCTCCCGATCCCCGAACCATGGCTGCACGATGAGTGGCTCGCCATCATGGCGTCGAGCATTGGGTGTGTGGATGTCGTCGAGGAGAAGCTCATCGACTATCGCCAACACGAATCGAACGAGATAGGTGTGCGGCGCGCAACGCTTTTACGGAAGATTCGTAAGATCTTCGAACCACGCCGGGACCGCAATGAGCAACTCGCTCGACGCTTCTCGGCTCTCGTAGTTCGGCTGGAGGAACTCGGCCCAGTTGCTCGGTCCAGCGATCTCACGCTCGCCCGAAACAAATCGACGCTGGAGAGCGAACGTGCCACTCTGCCTAGAGCAAGGATGAGGCGCCTGCGACGCGTGCTTGAGTACAATCGCAAAGGTTGGTACACGGCCTACAGCAGCCAGGGTCGGCTGGATATGATCCGCGATCTACTGCAACCCCACTGACGTACGCCGGAACATCTACGAGATTTCCGTCCCTAGGGTGCTGCACGCGATCGCCGTCCCAGACATCTCGTGTCTCGGGCTACGGAAATAATTCCTTGTGTCGCCGAGCGTCAATGAATGGGTCGATCCAGCCACGCGTCAATTGATGACCGCAGCGATTCGTGTGAACGCACGCCCGCGAGACCGCCACGAGTCAGATCATTTGCTTCATAGGCGGACGCAAGAGCCACCACGACGTCCTCGTCAATTCCTCGCCTTGACATCCCGATCGAGTTCACTCCACGAAGCGTTGCCGGGTTACCGAAAGCTTTCGCGAAAGGCGGGATGTCCTTAGTAACGACGGCCCCCATCCCCACCATCGCACCGGGACCGATGTAGCGACCTTGATGCACTGCGCTTCCAAGACCGAGGTTCGCGTGCTCGCCAACCTGGACATGACCGGCGAGCAAGACACTCGAAGCGAGGGTGACGCTGTCGCCAACCACGCAATCATGAGCAACGTACGCTTGGTTCATTATGAAAAGGCCGTCGCCCAGGTAGGTGCCGCTCTTCCAGCCTTGGTGAATCTGGGCATATTCACGGATTACGTTCCTGCTGCCGATCGATATCCCGATACCGGAGCTGGGTGCTGCCGAATCTGATGGATGCTTCCACGAGCGCACCTCGGGCGGTGGACCAATTGCCGCTCCCGTGCCGATCCAGTTGTCGTCACCAATGGTCACCGGACCCGTAATCACAACAAATGCACCAACTGTGTTGCCATCTCCAAGCGTCACTTCGCCAGAAATGATGGCAGACGGGTGAATCGAATTCACGGATGGCTCCTTCCATGCCTAGCTGTTGCGGTTCGGGTAGCCATCGCAGCCGCTAAGTTATAGTTGCATGTTTGCTTGGCTCACACTACGAATACGTCTCCGCGAGGTCCGATGATCCCAATCACTTCTGTCCGCTTTGGAAGAGCCGAAGAGGAGCTCGTGCTTGAGGTGCTTCGATCGGGATCAGTCGCGCAGGGGCCCATGGTCAAACGCCTCGAGGACACCTTCGCGAAGAAATTTGGTGTGAAACACGCCGTTGCTGTGAACAATGGCACCACCGCCCTCGTGGCAGCCCTCGAGGTACTCGATCTTCAGCCCGGTGATGAAGTCATCACATCCCCATTCACTTTTGTCGCGACTGTCAATGCCATCCTGGAGGCTGGTGCGACTGCAACTTTTGCGGACATCCGAGAGGAGGACTTCAACCTCGATCCAGACTCCGTCGCGTCGCTCGTGGGACCGAAGACCAAGGTGATCCTGCCGGTGCACCTCTATGGTCAGATGGCCGATATGGAACCGCTGATTGCCTTAGCCTCCAAACACGATCTTCGTATCCTTGAAGATTCCGCGCAGTCCCACGGCGCGACGTATCAGGGAACTTATGCGGGCGGCTTCGGTCTTGGAACCTTCTCGTTCTACGCGACAAAGAATATTACGACTGGCGAAGGCGGTCTTATTACGACTGATGATGACGCGCTCGCCGACCGGCTTAGAATTCTGCGCAATCAGGGAATGCGCGAACGCTACGTCTATGAGGTAGCCGGGCACAACTACAGGTTGACTGACCTTCAGGCCGCACTTGCCATACCGCAGCTCGACCGGTACGAGGAGCTCGTCGAGAAGCGACGCGACAATGCGGCCAAGCTGATCGCCGGATTGAAGGACGTTCCGGGCATCGTCGTTCCGCGTGAACTCGAGGGCCGCACTCATGTCTGGCACCAATTCACGATCCGGGTCACGGAAGCAGCAGCGCTCAGCCGGGATCAATTTGTGGCCTCGCTTCTCGAACGCGGCGTCGGAGCCGGTGTTTATTATCCTCATCTGCTTTTCGACTACGACGCATATCGCAATCATTCACGCGTCAGAGTGACCGAGACGCCCGTCGCAGCACGGATTGCGGCACAGGTGATTTCGCTCCCTGTGCACACTGCGCTTTCTGACGATGACATCGATGAGATCATCGCCGTGACGTCGTCACTGGCTGCGGCATCCTGATGAGTACACAAAAAAAAGTACTACTCGTCGGCGCGGGAAACATGGGAACGAATCACGCGCGCGTAATCACCCAGTCCGACCGAGCAAACCTGGCGGTCCTCGTCGACCCGAGAGAAGATGTCGGCCGCGAAGTCGCCGCACGCTTTGGGTCTGAATGGGCGCCCCAGCTGCCGAACCTCGATGATTTCGATGCCGTCATCATCGCCGCTGCAACCGAGGCTCACCATGACCTGGCCATGCAGGTGCTCACCCAGGGCATCCCACTGCTCATCGAGAAACCGGTCGCAGACAACCTACTGCATACCCACGAGATCCTTGATCTTGCGAATACACGCGACATCCCGTTCATGTGCGGTCTTCTCGAGCGCTATAACCCCGCCGTGATCACCGCTCGTTCATTGATCGAGGCCCCGTTCCACGTGTCGGCCACGCGGCATTCCCCATACGCGCCGCGTATTCGCACGGGTGTCGCATGGGATCTGCTTGTGCACGACGTCGATCTAGCGATAGCGATCATGGGTTCGAATCCAACGACGGTCAGCTCTCAGCTCGGCCATTTCCATCCTGGATCGTCCAACGGATCTGAAGATGTCGCTGAAACCCTACTCGGCTTCGACAACGGCGGGATAGCCCATATCTCCGCAACCAGGGTCGGCCAGCGAAAGATTCGACAGCTATCTGTATATGAAGAGGACAAGCTCGTCGAGGTCGATCTTCTGCGCAGAGACGTGACCATCTACCGCCACGTGGCCGAATCCGCAGATGATGGTGGCCGCGGCTATCGGCAGCAGACGGTAATCGAAATCCCTGAGCTGCTCACCTCTCAGGAGCCGCTTACCGCCCAATTCGCCCGATTCCTCGACGTTATTGATGGAACGGTGGATGCCGCCGCCGAACGCGCCCTGATACTGCCGCCTCACACCGTTATCGACAAGGTGATCGCTGGCCGCCCGATTGCCTGACGTGCACGACGACCACGACGCAGCGCGCATCACACGGAGCACAAGCATGCTGCGGTCGCTCAGCCGTCATAGCGCTGTGCGCTACGTGATCGTGGGCGGGCTTGCCTTCATAGTCGACTTCGGACTTGTGTACCTCTTCTACCAAAAGGTCGGGTGGCCCTTGTGGCTGGCAACCGGCGCAGGCTTCATTGCAAGCTTTGCTGTCAACTACACACTCCAGCGCATCTTCTCCTTCAGTTCTCGAGCGGCTCATGGCGGTGCGCTTGTGCGCTATTCGCTGCTGGTCGCAGTCAACACCCTGCTCACGATCGCCATAGTCACTCTCTTCGATTCGACTATCGTTGGCTGGGGCGGCGGCAAAGTCATTGCGACCATCATCACAACCCTCGGTAATTACTTCGCGTACCGGTTCTGGGTATTTCCCGCCCACCGTGACCCAGTCAAGGAAGAGTAAACGTGTACAAAGGCGCCATCGTCGCTGCGGTCGTTCCCGCCTACAAGGAAGAGCTGATGATCTCGACGGTCATCGACACCATGCCTGACTTCGTCGACCACATCATAATCGTCGATGATTGCAGCCCGGACGATACAAGCGGCGCGGTTGAAAGAGCTGACAGTCCCCGGGTCATTCTCATCCGGCACGAGGTCAACCAAGGTGTTGGAGGCGCGATCATCACAGGACACCATGCGGCGATGGATATCGGTGCTGACATCAACGTGATTATGGCCGGCGATGCCCAGATGGACCCCGCCTACCTGCCACAGTTGCTCGACCGCGTGACGGTTGAAGGGTTCGGTTTTGCGAAGGCAAATCGCTTTTTCTCCCCCGAGTCATTCGAGGGAATGCCCCGCTATCGTGTCTTTGGAAACATTGTTCTCTCGTTCATGACTAAGCTGACCTCGGGATATTGGCACCTGTTCGACCCTCAGAATGGATACACAGCCATCCGCACGGAAGTGCTGAGGAGGCTGCCGCTGCACGCGGTTTCGCGACGCTACAGCTTTGAGAATGACCTCCTGATCCATCTCAACATCCTCCAGGTATCCGCAGTCGATGTGCCGATTCCGGCCGTCTACGCAGACGAGGTTTCGAGTATCAAGTTGGGCCGCGTGATTCCCGAACTGCTCAATCTGTTGTTCCGCGGCTTCTGGCGCAGGATTTGGTATCGCTACGTCCTTTGGTCGTTCTCCCCAATCGCGCTTCTGCTCGTCGTTGGCCTTTTCTTGTTCGTCTTTGGTCTGGGTGTCGCGATCTGGGTGTGTTTCCAGATAGCTGGGTCCGTGGTCGCGACAGCAGCTACGGTCATGCTTGCGGCCCTGCCGCTCATGCTTGGCACGCAGATGCTCATTAGTGCCCTGCAACTGGATATCCAGGCGAGTCCATCGACCCCCACCTACCTGCCCTTCGATGGCGACAAAAGCAGCACGGATTAGAGTCGTCGGTTCGTTCCGTGCGTGCCCGTGATAAACGATTTGACGAGCGCACGCGAGCGTATTGCCGCTAGTTTAGGTTTCGACTAGGGGTCGGGAAAGTGCGTGACTGGCATACCAAAGGATTAGCGGAACCAGCATGCCAATGGCGAGAAGGATGATCCAGATTACTGAACCACCCGGCGGAGTCCAGGTGGGATTATTGAGAAAGCCCACGATCGACGAAGCCGCCCGACCGGAATATCGGTTGATCGCCGTGGTCATGCTGTAGATCTGTCCAATCAGCACCGCCACGCCCATAACCACGACAATTCCGTTGGGCACCTGTGCTCGGGATACCACGAATCGGTTGCGTCCGATCGCAACCGCCCCGAACAAGGCCGTGAAGACGAAAGCCACCAGCGTGTAACGCCCCTGCCATATGTAACCGGACTTCTCCACCGAGAGCGCTTGCACAATGGGCGGCGCGAGCAGCAGAGAGGCTAGCGCGAAGAGAAACCCGTAAAGCATCCGACCCCGGGCGATCGCGAACGCGCCGAAGACGATTGCTGCGAACAGACCCACCCAGATGAAATACACGATCCCAGGAGCAGGCGTGTCCAGCCACCCGAAGACCCCGATGACGCCCGGGTCGAACGTGCGATTGACAAGCATTTCGTAAAAGCCTCGCGCAGCCGATGTTTGCCCAGCTCCCGGAAACACGCCCATCGCTCCCAGGGTCCCGGTGCTCAACAACCAAGCCCCCGCAAGGAGCACGCCAAGCCCAATTACCGCGAGGGCGATAAGCACGCCGCGCTGTGCCAGAAGAGATCTGACACGGTGCCACGGCGAAACGATCAACGCCGCAATGCCGATCAACGCCAACCAGAGTGGCGAAATACCTCTCGCGTTGGCCATCAAGAATCCCGACGCCGCGATAAACCCGAGTATTACTGGTTGACGAGGCCCGCGAACCTCGAGTATCACGCAGAGAAGACCAACAGTCAAAGCCGCCCCGGTGGCGATTTCGAGGGAGTTGGGGTTGACCGCCCCCGATAGGAACAAAACCATCGGTGTCAGTGCCGTGAAGAAGGAGACGCCCGCGATGGCGGGCGGAACCAGTTTGAGCAGAAACGTAAAGGCGAATGCGAGGAAGAAACTCGAAAGAATTCCGCTGAACGCTCGCATGGCGAGGACGGCGGTCTGGGTATCGGGAATGACTAGTGACGGCCACCCGACCATGGCGTAGTAGATCGGGTTGTACAGTCCTGCGCTCGTCGTCGCACGGTGCAGATTCAAACCGCTATCGATGGGGCCTATGCAATCCGCTCCCACACCGGCGTTGAAGGCATAACAGGTCCAGCCTGCGGCCTCCGATAGCCCGATCGGTACCTCAACGCTCGTCACCGCCGGGGAAGCCGTGAGGCTACCGATAAACTCGCCACGTACAACGGCGGCCGCCTTGACGATATGGGCCGGTTCATCCGGACTTCCGCCGAGAGGCGTCGAAGCCGCCCAGGCGATCGAGGCTATCGACAGTGCCGCCCAGACGACGAAGAAAGTGAGACGCGTGGACCGGATGATGACGACCACGACTCGTGACAACGCTGCCATGATGTGCCCGCGCTCTGGGGCGGCGGAGACGAAGGTGGCACTCATGGCTAGTTGGTAATCCCGGCTTTCGTGCACAGCGGACGTGTGGACCGATGGAATACCATCGGAATAATCGCAGAGTCCGAAACTTCGACCGCTGTGAATGAGACTCGACGGTCAAGTATATGGTCGCCTCGCCGAATGAAAAGGACCAACCATCCATGGGGGATCCCACTAGACGCCTGTCTGCCCGACTTTCCGTTCTCTGGCTTGTGATTGGCGCAATCACTGTCATCGGGGTGTACGCGGCGCTCATTTGGGCGATCCCCCGGGGCTTTGATTCGAGTGACGAGGCTTGGATGTACGGCCTCATTGCGAGTAATCGAGTTGCTGTCGGTGAGGCATGGGGCTTTCAACATGTGCTGCACCCGCTCTTCGTCGCGACCGGACAGAGCGTCCTCGTCTTCAGGTTTATTCGACTGCTCGGGTATTTCTTCGTCTCCGCGTTCTTGCTTGTTGTCGCGCTGAAGGCGTCCAAAGCGTTCGGGATTACCCTGAGGCCCGGCCAGTGGGTATTTATCCTCATTGTGAGCCAGGTGGGCACGTTTCTCGCCTGGAGCTTTCCACCCCGGAACCTTGGCTACAATGAGCTTTCGTCATGGCTCAGCCAAGTGGGCGCTAGCCTGATCGTTTTGCTTGTCGTCAGCCGTGTCGTCGATCACCCCATCATCTCCACGCGCTGGCTGTGGATACTGTGGGCCGGTCTTGGGACGATTGCTCTATTTCTGCTCGCGATCAAGATCACCACCGGGATCGTCTTCGGACTCATCGTGGTTGCCGCGCTCTTCGTCCGCAACACGCAGATGTCCTTCATCCGCAGGCTTCTCGCAGGGATCGCCGGCCTGATAGTCGCGTTCCTCCTGCTTTTAGCCACGGGATTCCCCTTCGCGCCCTACGTGAGAAACCTGCTCTCACTGGTGTTCGATAAGTCGGCCCGTTCCGCTTACGATCACCCTCTCGATGCACTACTGACTACCTACGGTGCATCGTTGGATGATGCGTTTAAGGTACTTCTTTCGTCAATCCTGCTTTTCGTCGTACTCATCGTGCTGCTTCTCGTGCTTCTGGTGCCGAGACTCGATCCGGCGATCGCGCGCGTCGTCCGCGTGGCCGCCGCCATCATCACAGCGCTCGCGTCCCTGTCACTCTTCTGGTGGCCGTATATCGGCATGACCTTTACCTATCTCGGCTACTTCTCGCTGTTCCTCGGGGTTGCGGTTCTCGTCGTTTTTGCGCTCTGGCTGGCGCTCAGGTTGAGAGGTGGAATTTCGCCACCTGCCAGCTCTCGCCGCATCAAATGGGCCGTCTCGTTCGCTGTGATCGTGGTTATCGCTACACCATTCGCCGGAGCCGTGGGAACGAACAACGGGCTCACCGGCCAGTTACTGTATTCGGTGACGATCTGGATGATCGCGCTCGCCTTCTTTCTTGTGTTGTTGAGCGACCGGCTCGCACGCAGTGGCCACCACCTGCTCTCCTCCGCACCGTCGATCTTTCTCATCTGCCTGGTGGCGCTCTCCGCTGGCGCCGTGCGCGGAGATATCCTCAACCACCCGTATCGCATCGCTCCATACGCTCAGCAGCAATCGTCGACCAACGCCCCCTACCTATCGGGAGTGCGACTCATACGACCAGAGGCGGAACTATTCGATTGGATGGCAAAGGAGGGAAAAGAGCTCCATGCCGCCAACGTACCAACGATTGCTATCTCGTCTCCGGGCGGCCTTCTTGCGTTCAACGCCAATGGATTCGCCAGTCCCTGGGTCGATACTTTCTGGCCGGTATCATTTCGATCGATCGAGGCCGCCTGCGCGGCCGGTGCGCCCTCCGAGATGTTCGTACTGCAAGCGGGCGCCGCCAAGGCCAATAGTGATGTCGTGACAGAGACACGAAAGGCTCTCGATCGCTGTCATGTGTCATTCCCGGCTGACTTTGTGATCGTGGCCCAGCACTCCTCCGACGATGCCGACTACAGCATGAAGATCTGGAAGCTAAAGCCAGCGCGTTAAGCGTGGTCGTCCGAGTGGACGATAGGTTCTGCGCAGGAAACGGAAGTACTCAATGGCCTGCTGAACGAGAAGAAACGGCCTGCCGAACAGGTGGCTGGTTCCACCGGCGACGCGCTGCTCATGGCCGACCGATACCTCGGTAATTGTGAAGCCGAGGCTCTTGGCCGTCGCGTAGAGCTCGGGGTTCACCATCATGCCCCAATGCTTGATATCTACTTTGTCCGCGAATTCTCGTGATAGGGCCCGCGCGCCCGCATTGATGTCACGGAATTCGAAGCCGATGATCACGCGACACAGGAGCAGATATGTGTACGAGGCCACCACTCGCATTGTTCCGCCGACGCGCACTTTCCGATGGCCGAGGACCAGTCCTGCACCCCCGTCGAGTTCAGCGTCAAGATCATGGAATACGGAAGGAGGAAACTGGCCGTCACCGTCGAGCACAAAGATGCGGTCGCCAGAGGCAGCCTTGATCCCGCGACCGACGTTCCAGGCGTAGAGACCATTCTTCTCCGCGGTCACGACCCGAAGTCGTTGATCGGACTCTCGGAGCGTTTCCACAATGGCGACTGTGCCGTCCGTACTTGCGTTGTCGCAGACGAGGATCTCACAATCGAGCCATTCGGCGACTTCCGCGGATACAGCCGCAATCGTACGAGCTACCGTTCCTTCTTCGTTGTAAACCGGTAGGACTACGCTTCTCTTCACCGAATCTCCCTCACAGGCGCCCAAAGCATCCTGCCATACGTTGACCTCTCGCATTCGACTTCTGTCTCAGCGACCCGTTCATCATCACTTCGAACCAGTCGAACTCAGTTTCGTGGGTTCATCATGTACTCGAAGACGCCGTCGAGTGCATCGTCCCAACTGGCGTGCGCTGCGGCAATGGTGGTAAGTCCCTCACCAGAGATGCTCTCTCGCAGTTCTTTGTCACGAATAAGCAGATCGAGTTTGCTCACTAGGTCATCGTAGGTGCGTCGCACCAGTAACGAGTTCTTCCCACCCCGAAAAAGCCAACGGAACCAGTGGCTGTCAGGGGCGATCATCGCGACCCCGCTCGACATGAGTTCGAGAGGTAGGTAGGACGGGTGCCGCGAGATCTGCATGGTCACGCCAATGTCAGTCTCGCGGTACAGGGCTCCGGTCGCCCGGTAGTCCAGGAGGCCCATGTCGATGAAGTCGGCACTTGCTGGCAGATAGCGCGCGCCTGCTGCGACAATCCTCACGCGATCTCCATGAATCCGCTTGATCTCTGACAGCGCAGCGAAGACCAACTCCCAGCAGTTGCGGAAATGGTCGCGTGCGTAGGCGAAGATCGTGACAGGCTCATCGTCGCCCTTCTCGCGCCGGCCGACTGCACTGTAGATTTCCTGGTCCACAGCCGGCGTGAAGTAGGTCGCTTCGCCGTCATAACTCTCGGTGTAGATCTTGTGCATGCTCACGGTGTTGCAGATCCCGTATAGGCCGAGACGATAGCTTTCTTCTGCCATTGCAAACATCGAGCCTGCCGGGTAGAAGCCGGGTTCAAAGTCCTGCATCAGGTAAAATTTGCGTTTGATCCCGGGCGCTTTTGCCACGTGCGCCGCGGTCAACCACAGTGTCGCGATCGCGGCGTCCGCTGGTGGGAGTAGTGCTATTTCGGCGTCGCTGCCGTCGTAGAAGACGATCTGCGAGCCGGCAAGACCGGGGAACGCAGCGACAAGTGCTCCGGCAACGTACGCCTCGTTCTTCGCGGCCATCATGATGAAGCGATTCGTTACGCCGTGGTCCCTCGCGAATTTATCGGCGAGACGGAAAGCCGTATTGAGCCCGCCGAAGAATGGCATGTCGATGTCAGGGACAAACCAGTTAATAGTCCGAATATCGCGGAAGTCCGAATTCTCAGCATGCAAGGCGTGAACCGCCTCGACCTCTTCGTTGGAGATCGATGCCTTATACATCAACCCGTTTGCCTCCTCGGAGACGCTGGAGCTTTGTGCCATGTTTGCAAAAACGCGACCAACAGCCTCAAGTGCCAGGCGAACTGGAGCGACATCCTTGCGATTGTTGAAGGTCGGACGCGCGCTGAGACGGGACACGCTCGGTGACGAGTATGGGTCGCCATTTTGCAGCCATGGGTGATAGCGGAAATAACTCGCATAGAAGTCCTCCGGCGGGATGCCGGTGCCGCGAGTCAGTGACTCATAGTGCCGAACCAGATCGAACGGCACGACCACGTTTCGACGATCCTGGATGACCTGATCGAGTCCGAGCACTACGTCGCTGCCGGTTAGGATGAACCGCTCGTCGAGCCCACCGACCCGCTCGAAGTCGCTACGGCGGATAGCAACGCAGGCTCCGGTAACCGCGAGAGAATTGCGATACCACGTCGTTGGTCCTATGAGGGTTCGTGAATTGGGCTGCATCCCGGAAAAGAGGTTGTCGGCGAATCCGCCGGGACCGATGACAACGCCGCCGTGCTGGATCAGGCCTTCAGCCTGGCGATGCTGCACGCCGACCGTACCTACACCGTCGCGCAGCAGGAAGCCGACCATTTCCTTCAGCCAGCCCGGGTCCACGATCTGGGTATCGTCGTTGAGCAAGAGAAGGACATCACCCGTCGTAGCCCGAGCACCGACGTTGTTGACCCGTGAATAGTTGAACGGCGACTCAGTCCACCAATCGACTGAGAGTGAGAGCCCATGCGAGTTCGCTGCATACCAGCCTTCGTTCTCTTCGGAGTGGTCGCCGTTATCAACGATGCGCAGGTCGAATCGTGGGTAGTCGGTGATAGCGAGACTGGGCAGCAGCCTGCCGAGATTAGCGCGTGAGTGCCGCGTGGGAATGATGATGGAGACCGTCGGCCACTCATTGGGAATGAACCGCACACGCGCCACATTGGTCGCGTCAATTGTCACCTCGGTCGTCTCACCCAACTCGGCCAAGACATCTCGCACCATCGCGGCGTCGTCGCCCGTGAGATCGGGTTGGCTGTCCGCAGGTTCAGTGAGGAGCACCCTCGGAAGTCGACCGACCACCCGGCCTTCTAATCGTGAAGCGAGCAGCATTCTCCAGATCCCGCGGTCAGAGATGTCCGCCTTGTCCGACGAGAGGATGGCGCTACGCTTCATCGCGAACGCACGACCGAAATAGTTGACTCCCAGCAACATCTCTGGCGACCATGATGGGCGGAACCGTGGATTGCGGGCGAAGCCGAAAAGGGCATGCTCATCGGAATCGAAGATGATCACCTTCATGGCCGGATCGATGTGATGCAACTTGGCGATCTCCGCAAGCGCACTGGGCGATAGTGTCGACCCCGCCGACAGGAAAAGGACGAAGTCCTCGGTGACCGCGGTGAGCGCGCTATTGAGGGATGTTCCAGATGCGACAGGGTATGCCTTCCCCCGAGAGCCGACCTGATGCTCCACGCTGCGCACGGTCCGAGCCAGCTTGGCGCTCGCCCTCCCGTCGTACTCAATCAGCACCGCGAACGATGTCACCGTTGACAGCTTGCTCTCGACCACTCCGCCCTTTCGCTCCTGACGGCGCCATGCCGAGTAGGAACTCAACCCGCTGTGTGCGCCGCGGTACAACGGGCGTTCACGAAGCGCCTTCGCGAACGACTGCGAACCGCTTCGATACGCCCAGTAGAAGGCGGCTGCTATGCGGCGAAATCGCGATCTAGCGGGAAAAAGCCGGAGAGCAACTTTCCGGACGAAGGTCTTGGCACGGCTCATTTACGTGGTACTCCCGGTTGGTGCTGCGAAAGGCACCGCGCCGAAAAGCATATGGTGCCGCGGCATCGCTTAGTTCAGTGGTCGAGTTTAGCCGACAAGGGCGCCGCCAGAGCACTCGTGACGCTGGCTCCCCGGAGAGCCCAGACAGGGTGTTGTATTCTTTCAGACGCAGCATCATGTCGCTGTTTCTTCGCAACGGCTTGGAGCTTATCGATGGCAGGCACTGAAATGTCCTCTGTTGAGCGTGAAGCAGCGCTCGACAACGCACCGTGGCAAGACGCGGGCGCCACCGGAACCCTGTTCCGCGGCACGGCCTCTTCGATTGCGGATATATGGCAACGCCGTGAACTTCTTGGCATGCTCACCCGGCGGGAGCTGAAGTCTCGCTACAAAGACAGCACACTCGGGTTCCTCTGGAGTCTTGCCCGACCCCTGACCCAGCTGCTGATCTACTACCTCGTTGTTGGCCAGTTCCTACACGCGGCCCGGGGCATTGACAACTTCGCCGTCTATATCTTCGCCGGCCTTACGATCTATACGCTTTTCAGCGAAATCATTCAGGCCGGCACCGGTGCGATCATCGTCAACTCCGGGCTTGTCAAGAAGGTCTATCTGCCTCGCGAGATCTTTCCGCTCGCGACCATCGGGTCAGCGCTATTCAACTTCCTGATCCAGTTCGCTATCCTCATCGTGGCCTCTCTGGTCATCGGTACCCTCTCGTTCGGCCCCCATCTCCTTTACGCGCTCGGATCTCTGGCGATCGTCTTGATCTATGGAACGGCACTCGCACTCATCCTTTCGGCGGTGAACGTATTCCTCCGAGATGTGCAATACATCGTTGAGGTTGTTCTGCTCTTGCTGATGTGGGGATCGCCGATTGTGTATTCCTTGAAGGCCGTCTCCGGATTCTTCCCCAATTGGCTCTTGCAGGTTTACATCGACAATCCGGTCACGCTTGCTGTCCTCGGATTCCAGGATGCTTTCTGGTCACCGAGCGGTGAAGGTGGCTCGCCACCTGATCTCGCATTGAGGATGCTTCTCATCGGTCTCTTGGGTATCGTCATCCTTTTTGGAGCGCAGCGACTATTTACGCGTCTCTCCGGTAATTTCGCCCAGGAGCTGTAGTGAATTCTCCCGTCAACGTGGTTCAGGTGAACGATGTCTCTAAGCGGTTTATCGTCCGTAAGGACAACAGCATCAAGGAACGGATAGTCAACTTCGGTCGAGGAGCGCGGTACCGCGAAGACTTCTGGGCCTTACGCAACATCGACATCGACATCGCAGCTGGCTCAACGGTTGGCCTGATCGGCCCCAATGGATCGGGGAAAAGCACTCTCCTCAAGGCGATCGGTGGAATCATCCAACCCACCAGCGGCTCCGTGCAGCGTCGTGGACGCATGGCGGCCCTCCTCGAACTCGGCGCCGGGTTTCACCCCGACCTGACGGGTCGTGAGAATGTCTATCTCAATGCATCGATCCTCGGATTGTCCCGCAAACAGACTGACGCGCACTTCGCCGACATCGTCGAGTTTTCGGGTATCGAAAACTTCATCGACACGCAGGTCAAGTTCTATTCAAGTGGAATGTATGTGCGTCTTGCTTTCGCCGTGGCGGTGCACGTTGACCCAGACCTGCTCCTCGTCGACGAGGTGCTGGCCGTCGGTGACGAGGCATTCCAGCGGAAATGTCTCGGCAAGATCCGGTCCTTCCAGAATGAGGGGCGCACGATCGTGCTCGTCACTCATTCGCTCAACCAGGTGACGGAGTTCTGCAGCCGAGCCGTTGTTCTCGCACGTGGGAGCGTTGCATTTGACGGGGATCCGGTAGATGCCGTTTCGGTACTAAGGTCCGGTTTTGAAACGGCTTACGAGGCGGACGCCGCCGGTCAAGGAACATTCAAGCAGCCGGCGGGAGAACGCGGCAAGATAGCCGCGGTCAGGGTTCTCGACCGCTCGGGCGCGGTGAAAAACTACTTCTCAACCGGCGACGACGTCATCGTAGAAGTAGACGTGGAATCCGCTACTCCTCTTACAAAGTGGGCAGTGGGGCTTCACATCGACAATCCGTTAGGCCAACTGATTACCGGTGCGACGTCGAACAGCCTCAATGCGAATTTCCCAAGCCTCGATGGTTCTGCTCGCGTGCGATTTGCGCTACCGAACGCCAATTTTGGGGGTGGGGAGTACGGCGTGACCGTGGCGATGTTCGGCTCGGAAGACCAGGAGATCGCCCGCGCAACCGATGGAGCCCACTTCTCGATAACCCAGCAGCCTCGCTCTTGGGGACCACTCTTCACGGATGTCAGCGTTGCCATGACATCGCCGGAGTAGATTTGGGCGGCCGAACCACAAGGCAACTTAGGCACCCTCGATCTAAGATGGGTGAAATGCCTAGCAACACCTCCTCGTCCACTGCTGCAGTGGGCATTGTGACCGTCAGCTACGGATCAGACGCGGTACTCCCGGCCTTCCTTTCAAGTGTGCCGTCGTCATCCTCCCGGCCCCTTTATGTGGTGGTGGTGGACAACAAGCCGGAAGACGGATCAATTGCAGACGTCGTGCGCGCTGCGGGGGCCAACTACGCTCCAATGACAAGCAACCTTGGCTACGGGAGTGCCATCAACGCGGCAGTCGCCAGCCTTCCCGCTGGTATCGGCTGGCTGGTGATCGCCAACCCTGACGTCACGATCGACGTGGGAGCCGTTGACCTGCTGATCGCGCGCGCATCGGCTGACGAACGCATTGCGCTCGTTGGCCCGCGCATCGTGGATGAGAACAATGTTGTCTATCCATCTGCGCGCGCTATTCCCTCCCTTCGCCTGGGAGTGGGTCACGCACTTTTCGCAAACCTCTGGCCCACGAACCCGTGGAGCGGTGCCTATCACAACGATCGATCCGAAACTCTGGAGACGCGCGCTACCGGCTGGCTTTCTGGAGCATTCTTCCTCGCGCGGCGCTCGGCGTTCGAAGAGCTTGGAGGATTCGACGAAAGTTACTTCATGTACTTCGAAGACGTCGATCTCGGATACCGACTGGGTAAGGCCGGTTGGCTGTGCGTCTACGAACCGGAAGCTCGGGTCGTGCATACCGGAGCACACTCAACCTCCAGCGACTCCGGCACCATGGCCAGAGAACACCACATCAGTGCGCGAAAATTCCTGTCACGGAAATACTCCGGTTGGACTCTATGGCCACTGCGCATCGCACTCCGCGCCGGGCTCTCACTTCGCCTCGCTATAGTGCAGTCTCGCAGCCGCCGCTCGGGGAATTCCGTGCACTAAAAAGGGGTTCTCGGGCATCCTGGCTTTGCCACATGCTCGGTATAGTCATGACGTGACCGACGCCATATCGCCCTATGCCAAGCACGAGTTCGCACCTGGCACTCACAACAACAGTTGGGCGAACCTCTACGAGCTCATCCCCGATGGTGCCAGCGTTCTGGACGTCGGTTGCTCGACAGGTAACTTCGGCGGCGCCCTCATCCGAGAAAAGTCGTGCACGGTTGTCGGCATTGATCTGAATGCCGCTGATATCGCCGTGGCTGCTACCGTGCTGACCGACGCGTGGGTGGTCGACATTACTCAGCCAGGAGCGGTCGGCACACTCGGCACTTTTGACGTCATCATTTTCGCCGACGTTCTCGAACACCTCCCCGCTCCTCGCGACACTCTCAATGCCATGCGGGCGATCCTCAAACCGAATGGTTTCGTCGCCTTTTCAATCCCGCACATGGGCCACCTCTCGGTGCGCTTGGACCTTCTCGCCGGTCAGTTCCCCTATACGGAAACCGGCCTTCTCGACCACACCCACTTTCACTTCTATGACAAGACCGAAGTCGCCGACATGTTTACCGACGCCGGCTACACGATCGTTGATGAGCGACCTGTGGTCGTGCAATATCCGGATTCCTGGCTGAAAGATCGGCTTGCCCAGCTTGGGCTCACCCCGGATTCGCGGTTCTTTTCACTCATGCTCGAGACCGAAGCTCAAGTATTCCAATACATAGGCACGGCGTATCCGACCAGTCTGGAATCCGCGCGCCAAGCGATCGCGCGTGAGCGGCCGATGCCGAACGATGAAGTCATCGGCTATATCCAGGCGCTTCTCGACGAAAAAGATCGGGCGCAGAGCAATCTCCGTGAACTCGAAGCGAGATACGAGGCTGCCCGACGAAATCCGATCGGTTACGTCGTGCGACGCGTATTGCGCAGGTTGAGTCGTCCGCGGTCCAGCGCCTGAGACCCCCGTCTTGCGGCTAGTCGGAGAGCAGCGAAGTCAAATAACCGCCGTATCCGCTCTTGTGGAGAGGGGCCGCTAGCCGGCGAAGCTGTTCATCGTCAATCCAACCGGCACGCCAAGCAACCTCTTCGATGCAACCGATCTTGAAGCCTTGCCGGTCTTCGACCACCTTCACGAATTCGGTTGCCTGAACCATCGATTCGAACGTACCGGTGTCGAGCCAGGCAGTGCCCCGATCGAGCACTTGCACTTTGAGCTTGCCCTGGTTGAGATAGTGCTCATTGACTGTTGAGATTTCGAGTTCTCCACGGGCGCTTGGCTTGATGGACTTCGCGATCTCGACGACGGAGTTGTCATAAAAATACAGGCCCGGAACGGCAAAATTACTCTTGGGATTGACTGGCTTTTCTTCGATCGACATCGCTTTCATGCTTTCGTCAAACTCGACAACACCATACGCTTTCGGGTTTGAAACGTGATAGGCGAAGATCATCGCGCCGTCTACCTCGATGTTGTCCCTCAGCGATGATCCGAGACCTGCACCGTGAAAGATGTTGTCTCCGAGTACGAGCGCCGCGCTCTTGTCACCGATGAAGTCCTCTCCGATGATGAATGCCTGCGCGAGGCCGTCCGGAGAGGGTTGTGAAGCATACTCGATTGTGATTCCAAGATCGGACCCATCCCCGAGTAGTGCACGGAACTGGGCGTTGTACTCGGGGGTCGTGATGATCAAAATCTCCCGGATCCCTGCCATCAACAACGTGGAGAGGGGGTAATAGATCATCGGCTTGTCATAGATCGGCATGAGTTGCTTTGAAATGCCCTTGGTAATGGGCCATAGACGGGTTCCGGAACCACCGGCCAGGATGATCCCGCGCATGTCAGGCAACCCGCTCTCCGAGAGAAGAGTAGAAATCGCGGACAGCACCAAGCTCCGGCAGGACCCCAGCTGCTGCCGCCGCCTGAAGACTGGGTGCATCAGTGTCTTTTTCGGAGAGGTGCGGCTCACCGGCCTCCTCTGGAAAGACAAGTCCGATAGTCGCATCAAGCGGATCGATCCCGTGCTCTCGCGAGGGGTTATAGATATCGCTCACCAGGTAACTCACGGTCGCTCCCTCCGTGAGTGCAATGAATGCATGTCCGAGACCCTCAGCGATGTAGACGGAGCGGAAGTCAACATCGTCGAGTCGAACAGAATCCCACTGTCCGAACGTAGACGAACCGACGCGGATGTCCACTACGTAATCGAGAACCGCACCATGCGTACACGTGACATATTTGGCCTGGCCAAGCGGGACGTCCGCATAGTGGATGCCACGAACGACTCCCTTCTTGGACACCGAGGTGTTGGCCTGGCGAAGAACCAATGAATGCCCGATAACCTCTTCGAGTCGATCGAATCTGTAGTGCTCGAGGAACAGCCCACGGTCGTCTCCCCGCAGGACGGGAGTGATCTCGTATGAATCGGGGACTGATAGTTCGCGGATTTGCACGTTCGGAAGTTTACCAATTCCCCTCTCACTAGAATCGACACGGTTGCTTACGTAGATCGAACAGGACTTAAGAGTGAAAATTCTCGTGACCGGCGGCGCCGGCTTCATCGGCTCCAACTTCGTTCGCCGCACCCTGCAAGACGCCTATCCCGGCCTCGAGGGTGCCGACGTCGTCGTGCTCGACGCGCTCACCTATTCCGGCAACCTGAAGAACCTCGCACCGGTCGCCGACTCACCACGGTACGAGTTCGTGAACGGCGACATCCGCGA
>OUNO010004818.1_pt1 | contig 19763 bp, 20 predicted proteins | sample 1779811 | NCBI WGS metagenome assembly OUNO01 (sample SAMEA3914804, study PRJEB12502) | metagenome | biome: forest; material: soil | place: Canada | collected 2010-06-25 | depth 0.3 m | reverse complement strand
GCGGCGCATGTAGCTGATGATGGCCTCGTCCATCTTGTCGCCGCCGACGCGGACGCTGCGCGAATAGACGATGCCCGAGAGCGAGAGCACGGCCACCTCGGTGGTGCCGCCGCCGATATCGACCACCATCGAGCCGGTCGGCTCGTGGATCGGCAGGCCGGCGCCGATGGCCGCGGCCATCGGCTCGTACATCAGCCCCACCCGGCGGGCCGAGGCGTTGAGGCACGAATCGTTGATCGCCCGGCGCTCCACCGCCGTGGCCCCCGACGGCACGCACACGATGACCTTGGGGTTCACGAAGCCCTTGCGGTTGTGGACCTTGCGGATGAAGTACTTGATCATCTCCTCGGCGACTTCGAAGTCGGCGATCACCCCGTCGCGCATGGGCCGGATGGCTTCCATGTGGCCGGGCGTGCGGCCCAGCATCATCTTGGCTTCGGTGCCCACCGCGTAGACGCTTTTGCGCCCGCCGACCGTGCGCAGGGCGACCACAGAGGGCTCGTTCAGCACGATGCCGCGCCCCTTCATGTAGACGAGCGTGTTGGCGGTGCCGAGATCGATGGCGATGTCGCTGGAGATAGCGCCGAACAGGGACGAAAACATTCAGGACTCGGGGGACTGGGCTCGGGAATGAGCGCTGTCCTGTGCCTCGCCAGTGGGGCGAATACAAGCGTGTAGTGCGGCGGTTTCAGCCCAGCGCCGCGAGACCGACGCCAATCGCGGCCGCCAGACCGACCAGCCACTGCCAGGGCCTGAGCCGTTCGGCGAACAGGCGATGTCCAGTCAGGGCGGCGATCGGGGCCTCGACGACGCCCACCGCCCGCACCGGTCCCACCGGAGCGAGCGCGAAAGCCGTGAACCACAGGCCCGAGGCGGCGGCGCCGAAAAAGCCGGCCCCCAGAGACGAGCGCCACGGCCTCACCGCGGCGATGAGCGCGCCGCGGTCGCTCGCGACCAGCCAGGCGACCAGCGCCCCCGATTGCAAGGCCTGGACGACGACCAGAACGATTTGGGCGGCCAGGAACGGGTGCGCCGCATCGAGCGCTAGCGCACCCTGGCGGTAGGCGTTGGACGCCAGGGCGAAGCCGCCTCCGGCTGCAAACCCGAGCGGAGCGGCGCTCCAATGTCCGGCCGACCCGCGCGGCCAGCCGAGAACGGCGAGGGCGAGGGCCACCACCCCCAGGCCCGCCCACCTTGCGGCGTCCAGATGATCGCCGAACGCCAGCCCGATGATCGCGGCCAGGGGAATGCCGCTCTGCTGGAAAACGGTGCCGAGTGCGAAGCTCGAGCGGCGCATGGAGACCAGCAAGGCCGCGGTCGCCCCGATCTGGGCCGCGCCGCCGACGGCGCAGGCGAGCCAGAAGGCGACGCCGAACGCCGGGCGCGCGCCCGGCGTAAGCTGCAGGGCGACCGTCGCGAACAGGGCCGAAAACGGCAAGCCGAACAGGAACCGGACCAGGGTCGCACCCCACGGGCCGGCCGGCGCGAGAAGGCCGCGCTGCAAGGCGTTGCGGGCCACCTGCAGGCTGGCCGCGCCGACGGTGAGCGGGATCCACAACATGGGCGCTTCTCCTCCCCCGGAGGAGAGGCGCTTTGCCTAGAACCCGGTGGCGGTCATCGGCGCCGGAGCGGTCTTTTCCTTGCGGGCAAGGAGGTTGTTGAGCGCGTTGACGTAGGCCGTGGCGCTGGCGGTCAGGGTGTCGGTGTCGGCCGCCTGGCCCGTGGCGATGCGCCCGTCCTCTTCCAGGCGCACCGAGACCTGGGCCTGGGCGTCGGTGCCCTCGGTGACCGCATGCACCTGGAACAGGCGCAGCACCGCCTCGTGCGGCCAGACTTCGCGGATGGCGTTGAACACCGCGTCCACGGGGCCGTCGCCGGTCGCCGTCGCCGACTTCTCCGCTCCGTCCACCACCAAGGTCAGGCGCGCTTCCTGTGGCCCCTCGGTGCCGGCGATGACCCGCAGGGCCTTGACCTGGATGCGCTCGGCGCCTCTGGCCAGGGCGTCATCCACCAGGGCGATGATGTCTTCGTCGAACACGTGTTTCTTCTTGTCGGCGAGGTCCTTGAAGCGGCCGAAGGCCTCATTGAGCGCGTTCTGGCCCAGGTCATAACCCAGCGCCTTGAGCTTCTCGCGAAACGCGTGGCGGCCGGAGTGCTTGCCCATGACCAGGTTGGAGGCCCCCTGCCCGACGTCCTGCGGGCGCATGATCTCATAGGTCTCGGCGTTCTTGAGCATGCCGTCCTGATGGATGCCGCTCTCATGGGCGAAGGCGTTCTTACCCACGATGGCCTTGTTGAACTGCACCGGAAAGCCGGTGATGGCCGAGACGTATCGGCTGGCGCGGGTGATGTGCTCGCTGCGCACGGCGGTGGCGAACGGCAGGCGGTCGCCGCGCACCTTGAGCGCCATCACCACCTCCTCCAGCGCGGCGTTGCCGGCGCGCTCGCCGATGCCGTTGATGGCCACTTCCACCTGGCGAGCCCCGGCCTCGACGCCGGCCAGGCTGTTGGCCACCGCAAGGCCAAGGTCGTTGTGGCAATGAGTGGAAAAGATCACGCCGTCCGCCCCCGGAACATTCTCGATCAGATCGCGAAAGATCTCGGCGTATTCGCCCGGATAGGAATAGCCGACGGTGTCGGGGATGTTGATCGTGGTCGCGCCGGCTCTGATTGCCGCCTCCACGCAGCGGCGCAGAACATCGCGCTCCGTGCGCGTGGCGTCCTGGGCCGACCATTCCACGTCGCCGCAAAGATTGCGCGCATGGCTGACCGAGCTGATCACCAGGTCCACTACTTCGGCCGGGCTGACGCGCAGAATATGGTCGCGGTGCTGCGGGCTGGTGGACAGGAAGGTGTGGATGCGGCCCCGGCGCGCCGGTTTTATGGCCTCGGCGCAACGGTCGATGTCCGCCAGCGCGGCGCGCGCAAGGCCGCAGACCGTGCTTTCGGTGATGATTTCCGAGACCCGGCGCACGGCGTCGAAGTCGCCATTGGAGGCGATCGGGAAACCGGCCTCGATGACGTCGACGCCCATGTCCTCGAGGATCTTGGCCAGTTCGAGCTTTTCCTCGATGGCCATGGAGGCGCCGGGCGACTGCTCGCCGTCGCGCATGGTGGTGTCGAAGACGATGACGTGAGCGGGTTCCGCAGCGGCGCTGTCGGACGCGCCCGCGGCGGCGGGGTCTTGGGGCGTGGTCATGATGCAAGTCTCGCGGGGTGGGACTGAAGGGCGGAGTGTGTCTTCCCCTGAGCGCCCGCCCGCGAAGTTTACGCGAGCCGGGTCGACGCCCAGGGGCCGCTAAGCCCGAGAAGGAGAGGGAGGGGTCGAACGCCGCGCATGGCCGCCGCCTACAGCAATCGGGCGCCGCGCGCAACGGTCGTGCCGAAATCAAGGCTGAAAGCGGCTGCGGGGGGCATGATCTTGCTCACTTCCGGAGCCAGCGCCGGGCGGCAAGGCCGGCCAGACCCCACACGGCGAGGGCGAGGACCAGCCAAACCAGGGCCCAGGTCCCGCCGACCATCACCGAATGGCCCGCGAAGGCGATGACCGCGATCTTGGGCAGAATGCCGATGGCCGTCCCGAACGCGAACGCCGCCCACGACATGGAGGTGACCCCGGCGGCGACGTTGACCAGCACGAACGGCGCGAACGGGACGAGGCGCACCACCAGGCTGGCTACGAACCCATTGCGGCCCACAAGCTCGGCGAACCGCCGCGCCTGGGGCCAGTCGGCGATCAGGCGCGCGCCAAAGACTCGACCGAGGCCAAAGCCCGCCAGCGAAGACACCATAGCGCCGACCCAGCTGTAGGCGAGGCCGGTCCATGGTCCGAAAGCGAGGACGGCCGCTGCGATCAGCGCCACCTGTGGCACGCCCAGGAATGCCAGAACAGCGAAGGCGATGACGACCGCCGGCAAAACGTACGGCCCTTGGGCCAACGCCAGCCAGCGCCGCGCCTCGGCCGGGCCGGAGAGACCCAGCATCGGCAGTCCGAACAGGAACAGCAAACCCAGTCCGCCGAACAGGACGAAGGCCAGGGCCGCGCGTCGCCAGGATGTCACGGGAATTGCTGCTTTCGCCGGGATCGCTGGCCGTGGCCATTCCCTCGCCGCCAGTCCCGCGTCAAGCTGGCCCGCGTCAAGCCGACCCGCGCCACGTCGACCCGCCGTTGCGCGCGCAGCGGCCAGGCCGTACACAGCGGCGCGTTTTGCGTCCCCCATTTTGAGTCGAAATCGATGTTCGCCGAATCCGCCGGCTTGCGCCGGGTCAAGCCCTCGGCCACCGCGGCGGCGAGCACCAAGGCCCGCGCCCTGCGCGCGGCCGGGCGCGACATCATCTCGCTGGACGCGGGCGAGCCTGATTTCGACACGCCCAACCACATCAAGGAAGCGGCCATCAAGGCCATCCGCGACGGCAAGACCAAATACACCGACGTTGACGGTATTCCCGAGCTGAAGGCGGCCATCTGCGCCAAGTTCAAGCGCGAGAATGGCCTCGCCTATACGCCGGCTCAGATCAATGTTTCGCCCGGCGGCAAGCCGGTGATCTTCAACGCCATGATGGCGAGCCTCAATCCCGGCGACGAGGTGATCATCCCGACGCCCTATTGGGTCAGCTATCCCGACATGGTTCTGATTGCCGGCGGCGAGCCCAAGTTCGTCGCCACCAGCGCCGAGCAGGGCTTCAAGGTCCAGCCCGCCGCGCTCGAGACCGCGATCACGCCCAGGACCCGGTGGTTGATCCTCAACTCCCCATCCAATCCTTCAGGCGCGGCCTATACCGGGGCTGAACTCAAGGGCCTCGCCGATGTGCTGCTTCGCCATCCCCAGGTCTGGGTGCTGACGGACGACATGTATGAGCATCTGGTCTTTGGGGACTTCGCCTTTCGCACCATCGCCCAGGTCGAGCCGGCGCTCTACGAGCGCACCCTGACCATGAACGGGGTGTCCAAGGCCTACGCCATGACCGGCTGGCGGATCGGCTATGCCGGCGGCCCGGCCCCGCTGATCGCGGCCATGCGAAAGGTGATGAGCCAGAGCACCTCGAACCCGTCGTCGATCTCGCAGTGGGCCGCGGTGGAGGCTCTGAACGGGCCGCAAGACTTCATCCGGCCGAACGCGGTGATGTTCGAGGAACGCCGCGACCTGGTGGTCTCGATGCTCAACCAGGCCCACGGACTTTCCTGTCCGACTCCGGAAGGCGCGTTCTATGTCTACCCCTCGTGCGCGGGACTGATCGGCAAGACCGCTCCGACCGGCCAGGCGATCGCCGACGACCGCGCATTCGCCGACGCCCTGCTGGAGAGCGAGGGCGTCTCGGTGGTGTTCGGGGAAGCCTTCGGCCTGTCGCCGTTCTTCCGCATCAGCTACGCCACCTCCACCGCGCTTCTGGAAGAAGCCTGCGCCCGCATCCAGCGCTTCTGCGGAGCGGTGAGCTAAGCAGTGAACCACAGGCGTTACGCGCTCGCGATCCTGGCCTCGGCCGCCTTGGCCGGCTCCGCGGCGCGCGCCGGCGATCTCGCCAGCGCCCGGTCGTTCGTCACCTGGATCTATTCCCATTATCCGACGGCGACGCGCCGTCCGGTGTTCGATGCGCTCGGCGCGGCCCACAAGAAGGCGATATTCGCGCCGAGCCTGATCGCCCTCTTCGACGAGGATGCGCGCCTTGCCCACGGCGAGGTGGGGGCGCTCGACGGTGACCCTCTGTGCGACTGCCAGGACGATGGCGGGATGGCGTTCAAGATCGCCTCGGTGCGATCCGTGGACCGCGGCCGCGCTTCGGCCATCGTCGTTCGATCCTATCTCGACAGCAAGGCTCCCGAGGTCGAGACCATCACCCTCGACCTTGCGATGGCCAACGGGCGTTGGCGCGTCTACGACGTCAGAAGCAAGGACACGCCCAGCCTGAGGGCGTTGCTGATCCGGCCTAACCGGGCGGCGCATTGACCCGGCCCTCCCTTGGGTATCAGCTTCGGCGCATGCGACCGCATCCAGCGCTTTCGTGGAGCGGTGGCCCAGGGCTGAAGTCCTTGGCGCTTGCCGTCCTCGCCGGGGCCGTCTTGGCCAGCGTCCCCGCGCGCGCCAGCGATCTGGCCGGGGCCCGGGCGTTCGTGGCCTGGATCTATTCGCACTATCCGAAGACAGGGCAGGTCAGTCAGTTCGATCCCCTGGGGAGCGCGGCGACGAGGATTTTCCATCCAAGCCTGATCGACCTGGTCAAGGCCGACGAGCGAGTGGGCGACGACCAGGCCCCCGATCTCGACGGCGATCCCCTGTGCGACTGCCAGGACAACGGCGGCATGGTCTTCACCGTCAGTTCGGTGCGGACGTCCGAATTCTCTCGGGCGACGGCCACGGTGATCCGCCGCGACATGGGCGATCCAACGGGGGGCGAGACCATCACCCTCGACCTCGCCCAGACGGGCGGAGGCTGGCGCGTCTACGACATAGAGACCAAGGACACGCCCAGCCTGAGGGCGTTTTTGATCAAGGCCGCCCTGGAGTGGAAGGGGCGGTGACCGGGTCTTCCGGCCTGCGCAAACGCTCTGTCTCTCTCGCTGGCCACGCCACCTCCCTCGCCCTGGAGCCGGAGTTCTGGACGGCGCTCCAGGCGATGGCCGCGGCGCGCGGAACCAGCCTGGCCGCGCTAATCGGACGCATCGACCATGGGCGCGGGCCCCGGCCATTGGCGTCGGCCTGCCGGGTCGCCGCGCTGGAATTCGCACGGCCAGAGTAAACCGACGATCTGGCTTGCAACGGGGGAGGCCGACGAAGCCGTGCTAGGGTGCCGGCGAATCCATATCCATATCCAGACTGAACCGTGTCCGATCAACCCCGCATCTCCGATCTCGCCCGCGCCGGGCCGCTCGCGCGGAGCGCTGACTATTTCGAGGGTCTCAACCCGGAGCAGCGCGAGGCCGTGGAGGCCGTCGACGGTCCGGTGCTGGTCCTGGCCGGCGCCGGCACCGGCAAGACCCGGGTGCTCACCACCCGGCTGGCGCACATTCTGGCCACTGGCCGGGCCCGGCCCTGGCAGCTCCTGGCGGTGACCTTCACCAACAAGGCGGCGCGCGAGATGCGCGCGCGCATTGCCGGCATCATCGGCGGCGGGGCCGAGGACCTGCGCTTCCTGGGCACCTTCCACTCCATCGCCGCCCAGATCCTGCGCCGGCACGCCGAGCTGGTCGGGCTGAAGTCCAGCTACACCATCATCGACGTCGACGATCAGGAGCGTCTGATCCGCCAGCTGCTGGAGGCGGAAAATATCGACGTCAAGCGCTGGACGCCGCGCCATTTGGCCGGGCTGATCGATCAGTGGAAGAACCGGGGCTGGGCTCCCGAAAAGCTGCCCCCCGCCGAGGGTGGGCACTTCGCCGCCGGCAAGGGCGCGTCCCTGTATCGTCAGTATCAGGAGCGGCTGCGGGTGCTGAACGCGTGCGATTTCGGCGACTTGCTGCTGCACAACCTGACCATCTTCACCGCCCATCCCGAGGTGCTGGCCGAATACCACGAGCGCTTTCGCTACCTGCTGGTGGACGAGTACCAGGACACCAACGTCGCCCAGTATCTGTGGCTGCGACTGCTGGCCCAGCAACGGCGCAACCTGTGCTGCGTCGGCGACGACGATCAGTCGATTTATGGCTGGCGCGGGGCCGAGGTGGACAACATCCTGCGCTTCGAGCGCGATTTCCCTGGCGCGCGCGTGATCCGACTGGAGCGCAACTATCGATCGACCGAGCATATCCTGGCCGCCGCCTCGGGTCTCATCGCCGCCAACAAGGGCCGGCTGGGCAAGACCTTGTGGACCGAGGCCGCCGGCGGCGCGAAGGTCCAGGTGCGCGGGGTGTGGGACGGCGAAGCGGAATCGCGGCTGATCGCCGAAGACATCGAGCGCTGGAAAAAGGGCCGGCGCTACCGCGACATCGCCTTGCTGGTTCGCGCCTCGTTCCAGATGCGCGCCTTCGAGGAGCGGTTCGTCCTGCTGCAGATCCCCTACACGGTGGTGGGCGGGCCGAGGTTCTTCGAGCGGGCGGAGATTCGCGACGCCCACGCCTATCTGCGCCTGGTCCAGTCGCCAGACGACGACCTGGCCTTCGAGCGGATCGTCAACACGCCGAGGCGGGGCATTGGCGATGCCACGGTGAGGAAACTGCTGCAGATCGGTCGCGGGCGCGGCGTGTCGGCCAGCATCGCGGCCGCCGATCTGGTGCGCACCGATGAACTGACCGGACGTTCGCGCACCGCCCTGGCCAATTTCCTGCGCGACATGGACCGTTGGCGCGGCCAGAGGGAGGCCATGGCCCATCCCAGGCTGGCGGAGACCATCCTCGAAGAGAGCGGCTACATCGACGCTCTGCGCCTCGACAAGGGACCGACCAGCCAGACCAAGCTGGAGAACCTCAAGGAGCTCGTCCAGTCCATGGGCGCGTTCGACACGCTGGAGGCTTATCTCGAGCACGTGGCCCTGGTCGCCGATCTCGACCGCGAGGCGGGCGACGATGCGGTGCAGATCATGACCTTGCATTCGGCCAAGGGGCTGGAGTTCCCCCTGGTGTTCCTGCCCGGCTGGGAGGAAGGCGTGTTTCCCAGCCAAAGGAGCCTCGACGAGAACGGCGAGAAGGGCCTGGAGGAAGAGCGCCGCCTGGCCTACGTCGGCCTCACCCGGGCCCGCGAGGAAGCCCGCATCTCATTCGCGGCCAACCGCCAGGTCTATGGCCGTTGGACCAGCCAGCTCCCCAGCCGGTTCGTGGACGAACTGCCCCTGGCCAGCGTCGAGGCTGCGTCCGAGACCGGCTACTATGGCGGCGGCCTGCGCGAAGGCGGCTCCCGCTGGGACGAGGCCAACTATGGCTCAGGCTATGACAGCCCGGGCTGGCGACGCGCCCAGGCCCGGGGCTACGAGGGCGGCCCGCCGGGACGCACCCAGGTGATCGAAGGCGAGGGCCGGTTAATCGCGGTATCCGACCTTGACGCCCCTGGCGCCTATGATCCCGGCGATCGCGTGTTCCACCAGAAATTCGGGCCAGGACGGGTCAGGCACGTTGAGGGCAACAAGCTGACCGTCGTCTTCGACCACGCCGGCGAGAAGCGGGTCATCGACAGCTTTGTGACCCGCGCCTGAACCTTGCCTCTAGTGATTCGACGCGGCGATGAGGTCGAGGGCCGCCGCGTCCGGTGTCTTCTCGGCGATCGGCCCGTGGTTAGTGAAGTTCATCAACACATCGCCGGGCCCGTAGCGCGGCCAGGCCGACCGGCCGGAACCGTTGGGGTTTCCGGTCCTGGCGAAGGCGACCCAATAGGCGCTGATCGTCTTGGCCAGGGACGCGTCGCGCCCGTCGGTCGGCCACGTCGAGGCGCCGAGGTTGTCAAACACATATTGCCGGTCAGAGGCGTGAACCGCCCCGCCCTGCACGGCCTTGGGCGCCTTTTCCGACACCACCGAGAATCGGTAGAGCCAGACGGGCGCGCCATTGTGCGTCTGGTCGTGCGCCAGGGTGCGAGCCGGCTCGCCGAAGATCACGTCGGACACGATGTGATCCTTGAAGGACGCGTCCGAGCCATAGGCCGCGACCGCCTTGGCCCGCGCGTCCGGCGTGAGCCTGATCAGAAGGTCTCGAAACGGGCTGGCGTAGGCGCCCGGAAACTCCAGGCTGTTCGAGCCGATGAGGTAGGGGACGCGCGCGACGCGCCCGGCGGCGAACGCGGCGGACGGGTTTTCAGTCAGCAGAACGCCGTCGAGAATCGGCGCTTCGCCCTTGATAAGGTCGAGATCGCCGGCCGCAACGATGGCATCAGCCGGGATGGCGCGCAGCTTGGCCGGATCGGGCGCGGTGACGCCGAGCTTGGCGGCGAAGGCGGCGCCGGCCTGCTCGGCCCGCGCCAAGGTTTCACCCCGTTCGCGCCCGGCTCCCGACTCGACGATCGCCTTGTGAAACAGGCCGCGGGCCTGGCGCATCATCATCAGCCGGTTGACCGACAGGCCGCCGGCCGATTCGCCGAAGATGGTGACGTTGCCCGGATCGCCGCCGAACCGTGCGATGTTGCGTCTGACCCATTTGAGCGCCGCGATCTGGTCCATCAGGCCGTAATTGGCGAGCGCGGCGCCGCGCTGCTCGGCGGTGAGCGCCGGATGGGCGAAGAAGCCGAACCTGCCCAGGCGATAGTTGATGGTGACCACCACCAAGCCCTGGCGGGCGAGCGCCGAGCCGTCATAGAGCGCCGCCGTGCCCGAGCCGTTCACCAGCCCGCCACCATGAATCCACACCATCACTGGCAGAGCCGGGCCGGTCTTGCCGACGGGCGTGAAAACATTGAGAGTCAGGCAGTCCTCGCTCGCCGGACCGGCGCCCCGGCCGTTATCGGCGACGATCTTCTGCATGCAGATTGCGCCGTAACGGGTCGCCGCGCGCACGCCGGGCCAGGGGGCCGGCGGCGCCGGCGGGCGCCAGCGCAGATCGCCAACCGGCGGGGCGGCAAAGGGAATGCCCTTGAAGCTGACCACGTCGTCGGCGGCGACGCCAGAAAGCCGGCCGCTATCGATGCGGACGACGTCCGCGGCCAAGGCCGATCCACACGCCAGCGCCATGGCCAGGCAGCTGACGACCCACAACAACGATTGACGGGACATGCGCTAAGTCTTCCTGGCCTTGGCCGTGGGCTTGGGCTCCAGGGCGGCGACGTAGTCGTAGCTTGCGTGAAAATAGGGCTCGAGGGCCTTGGTGTCGGCGAGGAGGTCGGCCGGCACGGTCACGTACTCCTTCTGAACCACGCCATAGCTCTCGAACAAAGTGGTCTGATACCTCTCCAGGAACTCGGCGCGGGCCATGGGCGCCAGGCGCAGCGCCAATGCGCCGCGCGGATGCAGGTAGGACGACATGTTGCCGTTAAGCGCCGTGTACGGGTTGGCCGCGCCCTTGCGCTCAAGACCAGGGACGCTCGCTACAAGGCGCTCATAGCTAGCCAGGTTTTCGAGATAGGCGGGGTCGGCGCGGGCGGGAGCCTTGGCCATGGTCAAATCCCTGGTTTGGATCCGCGCCTTAGCCAAGCAGTTTGCGCTTCTGGTTTTCGAATTCGGCGTCGGTCAGCACGCCCTTGTCGCGCAGGATGCTGAGCTTGGCCAGTTCATCGGACAGGCTCGGCTTGTGAGCGATGAAACTCATCGGTCCCTGCATCGGTATGGCCGTCACCACCGGCCCTTTGGGCGGCGGCGGCGCCTTCGGCTTTCTGATCAGCGGCAGGAGCAGCAGAAAGCCGCCCCAGGTTATGAACAGGAAGCCCAGGGCCACCATGTTGGGCGTGTGGTTGAAGAACGCCAGGTCGACCAGGCCGACGCTGATAAAAAAGTACGGCGTGAATTTCATGGGCATGGCGGCGCCCTCGTTACGACAATATCCCGACGGCGCAAGGCCCGGTTCGGTGATGTCTAGACGTCGAGGTCCTCGGCCAGGATGGCCATTTCGAACATGAACGAGCCGGCTTCGTCCTCGTCCTCATAGATCACGCCGATGAATTCGCCCTTCATCTCCACCTCGGCAGAATCCTTCTGCTTGGGCCGGGCCTTCACCGCGATGTGCGGATTGCCGAAGGTGCGCTTCATGTGCGCCTGCACGCGGTCGATGTCTTTTTGATCCACAGGCGCCTCGCCAAGGTTTCAGGTTAGCCTAGACCCTAGCGCCAAATGCCCGCGCCGCAAGCGGGCGCCTAGATAACGTAATCGTAGGCCGCTTCGCCCAGGCTGTGGTCCATGGATTTCGACGGCTGCGGGCAGGTCGGGCAGTTGACCAGGCGAGCGGGCACGCCCGCGGCCGTGCAGTTCGCCGGCACGGGCTTGAGCACCACCGAACCGGACGCGATCTTGGCGAAGTCGCCGACGGTGATGTTGCCAAGCACCTTAGCCCCGGCTCCCAGCAACACGCCCCGGCCGATCTTCGGGTGACGGTCGCCGCGCTCGGCGCCGGTGCCGCCCAGCGTCACGCCCTGAAGCATGGAGACATCGTCTCCAACCACGGCGGTCTCGCCGATGACGATGCCGGTGCCATGGTCGATGAATGCGCCGCTGCCGATAACCGCCGCCGGGTGGATGTCCACCTGGAACAACTCCGACATCCGGCTCTGCAGATAGTGGGCGATCGCCTCGCGCCCTTCGAGCCAAAGCCAGTGGGCCACCCGATAGGTTTGCAACGCCTGGAAGCCCTTGAAATACAGGAAAGGCTGGACATAGCCCTTGCACGCCGGGTCGCGCTCGAAGACGGCGGCCAGATCGGCTTCCGCCCTGGCGATGATCGACGGGTCGGCGGCGTAGGCCTCCTCCGCCAGTTCCCGCAGGCTCATGGCCCGCAGTTCCTGGTCGCTCAGCTTGCGCGCCAGTTGATAGGAGAGCGCAGCCCCGAGGTTAGCGTGGCGAAGGACCACGGCGTTGAGCAGGGAGGCCAGCGCCGGCTCTTCGCTGGCGGCGTGAGCGGCCTCATTGCGCAGCGCGGCCCAGACAGGCAGGGCGGTATGTCTCTCGACCACTTCCAGGCGTTTGGCCATGTCGTGCTCCCTCGGCGGGCCTGCGGCCCATATGGCGCCGTCTCATCCGCGTCGCCAGGGGTGCGCGGCAAATGGGTGCGCGGCAAATGACGCGATCGGCGTTGCAGTCGGTCGAGCCGCGCGTTACCGCCAAGCGGTTCATCATCAAGCCCCCGGATTTCTTTGACCAGTCCCCTGCCCGCGCCGGCCTTTGGCGATCCCCTTCCTATCAAGGCTTCGCCGGACACCCTAGCTTTCCTGGCCCGGCGACGGTCCGCATCGGCCCTGACTCTGGGCCCGCCGGCCCCAAGCGAGGGGGAGCTTGCCGCCCTGCTCGCCCTGGCCGCCCGGGTCCCCGACCATGGCAAGCTCTCGCCCTGGCGATTCGTGATCCTGAGGGGGGAGGCCAAGGCCGCGTTCGTTCGCGGCCTGGAGGCGATCGCCGAGGTGAGACCCGACGGCCCCAAAGCCCTGGCCAAGCTCGGCAAGATCCGCACGCCCCCGCTCACCGTGGCCGTGATTTCGCGCTTCAGCGCCGGCGAAATTCCCGAATGGGAGCAGCGGCTCTCGGCCGGGGCGGTTTGCGCCATGCTGATCACCGCCGCCCAGGCCATGGGCTGGGGCGCCAACTGGATCACCGACTGGTACGCCTATGACGCGGACGCCGGCGCCTTGCTGGGCCTGCTCGAAGGCGAGCGCGTGGCCGGGTTCGTGCATCTGGGCACACCCAGCGAAGCCCCGCTCGAGCGGGTGCGGCCCGACGTGGCGGCGATCACCAGCGCATGGGCGCCTCAGCCGGCGCCGGACTCTCTGGGACGCTAACGCCCCCGGTAAGGCGCAACGCCTTGATCAGGAAGCCACAGTCCCTCCGGCGCCGGGCCGCTCTGCCAGAACACGTCGATCGGAATGCCGCCGCGCGGATACCAGTAGCCGCCAATGCGGAGCCACAGGGGCTTGGCCGCCTGGACCATGCGCTTGCCGATGGTCAGGGTGCAGTCCTCATGGAACGCGCCGTGGTTGCGGAAGCTGGTGAGGAACAGCTTCAGGGACTTGGACTCGATCAGCCATTGATCCGGCGCATAGTCGATCACCAAGTGGGCGAAGTCCGGCTGGCCGGTCACCGGGCACAGGGAGGTGAACTCCGGTGCGGCAAAGCGCGTCAGGTACAGGGTCCCAGCATGCGGATTGGCCACCGTCTCCAGCACCGCCGCGTCGGGGCTGCGTGGGATCGGTGTCTCATGGCCGAGCTGGGTGAGGCGTGTTTCGTCCATGGCCGGCGCGTTTAACGTCAAAGGCCGCCGAGATACAGTCAGGCGACCTTGACCGACATCTCCAGCCCGCCGTCGAACGGCAGGGTCAGGGTGCGGAACCCGTGCGCGGCCAAGTAGCCCAAGTACGGGCCGTACTCGTCGCGGTGCTGAGCGGTATTGTCGGCGACGACGACGGCGCCAGTCCTCATGCGCGGCGCGACCAGCTCGATGGCCGGCATGACCATGGGGATCCAGATGTCCATGAGCACGAAGCCGATCGGAGCCGAGAGGTCCTTGAGGGTCTCGCGAAGATCGCCTTCGCGCAGGTCGATCAGGCCCTCCAGGCCGTTCTCGGCGAACAGGGCGCGCGCCGCGGCGACCTTGTCCGGTTCATACTCCGTGCCGATGACCACCCCTTCGCCGCCGTGAACGGCCAGGTTGTCCCGCACCGCAGCGGCCAGATAGACCGTGGAGACGCCATAGGAGGTGCCGATCTCGACCACGCGCCTCGCGCCCGGGGCGCGGATGAGTTGATAGCAGAACTCGGCCTTGTCCCTGTCGAGCGCCACCATCTTGTCGGCGAGGTGGGCCTTAATCTGGGCGTCGCGTTCCGCCGCCGGCGGGCCTCCATCCTTGAAGAAGGCGTCGAACCAGGCCCGGGTCTCGCCGGTCTGGGCCTCGCTGGCGCCATGCAGGGCCGCCAGGCGCCGTTCCAGGTCCGCATCGGCCAGCACGCCCATCTTATCATCCTCCGGCAGACACTCGAACGTTCTGCCGCTATCACCTTGGCGACAATCAGCGGCGGGAGGAAGCCATGGCGGGACGGGATTTCGACGGCCGGACGGTGCTGGTCACCGGCGCCTCCACCGGCCTCGGGCGCGCGATCGCGCTGGAATGCGCCAGCCGCGGCGCGGCCAATATCGTCATCAACTTCGCCTCCAGCGTCGAGGAGGCGGCCGAGACCAAGCGCTTGGTGGAGGCTCACGGCGCCAACGGCGTGCTGGCGCAAGGCGACGTGGCCAAGGACGAGGACTGCGTCCGTATCGCCGCGGCCGCCGAACCGTTCGGCCGCATCGACGCGATGTTCAACAATGCCGGTGTGACCAAATTCGCCAACAACCACGCCGACATGGACGCGGTCTCGGGCGAGGATTTCGCCAGGCTGTACGCCGTCAATGTCATCGGTGCGTTCCAGATGATCCGCGCGGCGCGGCCGCTGCTGGAGGCCGCGCCTCAGGCCGGCGCTGTGGTCAACACCGCCTCGGTCGCCGGGGTGATCGGCATCGGCTCGTCGGTGCCCTACGCCGCCTCCAAGGGCGCGCTCATCACCATGACCCTGTCCCTGGCTAGGGCCCTAGCGCCGAAGGTCCGGGTCAACGCCATCTGCCCGGGCTTCATCGACACGCCGTGGTTCGGCCGGGCCATGGGCCCGGAGGCGTTGGACCGGATGCGGGCGGGCGTGGCGGCGTCCATGCCCCTGAAAGCGGCCTCCACCGCCGAAGACATCGCCGGCGCGGCCGTGTTCCTGGCCTCGCCCGCCGCGCGCCACATCACCGGCGAGACCCTGCTGGTCGATGCCGGCCTGCACCTGGGATACGCGCCGCTCGGCATGCGTTGAGGTCCGAAAGCCGCCAGCATTGGTCACAATCGCGGTGTAGGCAGACGCCACAACCCTTTCGTTCCAAGGAGCCATCCATGGCCGTAACCCCGACGGAAAAGCGCGCCGCGTTCCGCGCCCTGCACGGCCAGGGCTGTTTCGTGATCCCCAACCCATGGGACGTGGGCTCCGCCGTCGCCCTTGAGGCCCTTGGTTTCAAGGCCCTGGCCTCGACCAGCGCCGGCTTCGCCTGGGCCAGGGGCCTGCCGGACGGCGCGGTCACCCTCGACGATGCGCTCCTGCATCTGAGCGAACTGGCCGGGGCGGTGGAGATCCCGGTCAACGCCGATTTCGAAGGCGCCTTTGCGGTCAAGCCCGAGGGGGTGGCGGCCAATGTGAGACTGGCTGTCGAGACCGGCATAGCCGGCCTGTCGGTGGAGGATTCCACCGGCGACGAGGCCGCGCCCCTGTTCGAATTCGACCTCGCCGTCGCCCGCATCGCCGCCGCCCGGTCGGCCATCGACGCCGCCGGCGGCGACGTCCTGCTCACCGGACGCTCGGAGGGCTTCATTCGCGGCCGCCCGGACCTGGATCAAACTATCCGAAGGCTGGTCGCCTACAGCGAGGCGGGAGCGGACTGCCTCTACGCCCCGGGCATCCATACCTCGGAACAGATCGCCGAGGTGGTGGACGCCGTTTCGCCCAAGCCGGTCAACGTGCTGTCGCCAGGCCAGTCCATGGCCGCATTGCAAGATCTCGGCGTGCGCCGGATCAGCGTCGGCGGGTCCCTGGCCCGGGCGGCCTGGGGCGGATTCTACGCCGCCGCGCGCGAGATAAGGGACAGCGGAGAATTCTCCGCCCTCGCCAAAGGCGCCAGTGGGCGCGAGCTGAACGAATTGTTCGCCGGCCGCGCCTAGGACGTCCCAGTCGCCGCGTCGAGAATCGCCTCGACCCGATCCTCACGGGAGAGAGGCCGCGCCCATTCGGGCGTGAAGCGGCCCGCTTCATCCAGCACCAGGAAGCCCACCACCGTCGACAGCATTGTCACCCGACGTCGTTTCAGCTAGGCCTCTTCGGCGTCCGGGTAGGCGCGGCTGAGGGTTCGCCGCAGCATCTCCTAGGTGCTCCGGTAGGGGCCAGCCAGGACAGGCGGGATCGGGTCGCGCCGGAGCAGTTCGCTCTCGAACATCAGCCGGTGCAGGCCGCTGCGGCTCCAGGCGAACGCCATGTAGTCGTGCATCGCCTTGCGCACCCGCGTTGGCCCATCGCCAGGACCGGCGTCGGCCGCCCGGTAGATTTCGGCCAGCGCGCCCCGCCGCTGGCCGGGGCCGGACCTCGCGCGGCTCGCGCGGTTCGTGAAGGAAGCCGGTCCTATTCGCTTCGTCGACACCGAGGCGGCTGCCCGCTCCGTCGCGTTGGAGGCCCATACCCTCGAATGCTACCGATCGCTCGGAGCCGGCCCCGCCTTTCACAGGTTCGGCAAATGGGTGCGCTATGCGGTCGATGACCTCGACGCCTGGGCGGCAAGCTGCCGGCGACCGGCGCGCCCTCGCTAGATCCCCAGCCCGAGTTTTCGCGCGAACGACCGGTCGACCCCGCCGCCGGCCATGGCGATGCCGGAAATGTAGCGGCCCAGGTGCTGTTCGAGGACGGGCCGCCAAGGAACCAAGCGGAACCCGAGACCATCGTCGATCATGGCGAACCGGCCGCTGGCGAGCTGCGCCGAACCCACAAGCTGGCCGCTGACGTATTCGCCCGGATTGGTGGGTTTCCATTGCCGGCCACGTTCGGCGGCCAAGGCCTGGCCGGCGCGCTCGAGCTCGGCGACCTCCAGGCGCTGGATGAGATCTTTGGGGGCACCGAAGCGCCCGTCACCCAGGTCGGTGATGTGGCCCATGTTGACGAGCGACTGCTTCCGCCGGCTCAGCGCCCCCTGCGCCTCCAGGCCGAAGCCTTCGTTGGCGAGCGTAGTCGGCTGGCGCGAGGTGAGCTCCCGGTCCAGCCAGGTCGCGCCCTCGTGGCCGACCTGCTGACCGAGGTCGGTGGGCGAAAGGACGCTGACGCGGATGCTGGAGCCAGCCCAGGCCTGGTCATAGGCCTGGCCGCATTCGGAGAGGTCTCCGGGGATGCGCCAGTGATCGTCGTCGATCCGCTCGACGAGGCCCGCCCGGCGCAGCGTCTCCAGCCGGCGCACGTGGGAACGGACGAAGGCCTCGGGATCGCCGCCGGCGCGCTCCACTGCGGTCCTGGCGCGATTGAAATGCGCCGAGGGCCGGTAGACGCCACTGTCGCCGGCGACCTCCTGGATGTTGAGATCGCCGGCTCTGGGACCGGATGGGTCGGGACCGGCTGAGACGATCATGCCCCGGCCGACGTCCTCGGCCCAGGCGGCGTCCATCTCGATGTGGTGGACACGCCCGTCCGCGCCGTCGACGACGAGTCGCACGCGCTCACCCAGTTCGTCGCCGCCGAGGCCCTTGTCGAGCACCCGACCGACGATGCGCTCGGTCAGCTCTCTGCGATGCACGGCGTAGGTCGAGATCGAGCGCCGCTCCGCCAGTCCTTCGCGCGCCAGGGCTCGGTGCATCGACTCGATGGTGTCGCCGCGTTCGCCCAGCTCGCGCAGGGTCGCTTCGGCCTTGGGCGAGATGGTCCAGCGCCCGGCCTCGACTTCGCTCGCCAGGCCGAGGCGCTCTAGCTTGCGGGCCCGCTGGATCAGCAGCGCCCGGTTCTGGCGCAGGGTCTCCAACGTGTCCTTGTCGGGTCGGAGGTCCGCGAACTCGCTGCGGCTTTGCTGCTCGGCGATCAGCATCCGGTCGAGACGCGTGAAGCGGTCGGCGTCCACCTCCTGCCCCAGGCTCCGCGAGACCTCCTGCTCGGTCTGCCGGCCTAACTCAAGGGTGACGATCTCGCTCGCGCGTTCACGCACGCCATGGGCGATGTAATCGCCGGCGATGTTGAGGGTCTTGCCGTCGTCGGTGACGCCCCGGACGATGACGTGGGTGTGGGGGTGGCCGGTGTTGTGGTGATCGACCGCGATCCAGTCGAGCTGGGTGTCGAGGTCAGTCTCCATCTGTTTCATCAACTCTCGGGTCGCAGTCCGAAGATCGGAGAGCTCCGCGCCCTCCTCAGCCGAGACGATGAAGCGGAACTGATGGCGGTCTTCGCGCCCACGCTCCAGGAAGGCGCGGCCGTCCTCCACGTCCTGCTCGGCGGAATAGGCCAAGCCCTTCTCGCCGTCGCGCGTGACCCCGTCTCGTTCGAGGTAGCGCAGGTGCGAGTCCACCGCCTTGGCGCTAACGAAGGACCGTCCCCTCGCCGCCCCGCGCTGCGGGTTCAACCTCACCACCCGGGCCTTGACCATCACCCGCCGCGCCCTGCTGCGCGCGCCGCTCCCATCCCGGCTCCAGCCGCTGCGACCCTTCAGCTTCGCCGCCGCCGCCGCGCCCCGGCCGCGCGCATTGAAGCGGCCGCTCCCCTTTCCCTTCCCGGCCAATCGATGCGGGTTGCCGCCCGCCCGGCGGATCGCCCGGTGCACCTCGCCCAGGAAACTCGGCGGCCGAGGGCGCACGCTCCGAGGACGCGGGCTGCTGTCGCGGACCCGACCGGGACGGACGCGGAAGTGCTCGTCGTCGTGCGCCATGAGGCGACGATCAGCCGTCGGGACCTGGCCGCAAGGGCGAATCCACCGTCGTCGCGGCCTGGCGTGGAACGACCTGCGCCAGCGTGGGCCAGCCACCCGGCGCTTCAGGGCGACTTCCCGGTCACCGAGGCACGGCTGGTGCGGACGGCGGGACTCGAACCCACACTCTCTCGAAGAGAAGCAGATTTTCGTACCACTTCGGCTTTCGCCGCCGCCATTGGCGTTCGTGGTCTGGACTATCCCTTCGCCATAGCCCCTCGGCCGTAGGCGCCGCCCGTCTAGTCTCTACACCTTCCGAGTCGGCGAAGTCGCCGATCTGGCTTGGCTCGGGATTGGCCTGGGCTTCGCCGTTAGCTTTCCCCGAATTTGGGCGATTCTACTCCGCGGATTTCCCCGCGGGCACTCCAATTGAAGTCTGCTGCGTCTACCGATTTCGCCACGTCCGCCTGTTACCGCCGATTCTGTCCCTCGCGCTCCACACCTATATGGCGCCCAGCCCAAATCTTGAAATGCGAGGGCGTCGGCATCAGTTAGCACAACCAACTGAAATTACCCGCTTTTCAATTCCTCGTGATAGGTCGTGTCCCGGGTGGTGGTGTAGCTCGTTGGTAGCGGAGCCGCTCGCGAAGCGCGCTTTTGCCATGGCGCCGTAGCGAGCGAGCGGCTGCGCGGGCCGCCTCGCTGGCGGCGGGTGGTCATCCGCGATTCTTCGGTAGGGTCGGGTTGCGAACATCAACCTTGACCAAGGAACCGAAGATGACCGA